>JABLTK010146597.1_pt1 | contig 10909 bp, 5 predicted proteins | sample 7160131 | NCBI WGS metagenome assembly JABLTK01 (sample SAMN14651221, study PRJNA627086) | human gut metagenome | isolation source: feces | host: Homo sapiens
TAAATAAAGATACCGGATATCCTACTGTGTTTATTATGCCTGTAAAAAGTGGAGGATATTATTCTACGGATATGGGAAAAACGTGGAATAAGTGTGAAGGCGAACCGGAAAACTTAATTTCTTCGCGTTTTTCATGGTCTTATAATTTTTCCTCTGACAGAGTTAAACCAGACGTCTTCTATGGATATTCAGATGGTAAGTTCTATGTTAGTACAGATGGTGCAGTAAGTTTTGAACAAAAAATAAGTAATTTGCCTGTATATAATAGATCATTTGTCAGGGCAGTGCCGTATATGGAAGGTAATGTTTGGGCGGCTTTGGGTTTTGATGGAATTTATACTTCAAGTGATTACGGAACTACAATGACAAAACTACCGAATGTCACAAGGGCTTATATGATAGCATTTGGAAAACCGGCAACGGGAAGAATAAATCCAACTGCGTTTTTGTACGGTGAAGTAAAAGGAGAGACCGGTATTTTCATGTCTGTTGATATGGGGAATAGTTGGGTCAGAATCAACGATGACGAGCATATGATTGGTGATGAACCAACATGTATAGGTGCAGACAGACAGGAATTTGGTGTAGTTTACATAGGTACTAATGGGCGAGGCTTTTCATATGGAAGACCAAATTCTAATTTAAACATTGAAGGTGCAGAAATTACAATTTCCGATAATGAAAAAGTTGAAGATAAAATAAAAACGCAGGAAGATAAAGTAAGGGTATTTATAGATGGAAATATTGTTTTCTTCGATTCTGAGCCTGAATTCTCTTCAGATAGAGTAATGGTTCCGGTGCGGAAAATTGTTGAAACTATAGGAGCGGAAGTTGACTGGTTAGAAAACAGTCAGACAGCTATAATCAAGTATTCCGATATTGATATTTGTATGCCTATAAACGCAAATTGGTTTTTTGTTAATAATGAAAAGCATTATACAGATGTGAGTTCTTATTTGAAAAACGGGCGTGTGTATATACCCTTAAGAAGTATCTTTGAAAAATTAGGTTGTACAGTTTCCTGGGATAATGATAACAGATGTGTTTGGATTGAAAATAAAGGAAAAATAAAATGATGAAAAAAAATAGAACATTAAAAACTGTTAAAAGACATTATGCACTATATTTAATGCTAGTTTTACCTGCATTATATTTTATAATTTTTAAGTATGTGCCAATGATAGGTACGTTACTTGCATTTAGAAAATATACTGTTGTATGTCCATTTTTAGGTGAAAAGTGGATGGGATTGCATTACTTTAAATTATTTTTATCAGAGCCGAATTTCTATAATATTTTAAAGAATACGGTTATTTTAAGTATTGAAGTATTGTGTATATCATTTCCAATACCAATAGTCTTTGCACTATTACTAAATGAATTAAGATACAACAAATTCAAAAAAGTTGTTCAAACAGTATCATATTTACCTCACTTTATCTCTATAGTTGTTGTTGTAGGATTTGCTTCGCAAATATTATCGCCTACAAATGGAATTTTGAATATGGTTCGAGTAAAAATGGGGATGGAAACGATAAACTATATGGCGAAACCTGAATGTTTTAGACCTATCTATATAATTACAGATATATGGCAGAATGTAGGATGGAATGCTATTATGTATATAGCTGCATTATCTGGTGTGGACATACAATTATATGAAGCTGCAAAAGTAGATGGAGCCGGAAAATTTCAACAGATGTTAAATGTTACTATTCCAGGCATAATGCCTACAATTGTTATAACATTTATTTTGGCTGTTGGTAATATGTTATCTATTGGTTATGAGAAGGTTTTGCTTTTGATGAATAGTCTTAATCGAGATACAGCAGATGTAATTGGTACATATGTATATAGAAGAGGTATCGTTGATGGGAGTTATAGTTATTCCACAGCCGTAAGCCTGTTTATGTCTGTAATCAGCTTATTCTTGATAACTATTACAAATAAAATCAGTGCAAAAGTAACTGAAGAATCTTTATGGTGATAAGGGAGGTGTTTGGTAATATGAAATTGCATGGGACTGATAAAGCATTAGATATTTTTAATATGACTTTGATGATTTTGATATTAATAGTGATAGGATATCCGTTTCTTAATGTTTTATCGTTGTCGTTTAGTTCGGAAAACTATATTCTATCAGGACAGGTAAATCTTTTGCCTAAAGGATTCACATTATCTGCCTATAAAACTATAATAAATCATCCATCTTTTTTGGGGGGTTATTTAAATACGATTGTTTATACTTCGGTACAAGTGATAATTTCGTTGGTGTTAACTTCGCTAACAGCTTATCCGCTTTCAAAAAGTGATTTGCCGGGAATTCCGTTTTTTAAAAAAGCGGTTATGTTCACAATGTTGTTTTCGGGTGGAATGATACAGATGTTTTTGTTGGTAAAAGCATTGAATTTGTATAATACAGTTTGGGCGGTTACATTGCCGGGGGCTGTTGCACCATTTAATGTTATGATTATGATGACGTATTTTAAGTCTTTACCAAAAGAATTAAATGAGGCTGCAGGAATTGATGGATTGGGAGAATTTGGGACTTTTTTAAGAATAGTTCTTCCTTTATCAAAACCAATTATCGCAACAATGGTATTGTTTTTTATGGTTGGACAATGGAATAACTGGTTTGGCCCATTAATTTACTTCAGTGATAATGATAAATATCCTGTCATTCTGTTGTTAAGGAATATGTTGTTTAATGCACAGCAGATAGCAACAAATTCTAATATGGCAGAAGAATTGTTAAAAAATCAAGAAAGCACCGGTGAAGCAATAAAATATTCAACGATCGTGTTGACGCTTGCACCATTTATGTGTATTTACCCGTTTATGCAAAAATACTTTGCGCAAGGTATGATGGTTGGTTCAGTAAAAGGCTAATAATTGGAAAAAGAATTTACGAAAGGAAAATTATTATGAAAAAAATAAGTAAAAGTTTAGTTATTATATTAACTATGATAATGTTGGTTTTAAATTTTGGTGGATGTGCAAAAAAATCAGATGATGAAGCTATGAAAGTGAGCATATTATTTTCTGATAATGCCGGTTCACCGTATAATGCGAATTGGGCATTAATAAAAGAAGTAGAAAAGTTAAAAAATGTTAAACTTGATGTTCAGGTTGTACCTGCATCGGATTATGCAGCAAAAAAAAGTATTGTTATGCAATCAGGAGAAATTCCGGATTTGTTGACAAATACATGGGCAAATCAAGTACATCAGTATGCTCAACAAGGATTATTGTTGCCTGTAAGTGATTATATTGACAAAATGCCAAATTTGAAGAAATATCTAGAATATATTGATGATGAGGCGGCCGTTGATGATATTTGTGAGGCTGACGGAAAATTTTATGTATTACCTGCATTTGAAAAATATCCGGTTGGAACAAATACATTTGCAATAAGAAAAGATATTTTTGATCAAAATAATATTAAGGTTCCGGAAACTTATGATGAGTTGTTTGATACTTTAGTTGAATTGAAGAAAATTTATCCGGATTCTTTAGGTATTGGAGATTTATATAATGGCAAGTTGTTAATGTCTTTTGTTGCATCAAGCTTTGGAACTAAAGGCGGATATTCACTGCCGTTTGGATACTCATATAATTATGATACAAAAGAATGGTATTTTGCACCAACCAGCGAACAGTATAAGACATTACTCGGCTATATGAATAAGTTATATAATGCAGGTTGTATTGATCCTGAAGGATTTACACAAGATAGTGCGTTATTTAAGCAGAAAGTTTTGACAAATAAATATTTTGTTGTCCCTGTTTTTGGTTATAGTAGTTGTGTGGACTACAATAAAGAACTTAAAGAAGCAGGTTTTGAGAATGCTAATTTTGAATTGATTTATCCTATGGCAGGACCAGAGGGTATAAGGAAAGGAAAGCCGACCAGTAAGTATGGTGGTGGTTTGGCAATTTCTTCAACGGTTGCTAAACGTAAGGATTTCGATAAATTTTTGGAATTTATTGATTGGTTGTATTATAGTGAAGAGGCTGCAATTCTTACAACTGCAGGAATTGAAGGTGTTACATATACAAAATCAGGCGATGAATATATTTTCAATAAAGATATAATTACTGTAGCCAACAAAAATGGAACAAAGTCACTTTCTAAAGATTTTGGTGTAGGGATAAATGGCATAAAAACCTTGACTGATTATAAACCGGAATCTGTGAAACGAAGCTTGGTAGAAGAAAAGGAACTTGAATTCAAACAAAACATGATAGATCAGAACTGGGTTGACAAAGATGATCCGGGCTTGAAATTTTCAGAAGAACAAAATGAGAAAGTACAGTTGCTTTACACCGGATTAAATGATTATACCGAATCTATGATTGTGAAATTTATTTATGGAGAAGAATCATTCAATAATTGGCAGAATTTTGTAGATAAGTGTAAACAATTGGGTTCTGATGAGCTTATTGAAATTGTAAGGAAAACATGGAGTCAACAAAATCAATAAGGTACGATTTATGAATAATTGCAAAGGAGGGATTGCTCGTGTCAAAATTATATGCAAGTATTCTTGTTTTATCAATGTTATTAGGAATGACAACAACATTTGCATATTCGCAGGAAGATGTTTCTGAACAGAGTATATTAACAATAACAACAGAAGAAGGATTACCGGACGGAGCTATTGTTCTAAAGGATATATTTACAGATAGCTTTACCGGTTGTACGTGGGGTGGATGGTCTATCGCCGGTGAAATTGCAGATGATAATGTAAAAGTAGGCGAAAAATCTTTTAAGATACTTGCGAAGGAAGATGGTTCGTTCGGACAAGGTGCAATAACTTTCCCCAAAACCATTAGTGGCGATAACAAAAAAATTAACGCAGCGATTGCTGAAGGTTGTGCTTATATAGGCTTGTGGGAATATATCCCAAGCGGAACAAGCTGGTATGAGATAAAAGCTAATAATGGTGAAGTGTTAAGAACAAGCACAAGGGATCAGTGGCAATATATGTATAAGCCGTTGAATACAGCAGCTAATAACGGAACTTTCATATATCTAAAAAATCAGTCTAAAAAAGATTATTGGATAGACCAAATGCAGATTTTTATGATTCCACCTGAAGACACAAGTATGAATATCAGTTCGTTTGTTTTTTACAACAAAGCAAACGAGGTAACAAATGAGTATAATGTATTTGTTGAATCACCAATAGAAATAAAATTTGATCATTATGTTATGCCGGATACCGGTACAATAAGTATTTTCGATGAAAATGGTAAAGAAGTCGAGGCTTCGATTTTATATGATGACAGAACTATAAAATTACAACCTGCAACAAAGCTGAATTATAGTTCTGAGTATAAGATAAAGGTTTCCGGTGTAAACAATATGTTTGATGAAACTGTTAGTGATACTGAGTTTGCTTTTTATACGGCAAAGCCTGAGTTCAGAGTAGAAAATATTACATATTTATCAAACGGGAATGAATTGGAGCTTGGAGCAGAGCTTGATGAATTGCAAACAGAAGCATTGATTATCAATGATTTAGATGAAAATAAAAACTATAGATTTGTCAGCTTTAATGATGATGAAAACGGCGGAAAAGTTTTTGCGGCATCGGATTTTAGAGTATGTTCTGCTCGTGGAAGTGATACTGTTAGTATTGCAAGTAATAACTTCGGAACTGTTAAATATTCTGATAAAAACCAGCTTGGATATTATTTTCTGGATGAAAATAATATTGTTGTAGATGAATGTGAGGCAGCGAGCACAGTCTTTTCTGATAATACTGATGTTTCTGTAAAAGGAAAAAAGCTTAATGTTAATATAGAAACAGAGGCTAAAGAACAAAGAAGCTTTACAATAGCAATGATACCCCGAAATGATAGTGGATATGATTGGACAAAGCCCGGGCTTATCTATTGTGATACATTAGATGATAATGGTTGTTTTTCTAAGGATTTTGATTTGTCTGATTATATTGCTTCAGGCTACTATGATGTCTTAATATATGGAGATGGAATAAAAAATCAAGAAGGAATTATAAGTCCTTATATAGAAAACGATTTCTATTATGTCAGCAAGCAAAAAAGAGACGAGATAATTAATATAATACAAACGGGAAGCAAAGAAGAAATAGAATCATTATTGAATAACGAGGACAACGCCATTGCTCTTAATTCTTTGGGGATTATGATTGATAAATATGCAGCTTTAGCAGAGAGAAAAGCTTATGCTTGTGAGTTGGTTGCTAAAATGCCAATAAAAGATAAAGAGGGTGACGTTCTGAGTGTAAGTGCTCTGAACAGGTGTATATTGTTGCAGGTGATAAATGAAGCAAGTGATAAAACAGGTATTCTGTTAGATAATTTATCATCTTTAGACATTTCTGAAAGAGTAACCGCGACATTATCCGATTTAAAAGATAATGGCAATATACTAAAGTTTAGCTCATTCTTCGATTATAATACATATACAGATTTTGTTGATTTCGATAAAAAGATTGAAGAATTTGCACTTTTAGCTGGGTTAAACAGTGTTAAAGAAGGTGACTATCCGCTTGTTTTGCAATATTGCAATAATTATCAAGATGTGCTTGAGTATGATATAGATAATAAAATGAAAGAGAATAATATATCAGATTACAACCAAATATTAGTTCTCAAAAGTCTAATTGGTAAGGAATTCAAGACTAAAGCGGATATTGTAAGTACAATTAGTTCAAGTATAGCTACATATAAACCGAAAAGAAATTATGGTGGTTCTTCAGGCGGCGTTTCAGGCGGAACTTCTGTAAAAGGCGGAATATCTATATCATCTAATGTAGTATCAAATAAAGAAGCAAGTAAGGAGCTATTTGATGGTAAGACTTTTTCAGATGTAGATGAAGCTCATTGGGCAAATAGTTACATTATGGAGCTCGTATCAAAAGGAATAATTGATGGATATGAAGATAAAACTTTCAGACCAAACAATAATATTACAAGGGCTGAGTTTGTTAAAATTTTAGTATCAGCATTATTCACTGAATACGACGGGGCAAATAGTGAGTTTGATGATGTGACAAACAGTCATTGGGCATATAAATATATTTCATATGCAAGTGAAAAAGGCATAATTTTTGGTATGGATGACAACAGCTTTGCACCTGACAGAAATATTACTAATGAGGAAATGGCTGTCATATGTTCGAGAACAATAAGTGCTTTAAATATTAGTATTGATGACAAAAATAAACAAGCATTTAATGATTTTAATGATATTAGTGATTTTGCTAAAATGTCAGTAATAAACTTGATGTCTCTTAATATCATTGATGGTGACGAAAATTATTGTTTCCGACCAAAAAATACTTTGACACGTGCTCAAACGGCAAAAATAATATATCAAATGTTGGAATTGGAGGTGTAATTAAATGTTGAAAAAGAAATGTATTTTATTGACTGTTATAATATGTATGCTAACATCTTTTATACCGTTTTATACAGTTTCAGCAGCAGAATATTATGATATGAAATATTTTCGTTTTTTAGCCTCACAATCCGGTGATGATAATTTGCCGGGAAATGTAAAGGAAAAGGATAAAAAATGGACAACAAAGGAACCTCAAAAGCAAGGTGATTATTTCCTCATTGATATGTATCAGGAGCTTGAGGTGGGCAAGATTGTTTTAGAGCATGAGCAAAGTGAATATCCCGGAAAATATAGTGTTTACGTATCTACAAAAATGGAATATTTTGGAGAACCTATCATTTCAGAAAAAAGTGGCAATGAATCTACGCGAACAACAATTGATTTTCCTAGTATTGAAAAAATCAGATTTATAAAAATTGTTTTGGAGGCCGGAACAGAGACAAACAGTAATGCCTGGTCAATCAATTCTTTGAAGGTATTCCACGCAAACGATGCATCTTCAAAAGTTCAGTATAAAAAAGTTGAAAAAATGCAAATGCCTTCAAAATCGGATATTCATGCAGAGTTTGAAAAAAGCATAGGTATAGATGTTGATTCGTTTGATGGTACAAGAGCATCCTTTGCGGCACTGTTGGTTGCTCTTACTAAGCAAACGGTTAATTCGTCGGTAAAGGGAACATGCTTTGCTGACGTTAATCAGTCGACCAATAAAGCTATAGAAATAGAGGCTATATCACATTATGTTGAAGAAGGTAAGTTTTACCCTGATGCGAAAATAATTCTAGATGATGCCTTGGAGTGGATTATTAATGCATTGGGATATGAGGCAATAGCTAACTATGCAAAAGAGGATAAAAAAAGGTATAGAGATATAGCTGATCAGCTTGAGCTGTTAGAAAATGTGAACTTATCATATGGGCAAGAGCTAAGTAAGGAGGCTGCAGTTGAACTTTTATATAATGCATTGATGACTCCTTTAGCTTCTTATGACACAGACGATAATACAACTCAATATGATTTAGCGGCATACAAATGGCATAATATTGTTGAAATTTCGGGTAATGTAGTAAGCAATGGTTATACATCCCGTTCCGGTGCAGCATTAGTTCCTGCTGATCATGTTATGATTGGAGACAATACATGTTCTGATGCAGAGGGATTAACGGATGATTATATTGGGTTAGATGTTATAGCATATATTAATATAGATAATAGAGCTTTAGGCGATTTTAAAGTAGTATATGTTGCACCTAAGCCAAATCGGAATGACGTTACAATTATACCCGGAGAAAATATTGTTTCAGGTGATTTATCTTCCATAAAGTACTATGAAGATTTGGAAAATAGTCGTTCGAAAAAAATGAGCTTTGATCAACATCCTGATATGATATATAACGGAAAAGGATGTACTCCATTTAAAGAGGATAAATTAGCCGGAATTAAGAATGGATACGTTACCGCTATAGATAGTGATAATAATGGTCGTATAGATCTTGTTATTGTTGATGAATATGTTGATTATTTTGTTTCATATATCGATAGAAGTAAAATGATTATTTCAGACATGTATAGTAATCCAAATATATGTCTTTCAGAATCGGATATAGAAAAAATCAGCATATATAGAGGCAGTGATAAAATCTCGTTTAGTGATATCAAATCAAAATCAATATTGTCAGTTGCTGCAGATGTTACAACTATTGATAGTAATGGCATTGTTAGAATTGATGCTGAAAAATCAAGTATTTATAAAATTCAGGTTAGTGAACAAGTTTTAAGTGGTGTATTGAATCGGTCGTCCGATGAAATATATAGCATTGATGGAATGGATTTTGAGAGAAGCTGTTATTTTGATAATGCTATATATTTGAAAAATGCGACATTGCCGATGATAGGAAAAAATTATACATTTTATTTGAATTATTTAGGAAAAATTGCAGCAACAGAATCTATAAGTAATGCTAATATTAACTATGGGTTATTGGTAAAGGTAAGCACTGATGATATAGAAGAAGATGTCGAGGTTAAACTTATAAATACTGCCGGCAAGCTACAGAGCTTTGTTTGTGCGGAGAAAATCAAAGTAGATGGTGTGAGAACTAAAATTGATTTTAATGTTGCAAAATCTCTTTTTTATGATAATGTTGAGACTGAAGTGTTTGATCAAAATACTTCTGAAGTTGTAACTGTGTCGAAATATCAATTAATACCTCAAGTTATTGGTTATACTTTGAATGAAGAAGGAAACATTACCGGCATAGACACTAAAAAATATAATGAAAAGAATGAAGAGAAATATAGCACTCTTACATATCAAGCACCGGAACAGTACACATGTAATGTGTATAGAGGGATGATTTATCCTACCGGAATGAAAAGTACATCACCTAATATGAACTATGATGGCGCGGTACTATTTGTTGGTCCTGCCAATATTGATGATGCTGATATTGCAACAGATTATCAGGTGTATGGCAAAAGCTATTTTCAGCAAGATGGAAAATACAGCTTAGAAGTATTTAAACGTTCAGAATTTAATAACCTTGAGATAGGATTTTTACGTGACGGAGAGGCATCAACATCAACTGCTGACAATTATATTGTTGTGGATAGAACAATGATAACTCTTAACGAAGATGATGAAGCGGTGACAAGAGTAGAAGGTGTTCAAAATGGCACTAAGTTCTCAGCAGATTTATACAGTGATGACGTGCTTAAAGCTGCCGGTTTATTTGAAAACGGTAAATGCACATTGAAATGTGGAGATTTGATCACTGTAGATACAAATCAACGGGGACAAATAGTTACAATAAGCAGACTGTTTGATGTAAATAATAAAGATATTGCTTTATCCAATAATGGCAAGTACTATTCGGAAAGAAGAACTACCATCGGTAAGGTGTATAAATCGTCAGGGGATCAGATTATGGTTACCAGCAGTAAAGCAGTTACAGATGATGCAGCAGAAGATTCATTAGAGTTGTTTAACCTTCCGTCAACTGCTATTGTATATGATGAGGAAAACCGAGAAATACGCAAAGCTACAAAGGATGATATAAGAGCATATAAGAGTGTCCATAGCGAATCAATGACATCACTCGTATTTATTCTTACTACATGGGGACAAAATGTAAGCTTTATAATCTACAATTTTGTAGAATGATGTATAAAATATCAATTGCAAAATAAATAGAGAGTTGATTAAGATGCAATTTAAAGGAGATGTTGTTTATGGCTTAAAATGTTTTGAGTGTCAATGAAGGAGATGAATATTATAAATAAGTTAAAGAAAGGGAATGTTATTATGGAAAAAATTATTTCTATGTTAATCACATTAGCAACCTTGATAGCACCTATATCAGGATATGCAGCAGAGGAAGAAGTAACACAGACTGTTTTGAGAACTATTGTATCGGATACCAAGGACAATTTTTGCGGTCAGAAATTAACTGCTTATGGTGATGCAGCTGAGGGCTTAACTGATAGCATGTCATATAATGGTACTAAATCATACTA
>JABLTK010015972.1_pt1 | contig 10900 bp, 10 predicted proteins | sample 7160131 | NCBI WGS metagenome assembly JABLTK01 (sample SAMN14651221, study PRJNA627086) | human gut metagenome | isolation source: feces | host: Homo sapiens
ATGACTGAGGGAGAGAAACCTATTTTGCAGAAACCGAAAACCAGCGAAATTCGGCATGTCCGTTATCTCTCCTTCCGCCGACTGCGTCGCACCTTCCTCATCAGAGGAAGGCAAGGCTACGGCTGTTCGTTCTCTTGGCTCCACCTGATGGTACGCACCGGAGACTTTGCAAAGCAAAGTTCCGGCAGCGCCGCGCTGGAAACCGAAGGTTTCGCGCGGGCTGGTCGCACTTGCCGTAGGCAGTAGGTGCCGCGCTTCAATCTCTGTTTGAACCGTCGGCAGTCTGCCTAAAGGCAGACCGGAAAACCATCAGGTTTGCCGCCTTACGCGACTGCTGAAGGGAGCTGTCACCGAAGGTGACTGAGGGAGAGAAACCCCTTACATCGTTGCACCAACACAGTTTTTGAAACTTGAATATATGGCTTCAAAAACGCCGCTTGATTGCGGTCATTCTGACCGACCGCAATCAAACCAACACGGTAGTTGCTGGGTGCGGGCACTGCCCGCAGCGCGGTAGTTGCTGGGTGCAGGCTCAGCCTGCCAGCTATTGGCTGTCGGCACTGCCGATCAGCGCTGCGTTTTTGCCGTAGCGCTGCAGCCAGAAGCGCATGGAGCTCTTATCCGAATGCACCAGCGCATCGGCGGCGTCTGCGGTGATGTTTTCGAAGGCGATTTCCTGTCCGAACCAATCGAAAACATCGTTGAGATTTTTGCGCTTCACGCGCAGGCGATAGGTGTTTACCGTGCCGGAATACATATAGGCGTGCGTCTTGATATATTGATCCAGATCGATATCCGCTTCCAGCGGGCGGATTTTGCCCTTGCGCTTATGGATGTCCGTCATTCTGTCGATGCGGTAGTGCGAAAGCTGCACATGGCGGTTCACCTTCGCGATCATATAATGCCGCCCGTTCGCCATCACCACGCCGTAGGGATGGGCGTTGTACACCTTCGGCACATCGCCGCGCTCGAACAGCTTCAGCGCCCCGTCCACATCGAAATAGCCGTAATGAAACGTGATCTGCCTTCCGGTTTGCATGGCGTCCTCGATGATGCCCAGATTTTCCATGAACAGCGAACTGCCGCCCGCATCGGCGCAGGTCGCCCCCGGCACATCGGTTCCCTGCAGGATGCACAGCCTGCGAATCAGGATTTCCCTGGCGTCGCGGGAAAGCCCCGTGCCGAACCGCACCGCGTTGCAAAGGTAGGCCATTTCGCCCTCCGAAAAGAAGCCCTTATAATAGTACTTTCCATCGTCGGCAACCGGACAGCCGCACAGGATCATTTCATCGATGGCACGGCGAATGCTTCGGGGATCGATGGTTTCGCCGTGCTTTTCGCATAACCGCTGCGCGATTTCCTTCGCGTCCAGCCGATGCGCCGCATCCGTTTCGGTGCGCAGGATTTCAAGTATGCCGAACAAACGCTGCGCATTGCTCAGCTTTGCCATAGGCATCCTCCTTTACGAATGCGTTCAGCATGAAATTTCGATGGTCGAACCGTTCTGCGCCTTGCGCACCACGATCTTGCGATCGATGCGCTCGCGCAGTTCGTGCACGTGGGAGATTACGCCGATCAGCCGCTTGCCGTCCGCCAGCGAAGCGAGCATCTCCAGCGCGCGGTTCAGCGCGTTTTCGTCCAGCGATCCAAAGCCCTCGTCGATGAACATCGAATCCATTCGGATGCCGCCGCTGCCCGCCTGTACCACATCGGAAAGCCCCAGCGCCAGCGCCAGCGACGCCATGAACGATTCGCCGCCCGACAGGGTTTTGACATCGCGCCAGCGGCCGGTGCTGCGATCGAATACATCCAGATCCAGCCCCGCCTGACTGCGCAGGTTCGCCGCTTCCTCCTTGCAGCGCAGCGTAAACATGCCCTCGGTCATGTCCCGCAGGCGCTGGTTCGCCGCGTAGACCACCTGCTTGAAATAGTACTGCTGTACATACGTTTCCAGATGAAGCTTGCCGCTCTTCTGTCCCGCCGCAATGTGCTGACCGGCGACGATCTTGTAGGTTTCGGCGACGATCGCCCAATGATCGCGCTTCTTTTCCTTCTTCGCGCAATAGTCGCGAAGCTTTTTCAGCGCGCTTTCATTCATCTGAAGATTGCCGTTCTGTACCTTCGTTTTCTTTTCAAGCTTGTCCAGAAACGCCTTCACATCTACGTGCTCTGCTTCCAAGGCAGCAACGTCTGTAGGCTGCTTATCCGCCAGCTTCTTTTGCAGCGATTCGATCATATCCTCGCAGGACTTGCGTTCTTCGCCGTATTTGCGAATGTCCGCGTCCATGCGTTCAATATCCTTTTCGCTGCGCTTCGCGGCGTCGTAGTCCGCGCGATCCTCAAATCCGTTCGCCGTCAGCTGGCGGTCAAATTCGGCGGTCAGCTCGTCATGCCTGGCTTTTGCGTCTGCGACGCTTTCCTGCGCCGTATTATAGCTGGTATTATCGCGCTCAAGCGCCTTTTCCAGCTTGGACAGTTTTTCCTGCGCTTCTCTGTCCGCCGCGCGAAGCTTTTCCGCCTCTTCCGTCAGCTGTTTCGCCCGCGCCCGGATCTCCTGTGCGGTACCCGCGATGCCCGCATCTTCAAGCCGCTTCTGATCCGTTTCGATTGCGCTTTTGATTTCCCGCGCCTGAATATGCGCATTGTTGCGGCGATCCTTTGCCGCATTCAGCGCAGCCTCCGCGCTTTCCATTTCCTCCTGCGTGGCGGCTTCGCCCGCCAGAACAGCCGGAGCGGGATGCGCCGTCGATCCGCACACCGGACACGGCTGCCCCGCCTGAAGCTCCTGCGCGATCAGTCCGTACTGGTTGGAGAAAAATGCATGGCGCGCGCACCGGCTGGCTTCCTCCTTGACCTGCTCATCCGACAGGCAGCGTTTAAGCTGTTCTTTGGCTTTCGCATACGCCTTTTGATTTTTTTCCAGCGCTTCGGCGGTGGAGATGGCACTTTCCAGCTGCTTTGCCTGCGCCTGCATTTCATCCGCCTTTGGCAGTTCCGCGTGCGCCGCATCCGCCTTTGCCCTTGCATCGGGCAGCGCTGCATTCGTCTTTTGCAATGCGTCGGCCGCCTGATGCATCTTCTCAGACCATTTCTCGATTGTTTTCTGATTATCTGCCATCGCGTTTTCGGCGCTATCGATGTTTGCCGCCCTGCGCGCACGCTCCACCTGCCGCGCCGCATCGTCGATTTCGCTCCGGCGGCAGTTGAGCCGATCCCACTTTTCCTGTTGTTTATGCAAATCCTCGAACGCCTGATTATCGTTCTTCGCCTGCGTGATGATCCGAATCAGTTCGGAAGCGCGCTCGCCGTTTTCCTTCTTTTGTCCATCAAGCGCCCGAAGATGATCGTTTTCATAATTCACCAGCCGTTCCAGCACTTCGATCACATGCGCCGCATCGCCGCTTTTGCGGTATTCCAGCAGTACCGCATGTTCGGAAAAATCGGGGTCGAGCTGGATGTTCTCCATCGCTCCGCCAATCTGTTCATCCAGCTTATCCTTTTCCTGTTCGCATTGTCTGTTCATATCGCCCAGCTTTTTTTCCACCTGCGCGTACAGCTCGGTATTGAACAGCTTGCGGAACAGATCGATGCGATCCTTGCTCGCGGCGGTTAAAATCTTTCGGAAATCGCCCTGCGCGATCATGACCGTCTGCGCAAACTGATTTCGCGTAAGTCCCAGCAGCTGCTCCACTTTTTCCCGAACATTGGCAATGCCCGTCCACACCTGCTGGGTATCCATATCCTCCAGTTCCGCATCAGCGATCTGCTTTGTGGTGCCCTCGCCGCTTTTCTTCGGGCGTTCGTATTCGGGATTGCGGAAAATCCGATACCTGTGCCGGTTGTGATCGAATATGAATTCCACATAGGTATCATCCTTCTGCGCGGCATAGTCCGAACGAAAGGATTTGGCTTCGCGATCCTGCCCGGAGGCTTCGCCGTACAGCGCATAGCAAATCGCATCGAATATCGTGGTCTTGCCCGCGCCGGTATCGCCGGTCAGCAGGAAGATGCCGTTGCTGCCCAGTTTTTCAAAATCCACGGTGGTTTCCTTCGCATAAGGCCCGAAGGCGCACATCGTCAACAGAATCGGCTTCATGCTTTTTCTCCCTCCATTGCGGCTTTCAGCGCTTTTTCAAAGATATCCATGTGTTTCTCCGTCGGATCGACATCGTTGTTCTGCAGGCGGAAGAAATCGGCGAACAGATCCATCGGCGTTTTATTTTCGATGGTTTCGGTGGCGAGCACATCCCGCGTTTCCTTCATCTTGGAATTTTCCACGCCGAAGCTGATCATGTTCGGGAACACGGTGTTGCGAATGTCCACCTGCGCATCCCGCGGGATCGTTTCATCGTGCAGCGTGACCGCGACATAATCCTCGGAATACGGCATCGCCATCACATCATCGAACAGACCGGCTACGCGGCGAACCTCGCGCAGCGGGGTCAGCGGGCAGGTTTTTACCGTGACATCGTCCTTTTCGCGGATGTCCACGATGCACACGCTCTTGCGGTGCTCCGCTTCGGACAGCGAATATTTCAGCGGGGAGCCGGCGTAGCGCAGCGTATCGCGCCGCAGCCGCTGCGGCTTATGAATGTGACCGAGCGCGACATAATCGTATTCGTCAAACAGCGATGCATCGATGTTGTCCAGCCCGCCGATGGTCTTTTCCTCGGATTCGCTCGTCTCCGCGCCGGTGATGAACTGATGGCACAGCAGGATGTTGCGCTCGCGCGGATCGATGGGAGAATTTTTGAGCGCCAGCGCCACCGCGTCCTGATAGCTTGCGATCTTTTCGTCCGGATAGAAGGCGCGCACATTCGCCGGCTTGATGAACGGCAGCAGATGAATGTTGATTTTGCCGTAGACGTCGGTCAGCTCCACCTTCTGAATCGTGCCGTCAAAGCATTCGTTTGCGTATACGCCCGCCCTGCGAATCAGGCGGGAGAGATATGCGATCCGCTGTTCGGAATCGTGGTTGCCGCTGATCATGAAAACGCGGATGCCGTTCGCGCACAGGCGGTTGATAAAATCATCGAACAGGGTCATCGCTTCCGCCTGCGGCGAGGATTTCTGATAGATATCGCCCGCGATCAGAACGCCGTCCACATGCTCATCCTGCACGATTTGGATGATCTGATCCAGAATGAAGCGCTGATCCTCCAGCATGGAAAGGTTTTTGAACGTCTTTCCGATGTGCAGATCCGAAATGTGCATCAGTTTCATGCTAAAATTCTCCTCCCTTAATGGATCGTGCGGCGATTTCATCGCCGAACCGTTCGCGCAGCTGGCGCTTGAACCGATCGTTCAGCTTGCGGTATCTGCTCACCAGCCGCGTGAGCTCTGCGCTGCCCAGCATCGCCTGACTCAGCTTTTCGGCGATCTGTACGCGGCGCAGCTTCCGCATGTACGCTTCATAAATCTCCTTCGGATATTCAACGCCCTTTTCCAGATTTTCCGCGAAGGTCTGTAGCGCGGGCACGATGTCGCGAATCTCATCCGGATGCGTGTTGATATCGATCTTCGGCTGCTCCTCCGGCAGGTAGCGCTCCACCATCGCCCGCAGTTCGGGGCATTTGTCCATCTCCTGCCGCAGCGCCTTATTGCACCGCTTGATTTCGCTCGCCATGTCCTCGTAGGCGCAGGCGATCTCCGGATCGTATTCCATGCCGCATGCACTCCGCAGCGCATATTCGCGCAGCGCTGCGAAGGAATTCGAAAGGTATTTCGGGTGCAGCACGGGCGCGTACAGATAGTCCAGACGTTCAACCAGCGTGGGACCGAAGCTGTTTTCCATCTCGCGCATCCAGCAGGTCAGGTACTTCAGATGAATCGTCCCGTTGAACGCGGTTTTGTCGATGGAAGCGGTACGCTCAGGCAGTTCCAGCGCCTCGATGGATCTGCATCCGTTGAATGCCATGCGGCCGATGCTCTCCAGTGAATCCGGGAAGGTAATGTATTTCAAACTTTCGCAGGTAGAAAACGCGCGTTCCTCGATGCGCTTCAAATTCTGCGGAAGCTGAACGCGGCGAAGATGTATGCATTCGAAGAAGCACATCTGCGGAATCACCTGAACGCCGTCCGGAATCGTGATCTCCTCCAGACGGGAGCAGCCGGCAAAGGCGCGCTCGCCAATCCAGCGGATGGTCTTCGGCAGGATCACCCGCTTCAGGTTCCACGCTCCGACGAACGCATTTTCCGGAATGTTCTCCGTCCAAGCAAATTCGAAATCGCAGCCGCTGCCCACGGGACCCGCCGATTCGATGACGGCGGTCACTGCGCCGCTCCACTGCGTGCAGCCGTTCGGAAGGCGAATCTGCAGATGGTCAATCTGCACATCGTTTACGAAGAAGCTCACTGCATACGGAAGGCTCTCGATTTCGGGGTTCAGGCGCATCTGCATCCAGAGGGCGTCGCTTCCGTAAAAGTGGCTCGCGGGCAGGCGCATATTGGAAAACGCATCTTTTCCAATCTTGCTAACCCCCTCATAAAAGACCACATCCTCGACGCCGCGGCATCCGGAGAACGCCATTTCGCCGATGATTTGCAGGCTGTGGGGCAGGATCAGACGCCCGCGCAGACCGCAGTTTTTGAATGCGTCCGCTCCGATGAAAACGATACCCTCCGGCAGATCGATCTGCGGAAGAGCACAGCCGCGAAACGCGCCGTTTCCGATGTCCGTGACGCCCGCGGGGAGATCGACCCGGCGCAGCTGCTTTAACTGTGCAAAGGCGTTGTCCGGAATGAAATGCGTCCACGGGAACTGATAATCGCAGTCGCTGCCGATGGGGCCTGCGGTTTCAAATCGGCAGCCCACAAAGGCGTCTTCACTGATGCGCGCAACGGATGCGGAGATGGTCAGCGATTTCAGCGCGCTGCACTTCGCGAATGCGTATTCGCCGATGGCAGTTACCCTGTGCCCGTCCAGAATGTCCGGGATCGTGACGTGCTGCAGCGATTGATCCGCAAGCGTGATGATGGTTGCGCCATCGCCCTTCGAAAGATCGTATACAAAATCGCCCGATACGCGCAGCTGCTCAGGGTCGAGCAGAAGGTGATAGTAGCCGTCGATATCGTTGATCTCTTCAGCGTCCTCATGGAAATCGTCGCCAAGAATTCGATTCAGTTCTTCGTAATTCATATTGCATTTTTCCCTTCATTTCTATTTCCGCCGCGGTCGATTGGTTATGCATATATTATAATTAGAATACGTCAGAATTGCAAGCCGGCGAAAATATCAACAACAAAGAATCTGATGTATAGATACAAAAATATGCATTTATAAAGATAATTCTGGCACAACATAAAAAGTTAACATGCGTGTCGAGAATTTGTCCATACACGCTTGGCGTTACTTGTTATTAACATGTTAGCGAAACTTTTGCAGGGAACGATTGGAAGAAAATGCAGTTTCGCCGCCGGAACGTCTGGGCGAAGATTGGCAAACAGGAATTTCAAAAGCATTGCCGTCAGGCGCATTATTATATGGAGTGGAAAATTCTCCGCGGCTGCTGGGCGCGGATTATCTGGATCTGGTGCTGCTGCATTGGCCCTTTGCCGCTTACTATACCGCGTGGCGGGAGCTGGAAAATCTGCGCGGCGAAGGAAAAGTTCGCGCCATTGGCGTGTCCAACTTCGAGCCGGATCGGCTGATCGATCTGATCGCCTGTAACCGCGTAAAGCCCGCCGTCAATCAGATTGAAACGCACCTGTATTTCCAGCGGCAAACGGAGCATGCATGGGAAAAGAAATACGGCGTGGCGCATCGCCGAGAATATTCGTGTATTTGACTTTGAACTGAGCGAAGATGAGATGACGTCCCTGCGTTCGCTGGACAAGGCCGCGCCCATGATCGGCAATCCTGAAACTCCGGAGCTGGTTGAAAGTGCGATGAAATGGTGAGTAAATTGAGAAAGCAGACGGAAAACGCTGCGAAATAAGCGTTGTTTCTAAAATGTCCAAACCATACAAAAAGACCTGAAGTACTGGCATATGAAAATCCGTCCTCTTTTCCATGCGGGATTGAAGGACGGATTCATTTTTTAAGCTCTCTCAAGGATGATTCTAATACTATTCACAGCGAGCCGCAGTATCTCTTTTTGTAAACGCGACCGCCAGAATTGCGGCGAGCATTCCGCCGAAAAACTTTGTCAGCAGCAGTGGCAGGAGCATTTGCGGTTCTGCGCTCAGCGTAAATCCCAGATGCGCGGCGAGCGCAGAGGCGGCGCAGACCGAAAACGCGGCGTTCATCGTCTGTCCCCGCGGATCCATCTCCTTCATCATTGCGAGCGCCGGCGTAACGCTCACAAAACCGACCAGCAGCGCGGCAAGGCTCGAATCCTTCATGCCGAGCTTTCGCCCCAAACGCATCAGCGGCTTCGACAGCGCCCGGCGCAGCAGCTCCGCCATCGGCAGGCTGCCGAGCATCACAATGCCGATCGAGGACACCGTTTTCATCGCATCTTCAATCGGCGCGAGGCCTGGAATCGGCCGGATATCTGCAATGTACTGCGCCGCGCCTGCAGTCAATCCCAATATGGACAGCCAGCGCAGCAGCGCCGCAAACGCGGAAAACGCGCGAATGGATTGTTTTGCAAAGAACTTCAGCCCCAGCATCAGCAGGATGGAAAACAGCGCGACCGGCAAGGTTTGAACGATCAGCGCCAACGCGCCGATCCCGCTCGCCGCGCCGCCGATCAGCAGCGCGATCGGCAATGTGCCAAGCCCGATCAGCATTCCCCGATAGAATCCGGTCGCGTCCGTGCCGCGCAGCATGCCCGCGCCCAGCGGAATCGTGTATGTAACCGTGCAGCCGAGCGTCGCCGCCACGAGAATGCCGGAATAGCGCCCGATTGCCGCGTCCAGCGCGAGTGATTTCGCGGTCTGGTAGCCGCCCATGTCGATCGCCAGAATGCCGCCGAGCATCGCGGGGTCCAGCCCCAGCGCGCGCCAGAGCGGAGCGAGTGTAGATTCAAGCGCGCCCGAAAGCAGCGGCGCAAGGCAGAGAATGCCCGCCATCGAAAGCGCCGTCGGCCCCAGAAGCTTAAATCCTTCCTCAAAGCGTTCACCCAACCCGAAGCGATTGCCGATCACAAGATCCAACCCGCCCAACACCGCGCCAGCCGCCAGAATCCAAAGAATAACGCGCTCCATTATGCTTCTCCCCGCATCACGGCGGATTTGCAGTTCCATTTCGTCAGATACACGAAATTGATATTCCAAAGCGCTTTTCTCGAAAAAAGCCGGCTGCCCGCGTCCATGCGCGGATACAGTCGTTTGCGATTGCCGGAAAAGTAAGCCCGCTGCATTTGAAAAACCTCCCGCCTACATTTTTTCCATTATATCCGCGAAAGCGTTAATTCGCAAGCGCAATCGCGCGCGGCATTTTTATGAGAACAAAATATTGTTGCGATTATGCAGTTTTATTCCGAATCGAGATTGCTGCAAGAGTCGGTTATACACAGATCAGGGGGCATCACTTCCTTCAGGGTATAAAGAAAGTGCCCGCCCCCGAAGGCGGACGCTCCTGTACAGAGTTTATTCTTTATCCAAGTTCGTGATAATATGGGCAGATATCTTCATAGCTTCTATCCTTCATGCGAAAGCCCTTCGGGATTACGCCGAGCTGCACAAAGCCCAGCCGCTCATAAAGATGCCGCGTATGGATGTTCGAAGCAACGACTGCATTAAATTGCAGAACTCTAAATCCATGTGTCGCGCCTTGCGTCAGGCAATCCCGCACCAGCTTTTCCCCAATGTGCAGGCCGCGCGCATCTCGGCAAACGGCATAGCTGGCATTGCAGATATGACCGCATCGGCCTACATTGTTGGGGTGCAAAATGTACAGGCCATAAATCTTTCCCGTATCAGCATCCGCCGCAACAGCACTATAAGTCTGACTCGCAAAAAATGTTTTTCCAGTATCCGCAGTAAGCAATTCTTCCTGCGAGAAAGCGATTCCATTTTCCACAACTTCATTCCAGATCTGAATCATTTGCGGCAGGTCTTTTCCGTGTATTTGCTGATGATTACTTGCATGGTAGTATTGCCTTCTTCCAATGGATCCAATTCTTTTCGCTGTCGATCGACCTGTTTGATAAATTCATTAATATCCATCATGCGAGTATATCCCATCAAGGGTGCAGGAAGAGTCCGAACGCAAGCTCTTTGCCATTATAAGTCCGAGTATGGATGCTCGTCAAGGGAAATTAACGGAAAGAATACAGAAAAGCGCATTGCTTTCGCACGGCGGATGCGCAGATCAGGCACAGCTTGCGCACAGGGCGATGATTCGTCTGAACACCTGATTTTTCCTCTAATGATTTGCTCCATATTGCATGCATATTATATCATGCGCCGCCGCGTTCTGCAAGGCATAATCTCTACGAATACCCCCGATCAATTTCAACATTTTCGCGCTATAATGCTTTCATTCCTGAAACAAAAGCATCGGAGGAAAGCCATGCGCAGCAAAACCATCGCCTATATCGTGTTGATACTGTCCATGTTGATCTGGGGCTCGCTCGTCCTGTTCGTCAACGAAATCGGCTATTCCAGCGCGGAGATTGTGCTGGCGCGCATCGTGACCGGCCTTGCGTTTCTGCTGATCGTGTACGCGTTTTCCAGAAACAAGGCGGATCAGAAAATCTTTGTCAAGCAGCTTCCGCAGATGCTGATCTCCGGCGCGGCGATGGGGCTGAATTGGGTGGCGCTGTTTGCCTCCTATCGATATGTGGACGCCAGCATCGCTACGCTGTGCTATTATATCCAGCCGGTTTTTGTGATGATCGGATCGATCCTGTTCTTTAAGCAGCGCCTGTCCGTATGGCGCGCCGTCGGCATGGCTTCCGCGCTTTGCGGCATGGCGCTGGTCACCACCGCCGTGATGGGCGGCAGCGATCCG
>JABLTK010016343.1_pt1 | contig 10868 bp, 17 predicted proteins | sample 7160131 | NCBI WGS metagenome assembly JABLTK01 (sample SAMN14651221, study PRJNA627086) | human gut metagenome | isolation source: feces | host: Homo sapiens
CTATGAAAATCGCTAATCACCTTATCAGCCCATCTCTCGTTACGACGAACCACACGAAGTTTACGAGCAGCACGAATACCACAAGGTTTTCTACGGAAAAGGATTAGGAACTCCTTGCAAGCAAAGCACCACAAATGGTTCAGTTGTCAATATCACTTATTCCCTACCCCTTACCCATTCTTGTTAAACTTGAATGCTATGAAGAAGAATCTCTCTATAGTTCTAGCTCCACACGCTTGATACCCCTGGGATAGAGCTTATATAGAAATGAATTAATAAGATTTTAATGTACGGCATCTCATTCTAATTATCTTGTTTCTCTCTTATTTGTACTTGCCATGAAGTCATTTGTATTCTTTTTGCTATTTGTCTCATGTGTACCATTTTGAGGGAAGATTGTTCCATGTAGTTATGTAAAGTACTTTCTCTTAATGGAAACAATTTTGATTCGACTGTAAATGGTGAAAAGAATGTATTTGTAAAGTTTTATGCTCCATGGTGTGGTCATTGTCAAAAGTTGGCTCCAGTATTTGTTGCTGTTGAGGAAGTTTTTAATCAAACGTATGTCATGATTACCTTCTTGATGTGAGAGATTCCATCATTTTTGCTGAAGTTCAGGCAGATGTTGAACCCGAACTCTCTCAGCGATTTGAAATCGAGAGTTATCCCACTCTTTTGTTCTTCGCTGCAGGATCGACGGTGGAGCCTGAGAAGTATAAAGAGGAACGAGAATTGGAGATTATTGTTCACTGGTTAAATGAACACCTCGGTACTGAGGTCCGAGTTCCTAAACCCTTTTCGCATGTAGTCACTCTGACTCCAGGAACCTTTATTGATGTTGCTTTTCAAAAGGATAAGGTGGTTCTAGTGAAGTTCTTTGCTCCTTGGTGTCGTCACTGCAAACAATTCGCTCCTGTGTACGAACAACTCGCTACTGTGTTTATGGAAGAACCAAACGTAGTATTCATTGTTTCTATGGACGATAGATTGTAATTGCTGAGATTGATGCAGACATGTACTCAACCTTTGTTCATCAGTTCCGCATTAATGGTTTCCCCACCTTGAAAGTTGTGTTACGTCATTCCTATCATTTTTAGTTGTTCCGTGATGGCGAGATTCTGGATTACACAGAAGGACGTGATTTAGTCTCTCTAGTTGGTTATATGAATGCAGTAGCGAATACATATCGTCGAATCGACGGGAATCTGGATTTGAAATTCGGTCGAATTCCCGAAATCGATCACAAATTGGAATCGATTCATGAGTACTCGAAGGATACAATCCAGCAAGTTATCGAGTATATTGACAGTCTTAAATCTGCTTCAGAGAGTGGGAAGAAAGTATACAAATCCATTTTACGGAAGATTGAATCTGATGGCATCGGATTTGTTCAGATGGAAATGGAGAAGATGAAAAAATTTATTGACAACAAACAAATTGCTCCTACAAAGAAGACGATGTTCCGGATTCGGAGAAATATCTTAGAGGCTTTTCCAAGAGAAATGAATGACGAGTTATAATGTGTTTGTAACAAATTAGTTCATATAGTACAGAATTACTCAAAGATGGGGGTGTGAAGATCTGCACAATCAAAATACTGCATATCGTCCAAATTATTATTACACTAAAAATGACTATTCTATCTATCGACTACTTCCAAATCAAATGGGAATGTAGTGATTGACGGTTTCCTATACCTCAAATGACAGAATAAGGCGAACCTGTGTATGTCTAGATAGAAATCATTCTCCAAATAGAAAAGATCCGAATGAATCGGTGATCGAGGAATCGTTTGAGAAGAGACACGAGCAAACATGGACTTCTCGAGAGATGGCTCGGTCTTAGGAACAGCTATCTCAATCTTTGGGGCAATGATGAGAGGAGACTGGGAGGACAACGGTAGATTCGATCCTTGTTTCACTACAACTTCCTCTTTCACTCGCAACTTTGTGGATTCTTTAAACTTCTTCTTGCATTCTGCATAAGCACTTTTATTTGTACTCTAGTAATCGCCATCCAACGACTATTCTTACATTCTTTTGCAACTTCTGAAAGTACTTCTGCGCATGCGTACGAACTTGAACTAGATTTCTTGTTGAAATCTATCTGACAATGATTCAGCTAGATTACCATATTAGCTATCGACTTCCAGTCACTTCCATATTTTTGTAGACCCTCGAGAAACAACTTGTGTTCAGATTCGTCCCATCTACCTATGTATCATTGAGAAATACATACACAAACCTGTGTTTTCACGTGGAACAAATCCTGGTTCTGCTTCCTATGTGTGATACAGTCTCTTCGAAGATACACTAGACTTCTCACTTGAGCCACTAGAATCCATAACTATACTTTAGTCAGTATTCTCCAAACCATACACTCAACAATGGTGTTTAACTGTTTCTTAAAAGAAATGGGATCATTGGCATGTCAGACGGTATAACGGGAATTGTGTACAAATAGCGAGAGTTTGTTATCAAATCGACGTTCATGTTACATTTCTGTAATTGATTTAACCACAGATCGATTCCTTTTTCATTGAAATATTGTTGTCTACTATAGGAGAGGATTCCTACAACTTCGATATCCATTATCAAAAGAAAGAACATGGTCTTTTCTAATGGCTTATTCTAAGGATTAGTGATGCTATTGTTAACAGTAATTAACCAATTGTTAGTCAGTAATGAAGTTCCTTCTTCTCTTCGCTCCTTCTTCATTAGCCTCAAATCAGAGTCAGATCAATGACCTAACTATTGAGGCGTTTATCAAGACTCTTGGTGACGATTTCACCATTATCCTATGTGGAGAGTAAACTATATTATTCGTTTCACAACAATAGGCTCTGTTCTATTCAGAAGTATATTTCCCAAGTCTACACTGTTGTTTGGGATTATTCACTTCTTCATAATAAATCCGAGTTCAGATGTACTGTTCTATATCAGAAATCTGATGGTAAGACCGTTTCTTCTTGTTTTACTAGAAGAGCTTCTAGAATGGTTAAACCAACGAGAAACGATTGTTTTGTCAATTCCATCGTATCTTGATGATGAAAGAAAGAGGATAAATGAAGAACGGACAAAGCTTGGTCTTAAGCAGATCACAGTATAAGTTCAAATCGATATTCAGCATAGTTTGATACGATTCATACTGTACAATGGACAGAAGAGATGGTAGCACTGGATTGGGACTCATCTCAGTATTATCACGTTAAAACTGCTTGTGTTGGAGGAACATTTGACTGTCTTCACCCTGGTCATCGGATTTTGTTAACATTAGCATCTCTAGTCTGCGATCATCTCATTATCGGAGTATGCCTACTTTGGTCTTTTTATCCTAGATAACAGCAGATAAGATGTTGGAGACAAAATTAAAACATGAAAAGATTGCCTCTTACGAACAACGGAAACAAGGAGTTCTCGAGTTTCTCAAACAAGTGGCTCCCAAGTTGAAAGTGGTCGTTTCGCCATTAGTGGATATCTATGGGCCATCAGTCGTGGAACAAGACATTGATGCCATCATTGTCTCTCTCGAAACTCTAGCGGGAGCAAAAATGATTAACCAGGTGAGAGAAAAGAAAGGCCTGAATCCTTTGATTGTATTCACAGTGAATCGTTCCAGTAGATACATTCTCAGTTCGACATTCATTCGTAATCACAAAGAGTTGTAGGTATAATTCTCTTTGTTAACAAAGACACAACAATTCCAGTTTTTGCATAGGTATTTCGTCTTCATCTATCTCTTCCACAACTTGTTCAGTTTTCACAACAGGTACTTCTTTCTCTTCTCCAAACATTCCTTTTCCAAAGCAATCTGCAACAAAAGCAAAACCATCCTGACAACTCTTCATCTATTCCTTATCCAATATTATCACCTCTACCATCTTCTCAAATGTGTTATTATCCATTGATCTCTGTACCTGTTCACTTTCACCACAACGCGGACATACACCCTTTTCCATATCAACACATGCCTTATGGAAACTATGACCACAGAGGAAGTGGACAACAGGCAACTCTAGATTCAACCCACAAGCTACACAACGTGTCTGTTTGAATCGGAATCCATTTTCTTGAATCTGTTGTATCTCCTTTTCACGAGCTTCAACTATTTCTGCCACTTGATGCTGCTTCAGTTCATCAGCTTCTCGGATACTCTTCTCTCTCTGTAACTGCTTAATCACCAACTCCCTAATCACATCCACGGGAATCTTCTCATTATCACAGAGCAACTGAACAATGCGTAACAAGGGAACTTGTCCGCTTCGTTCTACTGCCTCCAGGATCTCACGAACCTCCTTTTCATCGATTTCTTCGGACTCACCAATCAATTGGAGTAACAGTTCCCAAAGGTCAGCATCCTCCGCTCCATCTTGCTGACACAGTCGCAAAGCCTCTGCATGTTGACCCATATGATAGTATTGCTGAAGGAGCATTGCTTGCATATGCAACTTCTGGTACAAGTATACGAGTCCTTGTTCACAATCATAACGTTGTAATAACACTAACGCCTCGTCAATCTCATAAGTAGCATCTGGTCGTTGGAGTAGCTGCAGTACAGCAGAATCTCGATCTTCATTCTCTGCCAATAGATCAGAACGAAGCATCAACTCCAGTAGCGTATTCCAGATAACAGGATCGGTTTGGCGATGATGTTGGGTGACAGCTAGAAGGAACTGCTTCAGCTGAGCTGCGTTGTCTATAAAGCAAATAATGAATTGCTGAGGTTCTTGAGCCTCTCCTTCAGTACACAAATGAATGAGGAAAGGAGTAACTAACTCTGGAACAACATCCACAAGTTTCTTTCCATAACGAATCAAAGCCTTCGCTGCTTCTTTGGGAGGAAGAGTAGTGATGTAATTCATTGCTTCTTTCAAAGAATTCGTCTTCTCCACTTGAATACTGACATACCACTCATGGAGATGATGATTTGCAGCTAACTGAAGAGCCTCGTTATAGAATCCTGCTGAAGTCAATGCTTCAATAGCAGTCTTAGGATCATAATGAGAACTCAGAGAATCTTCTTCAATAAACTGTTGCAGTTTCTTATGATCGTGAAGTTTGGTATAACAATTCATTAGTAACATTGTGTGTTCTGAACATGCAACACCTCGTAGATGAAGCTGCTCCAAATATCGAATCAACATATGAATTTGTGATGAATCCAGATAACGACGAATTACATAAGAAGCATTTGTATAAGGGATTGTCAACACATATTCATTCATAGCTGATTCATGGTCAGCTTGTTCATAGAACCAATCACCATATCTAAAGTCAATACTTCTTTCATATCCTACTGTTGATGGACATCACTAAGTTCTCGTTCTTGTAAACCCCATTCTTCACATAACGATATTGCCATTGGGAACAACTTCCGATCATAGAGAATCTGAAGTTTACTCGGTGTATCCTTCTCTCTTAACAGATACACAATATGACCTTCACTCATGATAAACAAGAGTCCCCACTCTGTCCAAATACGTGATGCACATTCACTATTACCATTTCTGGAAGTCATGGTATTCATGCAATCCTACCTCAATACTAACAATTCAAATTCTTCACAACTGTTCTCCACATTCAATACTTTCACATACCACTTCGCATCCTCACCAAGATGACTCACCACCACACAGTCACGATAACTAAACAAACAGCTCTTTTCACCTGCTAGCAAGTAGCTATTTCCGCGGGTTGTTGGAGAATAATACACCAAACCATCTTGATTAGCTGCAATAAGAGTACCTTTGGAATCGACACTGGAGCAGTGTATGGCACATCCTTTTCCATCCTCCAGTACTGTGAATCCGATCAGTTTCTTAGTTTCCCGTGGAAGTTGATAACACCCGATACGACTGGTCGAAAGAGCAAACAATGGTACGAATCCTGTTTCCTGTATATTACATATAATGTCGGTTCTTACAACACTCTCAAAGGAAAAATGGAGGCCTGTGATTGCATTACCAAAATGCTTGGGAAGAAGAGTGAGACTAAGCTTCTTGGCACGTGAAAGGTCTCCTTGGATAAGAAAGATATCTCCAGATTCACATCCCAAAGCAATTAATTGATTAGACTCATCTACTGCAATGGATGTGATTGTCTCTTCATCAATCTTCTCAAAGATCTTGAACGAACGGATACACAACGGACTCCCGTCTTCGTTCATCTTATCCAACAGCCATAACTTCAAGGTTGCATTCTTCATAGGAAAGTAGTCGTCCATAGCTTCTTTAATATGCAAATCATCTAGCATCCATTTATACGTCTCGTTGGAAATCAGACTGTTGCGGAAACGTGTTGCAAGATTGCGAGAAATGCTCATAGCTTCTTTTGTTCGATAATCTACTCCATCTCCAATTGTAAGCAACATATTCGATGATTTGTACTACTTATAAGAAAAGCCAAGCAAAGTAACTTGATACGCATGATTCACGCCATAATCGTGTGCAATAAATCGCCGAAGCGAAAATTCCTGATCTGATAAAGTGATACCACCTTCAGAGTCTCCAAACACTACATACCCCTTTCCCGCAGTAACACAAGAAATATCTAATGACTATAACATTATGTGTACATGAAGCATGAAGATACTTCGATGGCAAAGAGAGGACTACCGGGATCAGCCGATTGTAGGAGTTCTGCAGTAAAGAAGTTGAATTCCTTCCACATTTCACCAGATAATGATTGTTGTATCTAGACAAACTGTGAATACGCGCTATGAAAAGATCAGAGTTTGTGTTTTCGTGACTATTTCTGGAATGATGCGGATCTGAGATATCTATCAACAATTTATGTGTAGATCAATAAAGAAACTCGTATAAAAGACTATAATGCATTACATGGTTTTATCTGAATTCGATGGCTTCTTCTCACTTGAACTCCATTTTAGAGATTTGTTGATGGTGAAGGCATAGGAGAAAAGAGTAGCAACCGTGGTGCAGGAGACAATCGCTTCCAAAGGAAGAAAGAGTTGAACACTGGGAATAGCCCAGAGAGGTCTGCATAAACCAGAAATAAAGAGGATCATCTGAAGAGTCGTGTTCGTTTTTCCCAGGAGTGATGGCTTCACTTCGAGTGATTTTATCATATTCATCATTTCTGTTGGCTCTATTGATAACTCTTAAATCCATTTGATACTGTGATAGCCATGTTTCCAAGCAATTCCGAAGAATCCAAGACCCATTAGAACATCCTTTCCAATAATGATTCCGGCAACGGGAATGTGAATAAGACCAGAATAACCCATTGCTATGGCCAGACATACCATCAAAGTCTTGTCAGCTATAGGATCCAGCAAGGTTCCAAGTCGACTTCGTTGATTAAAGTGGCGTGCCACATAACCATCTGCAAAATCAAGAACACTGGCAAAGGCAAAGGCTACAAATGGGCTCATACATCAAACAATACTGCATAGAGAAGGAAGGAATAATCCCTTTATCGTTAAAACACCAATAACAGGGGCAAGAACAAGGCGAATCCCTGACATAATATTGGGAATCGTACAGATCCGATTTGTTAACTTTCCATCCTTGTTTCTACGAATGATAAAAACGACGAAACAAGACTCTGTTGAAAAGGCACGAAACTGAAGCGAACAAACAGTGTACTTTGGTGTGGACATTATAAGTCGTCTCTGTGTAATATAAAAATAGTGCAATCCATACTCCCATGAGATTCGCCGATAGGGTGAACCGATAGACAGAGGAAACGACAGCAGACGTTTTAGATACTCTAGACAACATTATCAAATGTCTTTTCAAAACAAGACTTCCTGAGAATAAAGAGTCGTTTTGACATTATCCCATTCGGATGATCGAAGAACAAAGGGTCTTGTTATCACAACAAGAAATTCAAAACTCCCCGTCGATCCTAAGTGGGATGAGTGAGGTGGAGGAGTTTACTTATCGATGTTTTGCTTGTGAATTGGTCCGAGAGGGACAAATACTTCTAGGATTGTAATGTGTACATCAGACGATTGACCTGATAGATCACCGGTTGTAAGTGCTTCCGGTCAAACGTTATGCCATCGATTCTACTACTTTTATTCGTTCAAACAGTTTCACCCGTTCTTTGGTGAGAATTGCTTGTTTTCTGTGAGTCTAGTATCAATGACATGTCTATTTATTGGATCCAAGATGGAAGAAGAGCTACGACCTGTTTCTCGAACGATTAAAGTGTTCTATCGCATCTTTCAGCGACGAACAGGTCAAGAAGTGATAGATTTGGCTGAATCAGATCCAGTAGGTACTGCTCGACGGATTTTAAGTAGATTTTCATTCGGTGGAGAGCCATCTTATTAGATACAGAGAAGTTAATCTTATCAGCCTTTGGATATCATTTATATGGAGTCATAGACCATCCCCATCGATATATTCTCTTCTTTATCAAGGTAACATCATTTGTAGTTTAGGATATAGAAATTGGAGTGTGATGAGATTGTTGCCCAACGGGCTTGGAATATACTTAACGATAGTTTACAATTACCTCTCTGTCTCCAGTATACTGCCAATGCGATTGCCTGTGCATCCATCTACTTGGCAGCGATGTATGAATAGTGATGCTGTATTGATTTGTTAGGACATTAGGAGTATCGCTTCCTCAGACAGTAGAATGGTGGGAACTGTTTGATGCATCTCTGGAGGACATTCAAATGATTGTACATTCGATTATTCAATTATACAGTCGAAAGCGGATACAGTGGATTCCTGACGTGGAATCACTACCAGAGGGAACAAAATCCACCATTTCAACATTAGAAGAGAGTCGAGTTGTCTCTCCAACAATGGAAGAAACAGCTCTGCAATATGTTTCTAACAATGATATTCGTAGCAATTCGTTTGAGCCAAAATGTAATACTCTATAGAACCTTATCATGTTCTAGCCATAGCAGCAACAAACAATGTTCCTAGTCTTCCCTTGGAAGATCATCCGAATCGTTCATACTCACACCATAATCATTCGCAGTCGCATTACCGTCGTCATTCTCATTCAAGAAGAGGGTCTTCTCGATCAAGAAGTCATAGTCGGTCTCATCATCGTTCCTCTCGTCACCATTCGTCGTCACATCGTCACTAAGAATTTCTACACTGTTTATTGTTTGTTTTCTAAGATATATCCCATTTCTTCGTCCAAGTGATAAGGTGGTTCTGTCTTACTATTTCTTTTTTTCATTGATGCAGAAGAAGTGCAAACGGCAAGTCAAACAAGTTTTTCAAGAGGTGGAGTACATCGGTAAGTACATTTCAGAAACAAAGGCATCGTACTCTCCTATCGTTGACTTTTTACTCTAGATGTCAGTGGGTTCTGGCCTTTCCGGGAGCCCAACAAGAAAAGGTGTCTTTTACTGTCCAGGACTCAACAATCAGTGGAAAAAAGGAGATTTGTAGAGTCTAGGGGTTGCTCTTAAGAATAGTGAGAAATGGAATCCTCATTTATTCTCATGTTGTATCCAATCATCCTAGAGAAACACTCTACCGTTCTTTCGATTCACTGGTCTTATTTCTAGATAACGCCGTATACAATATGACTCTTGATTACTACTCCTATTATCTACAACATGTGATCCACATCCAAGTACTCCAGTACTCTATGTTTCTCCAACTTCACTGTAGAAAGAAGGGAATCTTTTCAAAGGTTCTTCCGCGCGTCTTCCGATTGTTTGTTGATGGAGTGAGTTTTGATATCTTGCCCATGTTCTTCCAACAGGACCAACAGGATGGATTCTTGTAGTTTATTGTCATATATGTGAGATAGAAGTACTTCGTGCACACCATCAGTATCCTTCTCTTCTTCTTTATCTGATGAACGGTTTCACTCCAGGTCAAGAAGTCGAGAAACTGTTCCTAGGGATCACCCAAGAATCCGATTAGCAAGATTACCAAGTACCTCCTCTTCGGAAAGACGGCCTGTCTGGATTATTGGAAGGAACTTCTGATAGATAGTTTGTTTTCACTCGTTTCTTTATTGTTTGTTCCAATGATTCCTCATTGAAATGCTCTCGTTGACTAGATCTCTTGTCTGTGCTACCCATCTCCCGCTGAAGTCTATCGTGTCTACACGGTTTCGTTGTTTCTCTGATGAAACAGAGGAGAAAAGGGTTGTTGTCATTATGGATGATTACTAGTAGAATCGTATGAAAATGCAAGAATTAATGATTGAAAAGCTTAAGAAGGAGGCTGGAGCGACAGTTGTCGAGATTAAGGATATTTCTTATGACGCTGGATATTTGTATTGTTTGTAGTATGGAAATTACACTCAGATTAGAGATGCTTGTTGTTTCTCCCAAGTTTCGTGGGATGAAACTGTTGCAGCAGCACCGTCTTATGAACAAGGTTTAGTATATGTAGTACGTATTATGGAATAGGTTCTATCGAATGAGTTATCAATTCTACATGGTATCACATTCAAATGTATGACTCCTGAACAATATGAGGCTATGGAGAAGAAATAAGAATCATTTTAGCTCTCCTGTTTGTTGATTATTCGAGTTGTTCGTATCAGTGCGCCTATTGATCTTTCTAGGGGAATGAAGGTGTTTTCAATCTTTGCTCTACCCCAATTCTCATTCTGGAAGGAATTATTGAATATGATCACTTTTCATAATAATAAAGAAATCACCGAACACATATGAACGTTCAGTGATCCGTATGAATACCAAGATTACTAACATCACCCCTTCTTTATCCAGAGTTTTGTGTGACTAAGCTAGAGGTAGGTTAATGATTCCATGTTCTTGAATTCTCTATTATAGGGTGTTGGATCACTCTAGAGTTCAAATTAACACTGGATGTAGAAATGTTCGAAAAGGAAGTTGTCATTGATTGTCGTGGCCACATTATGGGTCGTTTGGCCTCCATTGTTGCCAAGGAG
>JABLTK010156918.1_pt1 | contig 10861 bp, 18 predicted proteins | sample 7160131 | NCBI WGS metagenome assembly JABLTK01 (sample SAMN14651221, study PRJNA627086) | human gut metagenome | isolation source: feces | host: Homo sapiens
AAGTACAATTGGAAGTATTGAATGAAGAGTTTTCTCAGTTATGTGACTTACATCGTCATGAGAGATATGAAGTCAAACCAGCTACTCCACGATGGCGTGAAATTGAGTTTGGAAATGTGTTAGGTGAGTGTGCTCCTCTTCTCTTTCCTCTGATTGGTATCATGGATTTGCTGTTAGGAGTTGTATTGTATGTTGTTCTCATTGTCTGATATGTAGACAACCAATAGATGATTTGAGGCATGCAAAAGAAGCTATCTTGTCTCGGCTGCAGTATGATGTGTGTGAAGATTCATTGATCATGCGGTCCATTCGATGGAAGTGTCCTGAAGGAACCCCTGAAGTATGGTTAAACGAGATGCGTCATATTGTATCAACGTCTCGATATCTTGAGACTCTCTTCTCTTCCTTTTCCTATTATGTTGATTGCTGCCTGGGTTTTACTGCGGAGAGAGTTACTTCATATTATGGAAGACTATGGAGTGATTGATACCTTATGGAGATGTGACTCTTTTCCTCTGTACTCTATGTAACTATACTAGTTGTAAAGAATGTTGGTTTCTAACAAAGATATCATAGTAATAATTGCGTTAAGAATAAACGTTGATACAGACATATTACATTTTACCAAAGACCATTGGCAAAGGACAAAAGATACTCCGCAACTCCCTTTGGTGGATCTGCTTTCTTCACAGTCTCAACCTCATAGTTCTTCTTGAAATCTTTCTCAAATGAAAACATCCGATTCTGAAGGTTGAGTACACGATTTGCAATACGAGGATGATCCTGAACAATCTCCTTCGTTTTAGTAACAAGATCAATATCGTCTTCAGGATCATCCGGTAACAATGATAAGGTCGTAATCATACTGGAAGGATCATATCCACATCGTTTCAAAAGATACAGCGCTTGGTAATCAGCTTCAAACTCTTGCTCACGACTCACTTTCTTATCAAAGATCCCTTTGATCACCGGCATCACCACAAGATCTGGAACAAGGGTAATGTAAATATAGTAAGCAAAACTAGTCCATCGGAGTAATGCTTCTACAGGGTGTCTATAGATGAGATGTAAAGACTATCAGAACCTTGATAGGGAATGAGATAGTTCATGAGCCAACACACCTGCAATACACTACATATAAGGAGAGAATGCCAGTCCTACTTCCTCATAATTGTAGACCTTTCCTTCCTCTTCTTGTTTCTTGAAATAATCAAGGAGACCAGTATAAACAACAACTACAGAGCCCATTGTGGTATAAGCGTTGACTTCATCGCTATCAACCACAATAATCTCCATATCCTTCATGTACATCTCACATTCAGGAGAAAAGTATACACAAGCCTTTCCTAACTTGGAGACAAGGCTTCGAACAAACTGAACCCGTTCATCAGACTCAGGAAGAATAAGATTATGTGTCACATCATTCTCTGTGACTGTGAATTGCTTATGAAGACTTGAAACCATCGCATCTTGATACCGGAGTTCAAAATCACGAGGAATTACCTACGTTCAAGAACAGAATGAATTCATACTGCAAAATGCTTTCGTTTTGTAATTGGAACAATGTTTCGATGCTCATAATATTCTACTGATACAATACCAAGCGCGACAAGAGAGGCCAAGTACCAACGTAGCTTCTTTCTCGCTGACGAATACTGCAAACGTTCCTCTACACGTTAGGACACAAAGACCTAATCTACGAAGTGGTTGCTTGTAAAAGGGAACAACTATCTTTGCGACATCACCAATTGACTGGCTTCCGTGAATAAATTGATTTATGCCTGAACCAAGTTTCTACATATTATTCCGATTCGCTAGACGTACTGCCCATCTTCGATCTGTAGCTAAATAACGTCCAACGGCAAATGCCTTAAGGACTAGTCGCACTTTACTTGACATACAAAATCAAATTCTGTTCTTCCTGTAATTCTTTGCTCGAGGATATGGATGTACTTTTTTCCCTTGGATACGTACTTTTTTCTCCTTATTGAAGGATCACAATCCCTTGGCAAATATGACTGGAAGAAGGAATTTAAGGTTGGAAATGATACATCCAGATTGGTTTAAATAGATGTGCAATTGTTGCATCGGTTTGTATTCAGATGGTATGACACAATGTGATTTTAATACGATAATTCTATTGTACTTACTAATGTATTCAATTAGACTGTGATATAAGGGGTCATAAAATGAATGGAAAAAAGAAGGAAGTCGAAGGGAAACTTTCGGCAACAGAGATAAAGAGGAATCTGTTAAATGCACTAAAACTATGCAACGAATTACGGCGGCGATGTGAAGAAGGGTTGTCTTCTGTTTCAAATGAGTCAATTTCTTCTCTCATCGCTTCCTGTGATTCGGTAAAAGATCAACTGGATTCATCTATGGAATTCATTAATTCTCCTTCGAAACGAACAGATGTGTTAAATAAACTACTTCGAACAGAACGAAAGAGAAGGTGGAGGCTAAAGAGACGTCGACTAGGGCGTGTAAAGAGAACCTTCTTCCGAAGCATGCTTATTCAACGAAATCAGTTTGGTTTATCGATGGGACTAATTTATAGACAGTTGGACATGTGGAGGAAAGAGAGAGAACAACAGATGGAAGAGGAACAGGAGGAAGAATGGAAGAGGGAAGCAATATTCGAAAAGGAAACTCGTATCCAACATCTTTTGAAACAAAGAACAGAATTGCAGAAACTGCTGTTGTCTGTAGATTCGTTGCGACGAATTCGGATTCAGAAATTACGAAATCAAGGTTATTCGGAAGAATCTGGAACGGATCCTGTTGAAGAGGGTTTACTGCGAACGTGTAAGAAAGAGGTAGAGGGATATAAGGAAGTGATAGTATCAAAGAAGAAATCCGAATGGTAGATACAATAGTATCGCTTGAGTGTTTAGGAGGTATGTAAGCGAAGAAAAGGAAGAAAATGACCACGATTACTACTTTGGAGCAGAAACAGATATAAACAAACTCATTGCAATTCGGTATATATATTGTGATGGAATGATAAGCAGACGGGCTTGGGATGCATATTTAGTTCCTCGAGGGCGTGGATCTCGAATTCCGACCCATTTTGTAGAACCTCCTCAGCGCCCATGGATTTGATAGTTTGCTTTTGTTTATTCTGGAAGAAAGGATCAATCCGCAGTATCAATTAAGGATATAACTCGATTCATATAAAGATTAGTGCCCGAAAATGTTGTTTCATTGAAATGAAACTCCTATCAATTCTAGAAACTTCCATTTGTTGACAGATACTCATTTTTCGGAGAATTTACCATATTAGAATGAGATATACCATTTTAGGCCTTCTCTTGATTTGGTAGTTGAATAAGGATAATGTGATGGATAGTTCTGTCTTTGCATTTTATAAGGAAGATGGACCTGTAACTATTTTGACCCAAAAGAACTTTGACGAACTAGTCTTGAAGAGTAATGAAGTGTGGATGGTGGAGTTCTTTGCACCGTTTGTTATTCCGATTTCGATTCATCTGTAGTTGGTGTGGTCATTGTAAGGCTATGAAGGACGAGTGGATTAAGGCTGCTGGAGCTATGGGAGGCATTGTCCATTTTGGAGCCGTTGATTCCACTGTTGAGCAGAGTCTAGCTGCTAGATATGGAGTCCAGGGTATTGGATATGGAAAATGACTGAGAGATAGGTTATCCAACAATTAAGGTGTTTAACCCTGTTTCTTCAAGTCCTGCAGACTACCAGAATCCTCGTGATGCGAAGTCGTTCTGTAAGGCTGCTTTCGCTGTAGGATTTGGTAAAGGGCTTGAAATTAGGCTGCAAAGGATCTGGTTCGTGCTCGTCTTGCTGGAAAGGCTGATAGCTCTTACAATGGTAATACAAACACCAAGAACACTTCCGAGGAGCCCAGGAAGGCACAAAAGCAAGCTGAGCCACCTAAACCTGTGGAAGTGAACGAAATTACCAACCAAGCTCAGTTTGATGCTGCTTGCAAGGAGTCTACTTGTATGCTTCTGATTGTACCTGACATCCGTGATGCAGGAAAGAAGCAGCGTGAGGAAATGATTGCTACTATGAAGGCCGTTGCGGATAAGCAAGTGAATGGACTGTTCCAGTATGGTTGGATTGTTGGAGGTACGCAATATGATATGGAGCAGAAGCTGAATCTTGGTTTTGGCTATCCTGCAGTCCTTGCTGTATTGGCTCTTCTTTCAACTCACTCTTAGATCAGTGGTAACAAGGGCCGTTATTCCGTTCATACTGGTAGCTACACAGAACATAATCTGAGTGTGTTCATTCAGGGACTGCAGCTCGGTTCGGCTCGTACTCGAACGCTTCCAGAGCTTCCTCCTTTCGTTGAAGTTCAGCCTTGGGATGGAGAGGATGCTCCTGTAGAAGAGGAGTTGGACGATGACTTAGAGGTTGAGATTTGATGTGTTTGTTGTGAACAGGAGGGTTCTATTATGTATTCAAATTGTAATTATTTTACGTTATTTTTCTCTAACGATGAGTGTATCGAAGCGTTTAGAATTGTTAGATCACTTATCAGAATTAATAGCAACTATTCATGACAATACAATTCGATTGAAGTATCTTTGTGATTCCAATCAAGAGTATGTGATATTGGACTATTTTGATATAGAAAACTTATAAATCTTCATCGTGATTCGGTAACAGTGGTAGGTTTCGGAAGTTGATTCTCCTTTCTAGTATTCAGGTCTTCAACAGAATTCTGTAAATGAAGAGTTGCAGAACGTCTCTTTAGGACAGGAAGTTGAAGATTTGCGATGTAAATTGCGAGTGCTGACTTCTGAGACGAATTTAGATGTAGGAGAAAGAGGAAGAGGTTCTAGCATTGCAAAAAGAACGAAATGGATATCTAGTATTGACGTGTATATCCTTTGAAGGATAGGGAGAGATAGAACAATTCAACGATGCCTTACAGATGTTTTCGGATGATCATTTGACACTGGAAGTATGATTTGACTATATTGCATCTTATTTAGAACGAAATTCGAGAGAAGGAGGAATTACAAGCTCAAATCCATTCTCTACGAGAAGAGATTGTTCAACGTAATGTGGTGATTTCTTGGTATTGATGATCGCTAGAGTATGATTTCGAAGTTACAGATCGAGAATTCTAGGCTAAAATCCGAAAGTGGAAAGCTTCTTGAAGAGTTTGCCCAAGCAATTCAAGTGGATGAAGGTCTCTGTGAGACCGAACAATAGTTGTATATTGGATCTGTTTATTTCAAACAGGGTATTCTTCTTCTTTAATCTTTTGCCATTTTTTTGCATACGTACAGCTACACACAGCGCTTTCATCAATCTCTTCTTCAACGAGGTGTTTCTTGTTCGTCTTTTCCCGCTTCTTTTCCTTCGGAATACACTTTTCTACCATAGATCTCTACAAATAAGTAGCCAATAATCAATCTACATCTGAGAGACGTACATGAACCGTAAGCCATTCAATGAATAGATTATTTGCCTACTTGTTAGATTTCTAGCAGATAATACCCTTTTTGCAATATCACGAGATTTAAAAACAGACACTTGTTTCAATAGAGCTTGAATTTTCTCCCGAAATGCCTATCTCTAATTCAATCATAGTATCATAACCTGATGTTGAGAATAGTGTTTAGTTCGATTCTTGTCGTCCGTTGCTTTAAAGGCTTCTTCTTCTCTGGCAAGTCCAGTAATAGAATAGTCGCTTGCAAACAATAACACATCTCGAATATTCAATTTGAGTTGATTCCCATGAACAAGATGTGAGGTAGCATTGATCAATGTAATCAACCACTGTGTCAACTGATCCTGAACTTCGTAATTTGTACTCATCAAAATAGGCGTCCACTCAAGAATGGGCTCATCTATTGCATCAGAGATTTCACGCTTCTGTACGATTGAGAAGCATAACTTCAGAAAGAGTAATATCTTCATCTTCCTCAATAATAACTACACTAAACAAGAATTAGTATTCTCACGATTTAACTCAAAATATAGTTCATAAAGATAACAATACATGCGAGTAAAACAAGCAATACCAGAATTCGCAGGGCAAACACTAGAATTGAGTTAATAAAGAGTAGTAACTCTGTAAATGCAGCAATTACCATAAAAATAGAATTGATAATCTCTAGAAGAACACCAGAGGTAATTTTGTTCTCATTCAAGACTGTGACCAGATTACATGCTTGCGAATGAAGTTCCTAAATCAAATATCCGCTCAAAAGTCTAACAATTTTTGCAGAAACAGAAGCAAGCAGCTCGGGAATTGTCTTGAGAATGAGTATATAAAGTGACTACGGTCACAAAACCCATCAATTATCATACTTTCCCCAATTCTTCACCCGCTGTGTCATAGTCTCGGAATGAAATGGATTCATCTTCATCCACTTGAATATTCTTCTACAATCATCCATTTCAATAATTTCCAACCCGAATTAACTCTGGACAAACGATTCCAAGTCGATGATAAATGAGAGAGTACACAACAGACATTGTCTGTTCTTCAGAAACACTAAAATAAGATAGAGGAAATGATTTCCTACAGTGGAATATGAAAAGTGTGTGGATCAAGCAGTTTCTGGTCCCTAATACTGGAAACAACATTCCGAACTTCAAGAACATTGATGTCATGATCTGTATTAAACCTTTCAGTAAGAGAGCCAACAATGTCAAACCATGAAGGCAACAGCACTCCTCTCCGATAAGTATTGAAGTCCTTCGAAATAGAAATCTCCTGACCCATTCCTACAAAGACTTCAAAAGAAGTGTTGTAAAACAAACATGGAAATTGCTCCGCACAGGAATTATTGGAACAATGTGTCGATCTGGATAGATATCTTTCTCGTGACAGAGACAATAACGAGCATGATCGATGACTGCATACACTTTGGGTGCATATGTTTGAGAAAAATGTTTCTATGGATCACAGAAACGTTCTACTGCCACGTCATTTACTCGGATATGAACTGTGAGCCACTCAATCAGTAGATTCCGAATCTAGGATTCAACAAAACCAATAATACAAACTCGAGTGCTGAAACTCGTTCAGGGACATTACTCATATCCTCTTCAATAGTAGTCAACTGCTTTAGCAAAACCTACATAACATTCAACAACGTAAAGTACGCGATGTTGCAGAATATGACGAGCTATACTTTCTTGATCCTGGTCTTCGCCGCACATCAGTAACTCCTCTTGTTTCCCATGTGCAAAGTCACATATATCATGGAGAGTATACAAGATACACTCCAACTTGGTTCCAAGAGGATTCTCTAATAAGTATGCATTCAATGCATGATGTGAAGGAACCAATGGATTTTAATTCATCGGATATATTAATAATATGAATCATCCATTCATTCGGAAGATCGATGATGGGATAATTTGTAGTCAACAGAGAAGACCACTCAATCATTTGTGAATCTGGATGTGATTCAATCCATTCAATATGACTTTCTGATAAGAGAGTGTCTTCGGCTGTGAGAGTTAACAGTAAATCGTCATTTACGTCAAGTAGATTTATATAGATTGACGAATAGAGGCGAGCCAGTCCATTAACACCACAACTATTAATAGAAACACTACAAATCATTTCCATCAATTTCACATCACTTTTTGAAACACAAGATGGACACAAACACAGCAGAGACTGTATGAAGAAATACGGAAGCAGTAATACTCATATCTTGTAAGAGTTTCACCACTTCCCAACGTGCGTGTTCAATATCCTAATAGTGAATGAAGTAAAGCAGATAAAACAAGACGACCACGACAATATGTGAAGCGAGAAACGATATCTTCGATAATCAGATAGAAAAGTGACTATAATTCACTGATTTCAACGGTTCCTACTCTTCCAAATTCAACAGATATACCTCCATCCGAGTCTAGCACCTGTTTTTTGTATTTCTGTTCATCATACTTTTCGTCAAGCCCATACACTTGCAAAAATGGGACAAAGCGCTTCAATTCGGTGACCAATTACGGAAAACATGATCGTCATAACAGATTCGCCCCTCCTATGCTCGGTTATCTATAAGTACCAAAGATACCTTTCTGAAATGGTATACGACATAGGATCCAAGAGACCAGTATCATGAATCCAAAGACTAATCTTTTTGTAATCATTCATATTAAAATCATTATCTGGTGTAAACCTAGTAATAACATGCCAAGAAAACGGATACCAGGAAGGAAGGATTCTTCCGTTCCGTTGATCATTGAAAGAACAAGGAAAAGATAGTTCCTGACCCATGATCAAAACAGTTACTTTTTCCTAAACTAGTATTGATTTGTTCTCGATGGATGACTTATCGATTTTCCAAAATAAAGCGCCTATTGTGTACAAGATTTCAAATGTAATCCTCTCTGTTGATTTGAGAATGCAGATACGACGACAGTCCAGGCTTCATAATCCTGAAGTGTCTTTAGATGAACCTATTGACGCTCTGGAAGTGTTTAGTATTGATAGAAGACGTTCTATGAAGTACTAGGTTACTTACGTACAATTCAAGATCCTGAATATCCTATGAATCTTGAGCAACTAAATGTAGTTCAAGTAGCATTTTGGTATTATTCTGATTTGTAGCTAGCTAGCATTTCCGTTGACAACGACAATAATAAGGTGGTTGTTTACTTTACGCCAACTATTCCGAACTGCACGTTCGTTTATATGTTTTGAATTAGTCATAGACAAGCAGCCGTCATTGGATTGTGTATTCGTGTAAAACTGGATCGGTGCCTTCCCAGGAGGTTAAAATCCCGTGTGTATATAACTCCGGGATCTCACAATACGGAGGAATCCCTCAATCGGCAAATCAATGATAAGGAGAGAGTTGCTGCTGCTCTAGAGAACCCCTCATTACATATCCTCTTCGTTCATTTAATGTTGTGGCTTAATGAAAATCAAGGTTATTGAGAAGTGTATTGTCGACACTGATTTTCCCGATGTGGATGCGTTGGTCAGTGAATATCATCAATCTTAGTCTCTTTAATAGCATGTTTGGAAAGAAACAGATCTATAAACGATAATCATAAACTTCGGCTCTTCAGCAATGATAAGAAATCACCCACACACGAAACTGTTCCATCTGGTTTTACTCCTTTGATATTATATTGCTGCCTATACTTAGAAACAACTATTGGATCCTACGGAGCAATCCACAGCGTCTTCCAGCCATTCTTCGAAGCATTACGAATATCACTTTCAGGATTGTCTCCTACCATCAGACATTCCTCCGGAGCAATTCCCTTGAGATTCTGAAGTGCCTAGATTCACAATCAATCGGTAGCTGTACAAACGAATAGGCTGTTCCCGAACTCTTCGTACAATCACTGTTCTGAGGGTTGATTAGCAACTCCACAACTCCTTGGACTTCTGGATGATAGGTGAAGTCGGCGGTTCCATCAGTAATAGCGATGACTCTATATCCATTATTATGGAGATAGTGAAGTAGTTCAACTGCAGAAGGATAGAACGTATATTTGTTGCGACGTTCCTGCCATTGGGTGTACAAGACTTCTCCTACATCCTTAGAGTATCTAGAAGTGATTTAATACCTCTTTCAGTACCCAGCGTCACAGGCAAGTTCCGTATATAGTTGTTTCCGAAGACCTCCAACTGAAACATGCTTTCGACGCAACCGAATCTGATCATCCGTAATTCTCTCTGTCACTCTATAACGTTTCAAATAAATAAAGAGCCTACTGCGATGGAGATGACAATCGGATACGTGGATACGTTGTTTGGACCATATTATAGACATGATTGTCAGATAAATTCAGAATATCATCGACATCTGCAAGAGTACCATCGATGTCAAATGCGACAACTTTGATCTACAATAATTAGCAATTTCGCTATTTCCAACACCGTCCATCAATGTACTAATATCCATTGGGAACAGATGTATGCTAAAAGAATTGTATGCAACAAAGATACGAAACGGACAAATGGTACAGAAATCGATCAAATAATAGGAACTATAGCAACAACCATTTTGGTATTTGGCCCAAAACCATCATGTCTTCAATGAGTCCACCTGTCGAATTATCGACATCCCAACATGCACTTGACCCAGGATTACACCTGTTGTAAAATCATACACATCCAGATAGCATTCATCATTCCATGGCTCATTTTCAGAAACAAAAGTAGCAGTAATTTGTTTACGATCACCATCTTCATAAATTGCAACATCTCTGGTTGTATCGAGAATAAAGAATCCAATAGGTTGCAAAGTATTCATATCACAAACTTCAAAGTATAAATAATGTCCATCAAGTAAATAGTGACAGAAATCAGCATACTCACACGAAACTGGGAAAAACGAGCAGAACAGCTGACCTCCACGCTTTATTTGGGATTCATGAGATAGTATTTGTTTCTTATCGCATCCCCAAAACTGAACTCTCATCTAGCCTTAATTTGACTCTAACGACATTACTAATAGAGAATAGGAATCAGGAAAGTGTTTAATCTGGAGAGACGTTACCCCAAGTTTGAAATACCATTTCGTTGTTCCTGAGACCTACGTATCAGGAACACAGTGCTGAGATACAATGGGTGGAAGAGAACAACTGGAAACGAGAGGTCGAGCCGTCATAAAAATGTCTTTGAAACAAACACCTCATGACTTTCCCATTGCTTACTCGTCATCTTCGCTCTCCTCGGCGACACACAGCTCCTTATCAGAGACGTAGATACCATCAAGGAACTTACGGATATCCTTGTTTCTCACCAACACAGACTGATAGATCTGAGCAGCTAAATATTATCCAAAGTGTCATCACTTACCAGAAGTGGACACAGCTTCGATATCGTTTCCCTCAAGAATGATTTCATCCTTCTGAGCCTCAGACTTGGCCACAGTCACTCCTTCG
>JABLTK010114019.1_pt1 | contig 10852 bp, 17 predicted proteins | sample 7160131 | NCBI WGS metagenome assembly JABLTK01 (sample SAMN14651221, study PRJNA627086) | human gut metagenome | isolation source: feces | host: Homo sapiens
ACCTTGCAGGAAGATCCGTTCACCTTCTCGCGAGTGAGTCCTTCGATGTGAATCACCCACTTTCTTCTGTAGACTTCAGTGACCTTTCCCTCTCTGCCCTTGAAAGAACCACGAGTGACCTTCACTTTATCTCCCTTGACAACGGGAATAGCATTCACCTAAATATAATCCCACATCTCTGAATCTACGTTGTACTTATCCTTGAGGGCCTTGCTCAGAGGAGAAGACATCATCACACGACGAATATGAGAAGGAGCAGTGAAATGAGCCTTGCGGGTAGTACGACGGGAAGAAGAGACACAAGGACTAGAAAAATGGTTAATCCTGTTGAAACAGTCTCAAATAAATGGTAGACCAATTGGAAGGAATGGAACTGCATCCTCTAAAGAGATTACCACCAACCACTCCCATCGTCTCCATTCTTAGCTACTCTGTTCACTTCAAAATCTACATACTTGAACTTCATTCTAGCAGTGATGAACTGGTATATATTCTGTAATCGCAAGACCAGAAAGCACGGCAGAATCGATCGATAAATGACCGGTTTCACTCCGTCTCTTTCTCTGTATAAATTCAATCATGAAATTGAATCCTCTTTCTCAACAAACAAATGAATTTCTAGTAGCAAATGGTACATAGTATATTTATGAGTAGAGTTTAAACCCTTATGTAGATGGAATTACAATTCGGCTGAGGGAAGCATTTCAGTACTTGGTAAACACTTTTCCTTGCTCGGAATCGAAGAGATGCCTTTATTTGGAATCGAAGTGATATCCTTGCTCGATACCAACGACACTTCGTTAGTTGCAGTGAACGATATATCACTCTGCTGTAGGATTGCAGAGGAATCAAATGTCAACATAAATGAAACTAATGTGGAGTAATACTCTTCTTCAACAGTTGATACTGCAGGCGCTACGATACAACATATGCATGGATATGGAAACGAAACTAAGCACTACTAGTTAAATGGGAACCAAATCCAAACATGACACTTCTCACTTCCATTAGGGATGTTATTATGATAAAACCCCTGAAGCTTTAATACCACATCTTTAGAGTTGTTTTCAAAATATGGAAGTAACTTCTATTATTCAACAATCCCTTTAAACCACACTTTTTGGGAACGCACAGGACAAAACTGGTCGTGAGTTCCATAAATCAAACATTTGGGACATGTTACTTTGGATAGATACTTGATACAGCTAAGTCTGTCCATTTTCATCTTCATAGATTTGCTAGCAAATAGAGAAGTCCAACCAAGGATATCTCGAATACTAACAAATGCACACTCCAAAATGATACCAGCGATATTCGGAATCATTGAGGCCAGATAGCATACTGCTACACAACCCAATGACTTTCCATATCTGCATATTATGTAACGATTGTCGATTACAAGACCAACGGCATTCCTTCATAAGAACCAGTCTGAAAGAAATTCGTTGCTGCTTCAACAACTCGAAAGAAGTTATCAATTGTGCACTCTTCTGTAGAGAGTCCATATCCAGGATACTCAACAGCCACAACAGTTTTCGATAACTACATGAGATCCAACATGTAGTCATGATACTTGTTTAGAAAGACATTTTACACATTCAAGTAAGAGTGATCCCAAAACATTGCTATTGGAATGGAAATAGAGTAATATCCCAGTCGGTCTATTCATAAATACTCCTTCTCTATCGTAACTGAGATGGTTCTACCACAATACAGTGAAATATCGTATTTCCCATTCTGAAAACGTGATAGCAATCTTGGAAACGAATAAATTCACTCTCCTTTTGTCTACAGATGAGTTTCTCTCGTTGACAGCACATCATGGCCTTCTTCTTGGCATTTGGAAATGCACCTCGAAAGACATAGTACTCTAAAGTCCCAAGAACCATTCGTCTTTCAAGAACCGATCTGAGATATATAAGAAACAATCAATACACGAATATCTAACAAATAAACCTGAGATTCTTGAGTCGCTAAACATAATAGATCCCCCGCTGTGTTGAAGGACATATCGTACACATGACCGTTGGCTTTATAAGATCGAACTAGCTCATTGGACTATATCTCACTTCATCGAATGAATGATACAGATATATCGTGGATATAAACGCATTTATCCTTCCCAACACTAGCTAGTAGCTTTGAATACTTGCCATTAGACTGAGCCAGATGCTTAACAGCTGCTCTATGCATCAGATTATTCAGTTACCAGTACTCATGATCTGTAAATGTCATAACCGCAGCTGCTTTAGAGATATCAAATATTTTTACAGTCTTGTCATTACTACAAGAATAGAACACAGTCGCATCTTGATTTGAAGGGAGCACTTGATTCACCTCTCCAGAATGTGATACAAAATCAAACACAGAACTAATCTTCTCTTCATTCCATAGCTAATACTCAATCAAATTCATCAATGTAACTTTTATCACACCATCTTCAGCTCCTGTAATCAGTACACGGTTATCCTTTGTCCAAGCAAAACTGTTTACTTCTCCCTAGTAATGACTTGAATTCAATACAATCACATCATGACCACAGAGAATGTGGAGATGGGTTTGATTTGATAGAGGACTAAGATTCACATTAACGATCCGATTTAGATTGTCAATAAAAGTGAAATATGAATCATCTCGCCAATGACTATCCAAAATCACGACTATTAATGACATTCCAGAATAGAACCTACGATTGGAATTCAACACTTGTTCACTTCCAATTTGTCTATCTCGATCATTGATTGTCACCACATCATATTCCTGATCCACTCCCTCAGGAGTGAGTGAATACACATAGAATGAAGGTAATGCGCCTGTAACTAAGATTCGAGAGCTTGAAGGAGAGAATGAAGCATTGAAAACAGGGGCTTTGTGAGTACAGAGTGACATACATGATGAACCGCCATCTCGCCAGAGTTTGACTTCACCATCATAGGAGGCTGTAAGTAGTTCGGTTCCATCGCTCTGAATATGAGGCAAGCAATAAACACTCACATTCCAGTCGATACTAGTTATCACATTCTCTCCCTCTGCAGAAATGGTATGAGAAAGAACAGGACCCTCTTTGATCTCCAACGGCTCGTCCTTAGCAGGAGAAGGAACATCCCAGAGACGAATAGTAGAATCAGCTGAGCTAGAAATGATCCCAATAAAGCACACCAAACCCTGTAGCCAAAACTGTAGAATGAGGATTCCAACGACACGAAAACACGTTCTTAGAATGACCTTCAACCGATTTCACTCGTGTCGTCGAAATCTCTTTGGACACTGATTCTTCCTCCATTTGGTTGTCTTCCACTTATTGTTAACGAATTCTCGTAGACTTACCAAGTTCATGCTTTCGAGACATGCATTTGTGTGGACGAAGTAGGGAAAATACTCCTACACAATCGATTTCACTTCCATCCTTGGAATTATCAACTCACAAAGCTAAATACGTCACGCACATGTGCCTCTAACTCAGTAAATTGAAGGGCTTTACGGAGAAGTGAAATTAAAGCTCCTGGTTCACATTCCTCATCACAAACCTTTGTATCCGCAATCATACTCTCATAACCAAATATGAATGCAGAATGCTCAAAACCTAGGATTCAACAAATAGCCTTGATGAATACCCGATTCCTGTAAATATCGGTAAATCAAATAGTTCACTTCCTCTGAACGAATGGACATAAGTATTCTACTCTGTTGAAGCAGTGGCTTTTAAGAAAAAGCGGCTTTGACTCCAATTTGAAATGAACAAAATAGGGCTGATTGTCAAATTTCCAAGAAACAAAGATATATTTGATATCATAATCACTCCACATCAAAACGATTTCGTTTAGGTTCTCCTTCACTAGGGAAGAAGGTTCTCCTATGTGAGTTCAGCCGAGAACCATAAGGAGGCTCCTTATCATTGAACCGATTCCAAGAGTCCATCGGAGGTTTTTGTTGTCCTTGAATCGTCTGTAGTATATCAGAGGCTTCATGTCCTTGCTGAGTTAATACATTGGCACATGTTCTCTAGACATAATAAAAACACCAGAATTCCCACCCAGTCTTCACAGCAATTCCTCAGTTGCTTCAGCCGTTGACTACAGAACGAAGTAGCTCCAATGATGTTAAGATCGAGTTGTGATAATCCCTCGATCTCCGGAATGCGTTTTCGAAGCATAAAATACGAGTTTCGAAGTGATAAAATGGCATCTTCAATTTCATTCACTGTTCGACCAGGTGTATTCTTTGGAGTCCATATATCTGAACAACGATGAAGAAAATCGATGAGTTGAGGATTAGCGAAACGTGATTCCTTTGGAGTTTCATTTCGTCTCTTCTCACTTTCTTCAAGTCTTTTAGTTAACTCAGCAAGTTTATTTTCATAATCAGTTCGCATATCCGAACATCGCTTCTTCTCATCCGCTATTGCTGCTACTAAACTCGCCTTCTCCTTCTCAAATGATTTATTATCTTCTTTTGGAGTTTGTTTATTTGGAATTCTGATATCCGAACTATCTATCTGAATCCGAAAGTCGTACAAAGTCTTGTCTTTTGAAAATGTGCTCATGAGTTGACGCTTCTTCTCAGCCGAAACTATACAATTAGGAACGATTTCTGGAATGACCAATAAAGTTAAGAACCTCGATTTGCACCTCCTTTGCAGTTTGTATTGTTGTAGTAAATTTGGCAATGCCTTGCAGAAGCACAAGACTCCCTAAATGAACATCCATCGGCATTCATACATGGAATAACTACCTCACCCACAATGGACAATAATCTCTGCTCACTGCACTGGATACTGGGGATCACCTCTATCATCTTCGAATCTGGAATCAAGATTCAAACGAATAACATACCACGAACTGTGATTCGTTTGAAGTCTTTCCTACAGTTCTGACAGATACGATTGATAAGTAACCAGAAGTGAATCTCGGACAGATTCGGATCTGAATCACATAGAATCATCACACCATACAGCAAATGTGAAAGTTTGGAATATAATCAAGCTGATTCAGTTCGAGAAGTTGACGAAATCGGCGTTCTGTGATTCCTTCAATGGAAATCTCCGAATATGGAACTGGAGACGAATACATCACTGGAATCTGCAGGTTAGAAAGACTGATTAACATTACGATAACCAAATATAACACATCTCCATCGTTCAGATTGTGACTGTTTATGGTACTATTGGGAGGCAGAACCCCTGAGCAATTGTAGATGCAAATACTATCAGGACACTTTAGAAACGACTACTGGGAAATTTCACTCCCATTTCTACCCTAACATTCTCGGCAATGTCTCGAATCAGTGATGATCCAAATACAGTCTGTTCGAATCGTTCTTTCGTTAAAACAGAGAGAATGTGCAACTAGGTAAGAGCAGACCCATAGAAGTACCGAGATTCCAGATGAAGAAGAGGGAGATTCCATCGGAGGGAAGCCACTAGCCGATGGATGGACAACATCAGATGACTTGTCGTTTCTTTTAGAAACAGAATTATATGTTTTTTCCACAGTGATATCGTAAATAGTTCCATTTCCTAACGTGTCTGGAGAATCTCGGAGACTTAGCACCGTCTTATCCAATCGCAATCTACAATTTTGCTCATCCAATTCTTTTGAGACATTGGAACACTTCTATAAGGGAAAACACTCCAACAATCATTACTCGTAGAAACTCATGGAAACAATCTCGAAAAGTGTTTCCTGGGATCACATCGATCGTCACAATGTTGCTTCCGTAAATAAAACGAAGCTTCATCAAGAACAATGATCCCTTCAACAAACAAATCCAAACATTAGAAGACCTTTAAAGGATGACATTCAGTATTAAACACAACTTTATCAAAGTCCACAAGAGGAGAAGGACGGAATAACAAATACAAATACTTGATAGTCTCAGCAGGGAAAAAACTCTCCATTCGATCTGCAGCATAAGCATTTGGCAGTAGGACATCTGGATACTCACCATATCCATATTTGGTTTTACAATTACCTTCAATCGCTTTATAAATATCGTATCCCCATTCTCTACGTCTTATCACTCACATCAACTCATACACATAAATTGGGTCCTTTGTAATTGTATATAAGATATATAAACTCTCTACAACCTCTGGTCGCAGAAGATACTTCCTTCCAGTCACTCCAGAAGACATCCCCTTATCATCCACAAAAGTCACATATTCAGGTGATAGTCCCGAAGGCATAGACTTGTACATTTGATAACATGTATACCTAGATATGAATAACATATATCAAACGAACATCAAACCCCGAGCAGTTGTCAAATCTCGAATTCGTCTTTTATCATTTGTTTCGTGATGAGCACCTAGCCCCAACATTCCACTTACAAAACATGTCAAGTGTTGCATATTCTTCACCAATCGTGTTCCTCGTCGCTCTCCCACAAACATATACCCATCCTTCTTACTGGTTCCAAAGAGGAGTTTCATCATACCATCAATTGAAGCATCATACTGGTCCTTCAATCGTTTCTCCTGCTTTCCTCCTTGGAGCCATGCCTTCAAAAGATACTCGTAGTATGAGTCTCCGAGAGCTCCAAATCCGAAGTTCATACCACGAGGCTGTGATGTCAGACGATCCAGGTGACTGTTAAGTCCCTTAGAATAGGTGCGAATTAGGATATGATTAATGGGACAAGTCCTTCAGTATGATTCAATGCAATAATGTGATCATAGATTTGATCAATCAACTTCTCATACGAGGTATCATGAGTGTGTTTGGAGAGATATCGAAACTCCAGAGAGAGACTTCCAAACTCAGCCAGCATTACTTTGTTTGTGTCCACAGCTGAGTGATTCCTAGGGTTAATTTTGGACTACAAATGAAGAGAAAAAGAAAGAAATCACTGTGGGGAAGGTAAGCTCATCTGTGAAAGCTACTTTCAAAAGTTGCCCCACTTCTTTCGCTTTCTCTAATAACCCTTCACGTCCACTCAAATCATATGCACTTAACAGACCTCCCAGTAGTCGAATATTATATTCAAACACAGAAACATTCTGATCCGAAGTCATATCCAAATGATCGATCACCCATGTACATGCCTCCTCAAACTCTTCTTTCATATCCATTACATACAGTGTATCAAGACTATCCACCAATGTCATTCCTACTCCACCCCACACATCAGAATATCCTCCAGACACTGGCTTCAACTCATCATGACCAAATGCTCTTTCACGATAACTAATCGTCATTCAATTCACTTTTATATACTTCTTCCAGAGATGTTCCATACTACGTTTCACAGCAGCAGCACGACCTTCATTAAGGACATGATAATGCTTCTCCAAATGAGAAGGTAATGAGAAGTGATATTGACCCGTCTTCAAAAATCGAGTGTCCTTATTACGAAGAGACTGTTTAAATATTTCTAATTCAGATTGATCATTTCGAAGACGACTTTTACGTCTCTCTGTATCTATTTCTAATTCATTTAAATTCATTTCAAACTATCAACAATCAAATGATCAAAATCGAGGCCATTGGGATTCTTATCATCTTCCTCTTCTTCTTCATCTTGTAATACTGTTGACGAATTCGACATATTTGGAGAATCCTCTTCTTCATCCTCTTCAAGTACTCCCTCATCATCAATCTATTCATCATTCCCAAGTCACATGATCACTGGTGAAACACCCAACAGATGGGATGATTGACCAATTCGTTCTGATAACACTTCTGGTCGTAATTTGATAAACAATCGTTCATGCTCTTCAATACCAGGAACATGTCGATAACGGGCCAAATCAGCAATATCTGTACCAGATAGAGCTGAATTGTAAATCATTACACTGGCAAGACAGCCTATGAATGGATATTTGTTATCATAAAATGAGCCAATATGATAAGGAATAGTACTCTGAAGAGTACGAACAGATTTGAGAGTATCAAGATGTTCACCATTCATAAAGATGTCCATTCGAACTGGATAGCGGACTCCTCGATTCTTTCCATCTATTTCTAATTATCTATTGTCAAGAAATACCTGTTCGGCGGAACACAACAGCAAGATGCGTCCATTTTGTTAAACTAGATTTATCAATGGATCAAAGGTGTTACTCATCAACCACACGAACTGCGAATTCCTGGCAAGGGTCATCATGAGTCGAAAAACGAATAACAACATATCTAAAGTAAAACAGGATACAAGGGAAGGTACTGCTCTTCTGCGCTCATAACATCTACATAGATTCCAAATCCATTCGTATTCAAATCCCCAAAAGCGCGCGTCCCACATTTGGAATCTCGATTACTAATCAAGGTTCTTTTGCTTCGTTGTCCCAACCTTGATAAATAAAACCATATAGAAATCTATATCTAAACTAAAGAAACAAGAACCACAGTTTGAGAGTAGAAATCCATAACTGCTGATGATTCGATATACGATAGACCATCAAAATCGTATCCAAGACTACAGATAATGTCTCCTCAGTGCCAACTACACAGGATGTATCTTTTCTGAACCTGTAACCTTTGAAGAATCATCTGTACTGATTGCATAACTAGAAATATCAAATAAAACAGTAAAAACCTACCCTGAACGAAATGGATTATCACCTAGCTTCGTTCCCATTATAATAAAAACCATTGCAGAGATTCCAACTACTATACAAATGCAGAAAAGAAACAGAAAAGACGTGATCAACTTATCTAGAATCGTTCTCTTACGTCTTCCTACATCTTATACTTTCAATGTGTCATCAACCTTTAGCCATCTTTGCGCAATCAATTGTATAGTGAACTCTCATCGATTCCCGCGGTTCTAGTGGATTCTAAAAAAGAAAGACGAAGATAGAAGAATGAATGAAAGTATAGGTATCTGAAGCCTTTAAAGAGTATTGGAAACAAGAAACAGCCATTATGGTAAGCACTTCTACCAACTCTTCAACCATGATAAAGGCATTCCGATGAATACATTTGACCATAAATTAGTCCATATTCGGTAATAATACTGTTTCTTACAAACATGATGAATTTGCTTGACTTCGTACCCGGAAAGGAATAAATCATTGTTTCAAATCAATTGCAGTCGCTAGTAACCACAACACAACAATTGATTGTTTTCCCTGCCACAATCTTCACCAGGTTATAGATCCATCTAGAAATGGCAGTAGTCTGGAATGAGGAGTGTTATTATGATTGCATATGGAGTTTCATTTTTATTGTCATGTAACTCCCTTTTTTTTGCATTATCTATAGTATGGGATTAATACGGATCTTCCACCTTATTTGGTTTCTATTTGTAGCAGTAGTCGGTGAGAAGAAGGTACTGATAGCTTTGGTTTCTCAATCATAGGAACCTATTGTTATTACTGCAGTTACACAGAGTTACTCTGAAGAAACAAGGATTCTATTTGATTCCGTGTTGCTAAACTATCTATTTAATAAGCAGGGAGTATTGTGAGTGATTAACACTTAGACGGAGTAACGAGTATTATATTAATGTTATTCCAGCTGGAGGGATGCAGTGGGATAGTGAGAAAAAGGATATTGTTTGTGAGCAGGGAAATGATCAATGTTATCGTAACTTGCTTCAATACTGCGCTATCCGAGAATATTCATTTGAGTTTTCTCATGAATTTGTGCGTTGTATTCAGTTGGAAGCATTTGAAAGGGTTAACAAATAGGAGATCATCAACGACTTACAAATCATGTAAACGTTTCGGAGATATGGAATACAATGAAATTGACAAGTGCATGAGAAATCGAAAGCAAGTGAGGAATTGGCGCGGTTCTAAACTGTAGATGGCAAAAGAACTAATTGAATTAGGCAAATTACATTCATCGGATAAGGATAATTCTGTTCCTCGTCTCTTTATTAATCATCGTCGCCTCTCTCTATCACAATTGCAATCAAATCCTCAAAGCGTTTTCGATCGAATTCAATACCGACTCTGTAGTTTACCTTCAAGTCAAACTGATTTTCCCTCCATATGCAAGGATGATTATCGTGTGAATGTCGAATCTACTGTAACTGATATCAAACGAATTGAATAATAGAATATTTTGATTCAAGAACAGGAACGTCGAAAGCAACGTACATCTGTTCGGCAAATCAAATACTCAAATACTGTCTATACAAATCGTACCTTACTCGCATTTTCAAACACAATTCAGCATCCTGTTGTTGAAGTAACAGTACTTGTGGATGTGAATCATCCTATCGGAGATGTTGTGTATTCTCAGCTTTCTGAACTAAATAGTCACAAGTATGAAGATATTTCAACGATTCGTTTCATTCCAATACTTCAGAAGCCGTTATCCAATTGTCATGATTTCCAATGTGAAAAATATCGTGCTATTTTGTGTGGTTTCTATGCATCTCCATCCAAAACTGAACAGTTAGGTTTCCAATTTTGTGTTCTGACACACCATGAAGGAGATGTAATTGCCATCATGAAGAAGTGTTCTCGTGAGCATACTATATTTTATCCTATCATTGATTCTTGCATTCATTCCCCTGAACCTGAGAATCTTGTATCCAATATGACTCGATATGCAATTGAGAGTATTCAAAATATGAAGGATACGACTATGGAGATGAAATTGGCGGCAGAAGATGAGAGTGAATTAGAAGAGGAAGAAGATCTGGTTTCAATAGAGATTGATACGGATCTGAAACCTGTTTCATTTAGTGACGAAACACTCATTCCTTCGCTTCTTCCTCTCACCATTCTTGTCAATCATCATGTGATCATTCTGGATACTCCACTTTCAAAACATGTTTGTGATGCCATTCCAGATTCAACACCACTTGTATGTAGTGGAATTCAACCGGTGTTAAAAAACACTCCGAATTGGTTCACCCACCACCTGCTTCACGAAGTCACGATTGATGGATGTTACCTCCT
>JABLTK010026772.1_pt1 | contig 10842 bp, 4 predicted proteins | sample 7160131 | NCBI WGS metagenome assembly JABLTK01 (sample SAMN14651221, study PRJNA627086) | human gut metagenome | isolation source: feces | host: Homo sapiens
ATCCGTTAATTCTCCATCCATTTTTTTAGCAATTTTTTGAATAATAGTTTCTTCACAAAAAACAGATGAAAAAAATACACAAAAAATAAAAGAATTAACAATAACCGGATAGAACTTGAGTGCATAAATCTTGCTAAAATGAAATAACAAAACCACACACACAGTACCCAAAACAGGAATTATAGCTTTTAATTTTTTCAATTTTTCCATAATCTAATTCGATAATCTCTTAAAAATCAACGATGTATTAATTCCACCAAATGCGAAATTGTTGGACATTACATAATCTGTCTTGATTTCCCTACCATCTCCCTGTATATAATCAAGATTTCCGCATTCAGTATCGATTTCTTTTAAGTTCAATGTCGGATGAAACCAGCCCTTATTCATCATTTCTATACTTAAAATTGCCTCAATTGCACCACATGCGCCAAGTGTATGACCGGAATGGGATCGATCTTCTGCGCGCAGATCAGCAGGCCGTTTGTGTTCTGAGCGATCAGATGGATATCCGTCAGCTGCGGCGTAAAGATGCAGGTAATGCCGAACTCCTTCGAAGCCGCTTCCGCCGCCTTGGCGAGCGCCAGCGCTTCATCGCCGTACATGTAGGCCTTCGGACCGATCTCGAAAAAGGGAGCCTGAATGTGGAATGCCATGTTGTTTCCTCCTGTAATATTAATTTCGCAAACAAAAGAAAAGAAAAAGCAAAATACATGGATGAATGATACTTGCTTACACTTCCGTACTTTTCATAATAGTACCACGAAACCCGCGCAATTTCAAGTAGAAATTTTGAAAAACAATTTCGTTAAATGGAACCCGATGCGCAAAATCACATAATTTTTCATATGCAAAATCATCCGAAAGAAAAGAATCCGATCAAAAGAAAGAAATACGAAAGAAGCGCGCGGCACGCAAAAGGAGAATTTCTGTTTTTCCGGAAAGCCGTTTCAAGCATATTTCTGACAACCAATTTGACAACCATTTTGACTGCCATTTTGACTGCCATCCGGTTTGAAAAACGATCAAAATGCGCGGATTTTGCGGCGGTGTCCGGCGGCCGCATACAACGAAAAACCCCCGAAAACCCCTGAAAATACGGGGTTTTTGAGGGTTTTTAGGTGGCGTGCCATGCGCGATTCGAACGCGCGGCCTTCAGAGTCGGAGTCTGACACTCTATCCAGCTGAGCTAATGGCACACGAACAGATGTATTATACCGCATCCGCGGCGCGATGGCAAGGGGATTGCGAAAAGTTTGACCGGAAAGTTACAATTCGCCCGCAGAAAATAGCGGTGTGCGCATTGCCGACTTCGCCGCGGCGTGGTAAAATGAAGCGGGTGATGCAATGAATACGTTTGAACAGGATATGGCGCTGTCGGTGCGGATTGCGCAGGCCGTGCGTGATGCGGGCGGGTGCGCGCGCTATGTGGGCGGCTTTGTGCGCGACCGGCTGATGGGAATCGAATGCAAGGATATCGATATCGAGGTCAGCGAAATCGCGCCAACGGAGCTGCGGCGCGCGCTGAGCGAAATCGGAGATATATATGAAAAGGGCGCGTCGTTCGGCGTGCTGGGCGTGCGCGGCAGCGATATCGATATCGCCATGCCGCGCACGGAATCGCGCACGGGCGCGCGGCACACCGATTTCGATGTGTGCGTAGATCCGTACCTGCCGCCGCGCGAGGCGTGCCGCAGGCGCGATTTTACGATCAACGCCATGATGCAGGATGTGCTGACCGGCGAAATTCTGGATTTTTACGGCGGACGGCGGGATCTTGCGGATCGCGTGATTCGCTGTGTGTGCCCCGAAACCTTTGTGGAGGATGCGCTGCGGACGTTTCGCGGCGCGCAGTTCGCCGCGCGGCTGAACGCGCGGATTGACGATGCGACGCTTGCGCTGTGCCGCGGGATGGACGTGACGCAATTATCGGTGGAGCGCATATTCGGCGAAACCGAAAAGGCGCTTTTGAAGGCGGAGCATCCGTCCGTATATTTCGAATCTCTGCGCCGCATGGATCATCTGAAGGAATTCTTTCCGGAGATTCAGGCGTTGATCGGCGTGCCGCAGAATCCGAAATTCCATCCGGAGGGCGATGTATTTACGCACACGATGCTGGTGCTGGACAGCGCGGCGGCGCTGCGGGGTCAGGCGCGTCAGCCGCTTACCTTTATGCTGGCGGCGCTGGTACACGATGTGGGCAAGGTTACGGCGACGCAGGTGCAGGCGAACGGGCGGATTACCGCCTACGGGCACGAGGTGCTGGGACTGCCAGACGCGGAGCGCCAGCTGCGTCGGATTACGAACAACAAGCAGCTGATCGCGGGCGTTCTGAATCATGTGCAGCTGCATATGCGCCCGAATATGTTGGCGGGGGCGAATTCCAAAAAGCGCAAGAGCCGCGAAATGTTTGATCTTTCCTGCTGTCCGGAGGATCTGATTCTGCTGTCCCGCGCCGATGCGAGCGGCAAGCTGGACGCGCCCTACGACGATCGATACGAAGTATGGCTGCGGCTGCGCCTGCGCGATTATTACGATTGCGTCGCGCGCCCAATGGTGACGGGAAAGGATCTGATTGCGGCGGGCATCGCGCCTGGAATCGGCTTTGCGGAGGCGATTCAGCGCGCCCGACACCTGCATTTTTCGGGGCTGGAGAAGCAGAACGCGCTCAAGCAGGTGCTGGCAGAACTAAAAATGCAGGAGAAATTGCAAAACAAATAATGAATTGCAATAAATAAACCGCATAAATCGAAGCGGCGGCGCCGGATAATAGACGGCTCCGCTGCTTTGCATTGTAAAATTTTGGATAAACAAGGAAATTTCCGCGAAAAACCCATTGCAAAGGGATGCGTATGTGCTTGACATTCAGAAAATCCCATGATATACTACTATATTGAATTAATATGGACGGAAGTACGCTTCTGGCCGGTGAGTTTGCCAAAACTGCACAAAAACATCTAAAATTTGAGGTGTTTGCGGCTGGATAATTGAAGGTTTATCACAAATATAACCTTCGCGGTACATTCGTTGTCAATGGGCAGCCGCCCGCGCCTGTGCCGGCGGCGCTGCAAATAAAGATAGGGGTGATTGAAGGTATGGTTCATCCGGTGCAAATGGGCAAGCGCACGCGCATGAGTTTTGCCCGCATTGAAGAGGCGCTGGCAGTACCCGATCTGATTGAGGTGCAGAAGAATTCGTACAAGTTCTTTCTGAAGGAAGGCCTTCGGGAGGTTCTGGCGGACGTTTCTCCGATCACCGATTACAGCGAAAGCCTGATTCTGGAATTCACGGATTATTCGCTGGACGACAAGCCGAAATACACGGTAGAAAAGTGCAAGGAGCGCGACGCGACCTATGCCGCGCCGCTGAAGGTTACGGTTCGCCTGACCAACCGCGATACCCATGAAATCAAGGAATCCGAAGTGTTCATGGGCGATTTCCCGCTGATGACCGAGCACGGCACCTTCATCATCAACGGCGCGGAGCGCGTTATCGTATCCCAGCTGGTTCGCTCTCCGGGCGTATATTATTCCAAAACCATCGATAAGACGGGTGCGCATCTGTATTCTGCGCAGATGATCCCGAACCGCGGTGCATGGATCGAATATGAAACCGATTCCAACGGTGTTGTTTTCGCGCGCATCGACCGCGCGCGCAAGCTGCCGGTTACCGTGCTGCTGCGCGCCATGGGCGTGGAAACCGATGAAGAAATCATCCGCCTGTTCGGCGATGACGAGCATGTTTCCGCCACCATCACCCGCGATGCGCCTTCCGTAAATGATAAGGGCGAGCCGCGCTATAAGTCCCGCCGCGAACAGGCGCTGATTGAGATCTACAACAAGCTGCGTCCGGGCGAGCCGCCGTCGGTAGAATCCGCTACCAACCTGATCAACGCGCTGTTCTTCGATCCCAAGCGCTATGATCTGGCGCACGTTGGCCGCTATAAATATAATAAGAAGCTGGCGCTTGCGTTGCGCATCTTCAACCGCGTGCCTGTAGAGGACGTTGTGCATCCCTACACCGGCGAAGTGCTGGCGGCCGCGGGCGAGCCGATTTCCCGCGAACAGGCGGAAAACATCCAGAACGCGGGCATCAACGATGTGGTTGTGCGCATCGGCGATCGCGATGTGCGCATCATCGGCAACAATTTTGCGTTCATCAAGCCCTTCCTGGAGAATTACGACGCCGCGCTGTACGCGCAGTACGACGAGGACGAAATCCGCTTCTCTGAGCGCGTGCATATTCCCACGCTGGTCAGCCTGCTGGAGCGCGTGCGCGAGGACGGCCTTCCGCTGAATCAGGTGCTGAAGGAATCCGCCAAGGCGCTGATGCCGAAGTATGTGCTGGTGGATGATATCATCGCATCCGTTTCCTATCAGTTCGGTCTGTTCAGCGGCATCGGCGAAATCGACGATATCGACCATCTGGGCAACCGCCGCCTGCGCAGCGTGGGCGAACTTCTGCAGAACCAGATTCGCGTGGGCATGTCCCGTCTGGAGCGCGTGGTTAAGGAACGCATGGCGATTCAGGATCTTGAAAAGGTGCGTCCGCAGGATCTGATCAACATCCGCCCCGTATCCGCCGCGATCAAGGAATTCTTCGGATCTTCCCAGCTTTCCCAGTTCATGGATCAGCCGAACCCGCTGGCGGAGCTGACGCATAAGCGCCGTCTGTCCGCGCTGGGGCCGGGCGGTCTGAACCGCGATCGCGCGTCCTTCGCCGTTCGCGACGTACACTATTCGCATTACAGCCGTATCTGCCCGATTGAAACGCCTGAAGGCCCGAACATCGGTCTGATCGGTTCTCTGGCCACGTATGCGCGCATCAACGAATACGGCTTCATCGAAGCGCCGTATCGCCGCGTGGACAAGGCCACCGGCGTTGTAACCGATATTATCGATTACATGACCGCCGATGAAGAAGATAAATACACCATCGCCCAGGCGACCGAGCCGCTGGACGAAGAGGGACATTTCGTACATGAGCGCGTGACCGTGCGCCGCCGCGAGGAAACCGTCGAGGTGGAAAAGGATCACGTGGATTACGTGGACGTTTCCCCGCGCCAGCTGATTTCCGTCGCGACTGGCATGATTCCGTTCCTGGAGAACGACGATGCGAACCGCGCGCTGATGGGTTCCAACATGCAGCGCCAGGCGGTTCCGCTGCTGTGCCCCGAAGCGCCGCTGGTCGGCACCGGCATTGAATACAAGGCCGCGTGCGATTCCGGCGTGGTGCTGCTCTCCCGCGAGGCGGGACTTGTGACCCGCGTGACCGCCGATGAAATCGTGATTCGCGATGATGCGGGCGTGGAGCACATGTATCACCTGAGCAAGTTCACCCGTTCCAACCAGGGCACCTGCATCAACCAGCATCCCATCGTTTCCGAGGGCGAACACGTGGAAGCGCGCCAGCCCATCGCAGACGGCCCGTCCACCGATCACGGCGAAATTTCGCTGGGCCGCAACGCGCTGATCGGCTTCATGACGTGGGAAGGCTACAATTACGAGGACGCGGTTCTGCTGTCTGAACGCCTCGTCAAGGAAGATATGTACACCTCGATCCACATCGAGGAATATGAATCCGAAGCCCGCGATACCAAGCTGGGGCCGGAGGAAATCACCCGCGATATCCCCGGCGTAGGCGAGGACGCGCTGCGCGATCTGGACGAGCACGGCATCATCCGCATCGGCGCGGAGGTGCGTGCCAACGATATTCTGGTCGGCAAGGTTACGCCGAAGGGCGAAACCGAGCTGACGGCGGAGGAGCGCCTGCTGCGCGCGATCTTCGGCGATAAGGCGCGCGAGGTGCGCGATACTTCGCTGCGCGTGCCGCACGGCGAATTCGGCATCATCGTGGATGTGAAGATCTTTACTCGCGAAAATCGCGACGAGCTTTCTCCGGGCGTAAACCAGATGGTTCGCGTGTACATCGCGCAGAAGAGAAAGATCTCCGTCGGCGATAAGATGGCTGGCCGCCACGGCAATAAGGGCGTAGTTTCCCGCATTCTGCCCGAAGAGGATATGCCCTTCCTGGCCGACGGCACGCCGCTGGACATCGTGCTGAACCCGCTGGGCGTACCTTCCCGAATGAACATCGGTCAGGTATTGGAAGTGCATCTGGGTCTGGCCGCGAAGGCGCTGGGCTGGCACGTCGCCACGCCGGTATTCGATGGCGCCCGCGAGGAGGACATCATCGATATGCTGGATCGCGCCGCCGCGAAGGAGGATGGTCCGCTCTACGATGAAAAGGGCCGCCCGCTGATCCAGTTCAGCAAGATCGGCATTAACCGCACCGGCAAGCTGTGGGTATACGACGGGCGCACCGGCGACCGCTTCGATAACCCCGTAACCGTCGGCTATATGTACTATCTGAAGCTGCATCATCTGGTTGACGATAAGATTCACGCCCGTTCTACCGGCCCGTACAGCCTGGTTACCCAGCAGCCGTTGGGCGGCAAGGCGCAGTTCGGCGGTCAGCGCTTCGGCGAAATGGAAGTTTGGGCGCTGGAAGCCTACGGCGCGAGCCACGTGCTGCAGGAGATTCTGACCGTCAAGTCGGATGATACCATCGGCCGCGTCAAGACCTACGAAGCCATTGTGAAGGGCGAAAACATCCCGGATCCGGGCGTGCCGGAGTCCTTCAAGGTGCTGATTAAGGAATTGCAGTCCATCGCGCTGGACATCAAGGTGCTCAACGCGAACAAGGAAGAGATCGAAATCCGCGAGCTGGACGACGATATCTACGCCAACGAGAGCGAATTCAAGGATGAACTCGTGCCGCAGCCCACGCCCGAAGCGTTTGCCGAGGAAGAAGAGGCCGTCGCCGAGGACTTCGACTTTGACGAGCTGGAGTTTAACGATGACGATCTTTCGCTGGACGATGATTTCTAATCCCACGAACTGCTGTGCATAAGGTGTGACCGGCGCTTGCCGCGCCGGTACATGCCGGGTCTTATATAGAAGGGAGAGAGCTCCTTGTTTGAATTGACAAATCTGGATTCCATTCAAATTGGTCTGGCGTCGCCGGAAAAAATTCGCGCATGGTCGCACGGCGAAGTTACCAAGGCGGAAACCATCAATTATCGTACCCTGAAGCCGGAGCGCGACGGTCTGTTCTGCGAGCGTATCTTCGGGCCCACCAAGGACTGGGAATGTAACTGCGGCAAGTACAAGCGCACGCGCTTCAAGGGCGTGATCTGCGATAAGTGCGGCGTTGAGGTGACGAAGGCGAAGGTTCGCCGCGAACGCATGGGTCACATCGAACTGGCGGCGCCGGTATCCCATATCTGGTATTTCAAGGGCATACCGTCCCGCATGGGCACGCTTTTAAACATCAGCCCCCGCGCGCTGGAGCAGGTATTGTATTTTGCCAGCTACATCGTACTGGATCCCGGCGATACCGCCGTGACCAAGCTGCAGAAGCATCAGCTGCTGCCCGAAGCCGAATATCAGAAGAAGCGCCAGCAGGCCGAAGAAGCGGGCTTTGATTTCCGCGTGGGCATCGGCGCGGAAGCGGTTCGCGAAATGCTGCTGGATCTGGATCTGGATAAAATGAACAAAGAACTGCGCGACGAACTGGAAGCGCTGTCCGCCCGCGATTCCAAGCGCGACAGCGAAGGCCAGAAGCGCCAACGCATCATCAAGCGTCTGGAAGTTGTCGAAGCGTTTCGTCAGAGCGGCAACAAGCCCGAATGGATGATCATGGATGTTGTGCCCGTGATCCCGCCGGAGCTGCGCCCGATGGTACAGCTGGACGGCGGACGCTTTGCCACCGCCGATCTGAACGATCTGTATCGCCGCGTGATCAACCGCAACAACCGCCTGAAGCGGATGCTGGAAATGGGCGCGCCGGACATCATCGTTCGCAATGAAAAGCGCATGCTGCAGGAAGCGGTAGACGCGCTGATCGATAACGGCCGCCGCGGCCGCCCCGTAACCGGCGCGGGCGGACGACAGCTGAAATCCCTGTCCGATCTGCTGCGCGGCAAGCAGGGTCGTTTCCGTCAGAACCTGCTGGGCAAGCGCGTTGACTATTCCGGCCGAAGCGTTATCGTCGTCGGCCCCAGCCTGAAGCTGTATCAGTGCGGTCTGCCGAAGGAAATGGCGCTGGAACTGTTTAAGCCCTTCGTAATCGAACGGCTGGTAAATCAGGGCCTTGCGGTGAACGTAAAGACCGCCAAGCGCTCCGTCGAGCGCCTGCGCCCCGAAGTCTGGGATGTGCTGGAAAACGTAATTCACGATCATCCGGTGCTTCTGAACCGCGCGCCTACGCTGCATCGTCTGGGCATTCAGGCGTTTGAGCCGATTCTGGTAGAAGGCAAGGCGCTGAAGCTGCACCCGCTGTGCTGCACCGCGTTCAACGCCGACTTCGACGGCGACCAGATGGCTGTTCACGTACCGCTTTCCATGGAAGCGCAGGCGGAAGCCCGTTTCCTGATGCTGGCGGCGAACAATATCCTGAAGCCGCAGGACGGCAAGCCCGTTATCTGCCCGACGCAGGATATGGTTTTGGGCTGCTATTATCTGACCATGATTCACGATGGTCTGACCGGCACCGGCAAGTATTTCACCGATGTGGATGAAGCGCTGATGGCGTATGGAACCGGCGAACTGGCGCTGGAAGCGCCCTGCCACATCCGTATGACCAAGACCATCGACGGCGAACAGGTGAGCCGCATCGTGGATACCACCATCGGCCGCGTGATCTTCAATCAGGCGATTCCGCAGGATATGGGTATGCAGAAGCGCGAAACCGTGGATGATATGTTCAAGCTGGAAATCGATGAAGTGGTCGGCAAGAAGCAGCTGGCGAAGATCGTTGATAACTGCTATCGCGCGCACGGCGTGACCGTCACCAGCCGCATGCTGGATGATATCAAGGCGCTGGGCTACAAGTATTCCACCCGCGCGGCGCTGACCGTTTCCGTTGCCGATATCATCGTGCCCTCGTCCAAGAAGGAAATTCTGAAGGCGGCGGAGGATCAGGTGCATCGCATCGAACGCGAATTCAAGCGCGGCCGTATGTCCGAAAACGAACGCTATTCCGCGGTCATCAAGATCTGGGAAAATGCGACGAACGATGTTACCAGGGAAGTTCTGGCGAACCTTGAAAAGTTCAATCCTATCAACATGATGGCGGATTCCGGCGCGCGTGGTTCTACGAACCAGATTCGTCAGCTGGCGGGTATGCGCGGTCTGATGGCTTCCCCGACAGGAAAGATCATCGAACTGCCCATCAAGGCGAACTTCCGCGAAGGTCTGTCCGTTCTGGAGTTCTTCCTGTCCTCGCACGGCAGCCGCAAATCGCTGGCAGATACCGCAATGAAGACCGCTGACTCTGGCTATATGACCCGCCGTCTGGTGGATGTATCGCAGGAAAACATCATCCGCGAGATCGACTGCTTTGCCAACCGCGGCGAGCGCGTTCGCGGCGTGAAGGTACAGGATATCGGCGAACCCGGCGATATCATTGAAAATCTGGAAGATCGTATCCGCGGCCGCGTGGCGGCGGAGGATGTGATTGATCCCGCCACCGGCGATGTGATCGTGGAAATGAACGAACTGATCACCCACGATCTGGCGAAGAAGATCGTCGGCGCAGGCATTACCGAAGTGACCATCCGCAGCGTATTGACCTGCCAGTCCTCCGTGGGCGTTTGCGCGCGCTGCTACGGCGCGAACATGACCAACGGCAAGCTGGTGGATATCGGCGAAGCGGTGGGCATCATCGCCGCGCAGTCCATCGGCGAACCCGGCACGCAGCTGACCATGCGTACCTTCCATACCGGCGGCGTTGCGACCGGCGAAGATATCACGCAGGGTCTTCCGCGCGTTGAAGAACTGTTCGAGGCCAGAAAGCCCAAGCGCGAAGCTACACTGGCGGATATTTCCGGTATCGTACACATCACCACCGATGCCAAGAAGCGCCGCAAGATGATCATTCAGTCCACCGATGGCGACGCCGAAACCAAGGAATATCCGATCAACTACGGCGCGAAGCTGCATGTTGAGGATGGCGCGCACGTGGTGGCGGGCGATGAACTGATCGAAGGTTCCATCAATCCGCACGATCTGCTGCGCATTCTGGGCGTAAAGGCTGTGCAGGATTATCTGGTAAAGGAAGTTCAGTCCGTTTACCGCCGTCAGGGCGTAGAAATCGCCGATAAGCATATCGAGGTTATCGTACGCCAGATGCTGCGCAAGGTTAAGGTGGAGGAATCCAACGATACCGATCTGCTGCCCGGATCGCTGATCGATATCTTCAAGTTCGATCAGGTGAACCGCAAGGCGCTGGAAGCCGGATTGACCCCCGCGACCGCAAAGCGCACCCTGCTGGGCATCACTAAGGCGGCGCTGGCGACCGAATCCTTCCTGTCCGCCGCGTCCTTCCAGGAAACCACCCGCGTGCTGACCGAAGCCGCCATCAAGGGCAAGGTCGATCCGCTGCTGGGTCTGAAGGAAAACGTAATTATCGGTAAGCAGATTCCCGCCGGTACCGGCCTGAAATACTACACCGATATCGAAATCCACGAAGCTTATTAAGCAGGCTGAGCCTGCACCCGGTAGCTACCGCGCTGTTGATTGCGCCCGTGGATTATGGGCGCAATCAAACGACGTTTTTCTGTCCATTAACGCACCGGAGGCTTTGCAAGGCAAAGCTCCGGCAACGGCGGTGCCGCGCCTCAATCTTCGATTGAGCCGTCGGCAGTCGGCTTATAAGCCGACCGGCAAACCATCGGGTTTGCCGCCTTCGCGCTGGAATCCAAAGGATTCGCGCGGGCTGGTCGCTACTCGGCTTTGCCGAAGAGCGACTGCTATAGATTCAAGGCAGAAAAACTGCGTG
>JABLTK010091663.1_pt1 | contig 10842 bp, 1 predicted proteins | sample 7160131 | NCBI WGS metagenome assembly JABLTK01 (sample SAMN14651221, study PRJNA627086) | human gut metagenome | isolation source: feces | host: Homo sapiens
AGACGCCGAAGCAGATCAGGTCGAACACAATGAGAAATTTTTGTATTGCAAGGGAGATGCTTTTATGGAGCTGCGCCAGCTGGAATATTTCTGCGCCATTGCCGATGCCGGCAGCATCAATGAGGCTGCCCGGCGGCTGCATCTTTCCCAGCCGCCCCTGAGCTATCAGCTGCGGCAGCTGGAGGAGGAGCTGAAGGTCACGCTCTTTCAGCGCACGCGCCGGGGCGTGGAGCTGACGGAGGCGGGAAGGCTGCTTTATGACCGGGCCTCCGACCTGCTGCGCTATGCCGGCGCCACCCGGCAGGAGGTGGCGGAGGCCGGGAAAAGGCGGGTGCTGCGTCTTGGGCTGACCTCCACCACCGTGGGCACGCTGATGCCTTATCTTTCCCGGTTTTGCCGGCGCTATCCGGAGGTGCGCTTTCAGGTGCAGGACGGCTCTACCTTCACCCTGTACCACGCGCTGCTGGAGGGGATCCTGGATGTCTCCGTGGTGCGGACGCCGCTGCAACTGGACGAGGTAAGCTTCCGCCTGCTGCAGCGGGAGCCCATGCTGGCCGCCTCCTCCCCGGAAGCGCCTATGCCCGCAGGAGCCTCCCTTCCTCTTTCTGCGCTGGCAGGCCGCCCGCTGATCCTCTACCGGCGCTATGAGGCGCTGATCCGCGGCGCCTTCCGGCGGCAGGGGCTGGAGCCGGAGGTGCTCTGTCTGTGCGACGACGCCCGGGATGCCATGCTCTGGGCGCGGGCAGGGCTGGCCACGGCGCTTTTCCCTCAGTCCATGTCCAGCCAGTGCGCCGGGCTTCGGCTGCAGACGCTGGAGGAGCCCTCGCTGGAGACGCAATCCGTGCTTATCTGGAAGAAGGATCGCCGTCCCGGCCCGGTGCTGCAGGATTTTCTGACTCTGCTGGCCGAGGAGGACGAAGGGTAAAAAAGCCGTTTTGCCGGGATCTCATACTTCGGAAGGATTTACGTTTCCGGAAAATCATGTATAATAGAGGTATCTGTGACAAAACATCGGAAAGGAGGATGCCCGTGCCGGAGACCGTCGTCGTCAAGCCCGCCGTCCGGCAGCGCTTCGAGCGCTTTTTGTCCCACGGCAGGATCCTCTTTTTCAGCGCGCCCTGCGGCTTTGGAAAAACCGCGCTGGCAGAGACGCTGCTTTCCGGGCAGAAGGTCCTGCGGCGCAGCGCCGCAGACCCGGAGTTTTCCCTTTCCGCCCTCCCGGAGGATTGGGATATCCTCCTTCTGGACGATCTGCAGCAGCTGCAGGAGGAATCGGACGCGCCGGCCCTCTGCGAGCTGATCCGGTCCCGGCCGGAGCGGCGCTTTGTGCTGCTCTCCCGGGGCGCGCCCCCCGGCCCGCTGGCGGCCTTTCAATACACCGGCCTGATGACCGTTTTGGAGGCCGAGGACCTGCGCTTTGACCGGGAGGATATCCGCCGGCTGTTTTCCCTCCGGGGCCTCTCCCCCACGGAAAGCGAGCTGAGCGGCATTTTCCGGGAGTCCGGCGGCTATCCCCTGGGCGTGGCCATCACGGCGCACGGTATGTCCGGCGGAAAGCCCTTCGGGCCGGAGCTGGCGGCCCGGGTCTTCCGGGAGATCTTCTGCTATTTCGAATCCGCCGTTTACCGGCGCTTTGATCTGCCCCTGCGCCGTTTTCTGCTGGAGCTGGCGCCCTTTGAGCGCTTTGATCTGGAAATGGCCCTGATGGTCAGCGGCGACCCCCAGACGGCCGCGCGGCTGGACTGGCTCCTGCGCTGCACCTCCATGCTCCGCTGCGACGATGTGCAGTACTTCCGCTTCTGGCCCCAGTTCCGGGCCTTTCTCCTCTGGGAGATGGAGCGGGAATATCCCGAGGAAAAGCGCAAGGCCCTGTTTCGCCGGGGCGGGCTCTACTACGAGCTGAAGGAGGACTATGCCCACGCGCTGGACTGCTACACCAGGGGCGGCGACCACGCCAAGGTCTCCGAGCTTCTGATCCGCAACGCGGAGCTGCACCCCGGCATGGGGCACTACAGCGAAATGGAGGCCTATTACCGCAGCCTGCCGGAGCAGGAGATCCTCGCCTCCCCCTCGCTGATGCAGGGGATGAGCATGCTCTGCGCTCTGGCCATGGACTATGAAGGCTCCCAGCGCTGGTATCAGGAGCTGCAGGCGTTTGCCCGCCGCTGCGGCCCGGAAGACGCCGCAGGAAAACAGGCCCGCAGCCGTCTGGCCTGGCTGGATATCTCCCTCCCCCAGCGGGGCGTGGAGGGCCTGACGGAGACGATCCCCGCCGTGTTCCGTCTGCTGACCAACAAGGGGGTGTCGCTCCCCTCCTTTTCCGTCACCAGCGCCCTGCCCAGCATCATGAACGGCGGCAAGGACTTCTCCCTCTGGAGCAAAAAGGACGATCTGCTCTATCAAACGCTGCGGATCCCGGTGGAGGCCGTTTTGGGGAAGGACGGCGTGGGCCTTGCAGACTGCGCCATCGCCGAAAGCAAGTTTGAAAAGGGCGAAGACATCTCCGGGCGGATGCTCTCGCTGATCCCCCGCATGAACGACATCCGTCAGCACGGCACGCCCGACATGGAATTTGCCGCGGGCGGTCTGCTGGCGCGGAGCCAGCTGGCCGGCGGCCAGAGCGAAGACGCCCGCCGGACGGTGCGCTCCCTGCGGGAGAGCTTTGCGGCGGAGGGGCGGGAGCGCTTTCTCCCCAATATGGACGCCATGCTCTGCCGGATCGCGCTGCACGCCGGCGATCTGGACGCCTCCGACGCCTGGTATCGGAAAAGCGCCCCCCGGGACCCCCTGCGGGTCAATGTGATGAAGCGTTATCTTTATTTTACCCAGGCCATGGTGGAGCTGGCCGACGGCGCGCCGGACAAGGCGCTTCTGACGCTGGCGCCCCTGGCCCGCTACATCCAGAGCTGCCGCCGGCATATCGACGGCATCCATCTGGACCTGCTCACCGCTATCGCGCGCTTCCGCAGCCGGGACGAGACCTGGCGGCAGGACCTCACCCATGGGCTGAACACGGCGGCGGAGTTTCGCTTTATCCGCCCGGTCAGCGTTTACGGCGCGGCGATCCTGCCCCTGCTGGAGGAGCTGGAATGGCAGGGCAGCGTCAAGTGGCACAAGCGGCTGATGGCGGATGTACGGGCGCAGGCGGCCTATTATCCCCGCTTTCTGCAGCCGCGGCTGGCCCCAAAGGACGCGCTTACGCCCACGGAGGTGCAGATCCTCCGGCTGCTCTGCGCCGACAAGAGCAACGCGGAGATCGGCCAGATCATGGACATCAAGCTCCCCACCGTCAAGACCCATGTGAGCCACATTCTGGACAAGCTGGATGTTCGCCGCCGCTCTGAAGCAAAGACCGCGGCAAAAAGGCTTCGGCTGGTGCCGGAGGACCTTTAGGAAAACTACGCCCGCGATGCGCCGGGCTGAACATAGATGCACAAGCATAACGCACAAAGGAGGAACCTTATGAAAAAGAGAATTTTCAGTCTGCTTTTGGCTCTGGCCATGGTTCTGAGCCTGATGCCCGTGGGCGCACTGGCGGCGACTGAGCCGGCCTATTATGACACTGTCAAGGCGGACGGCACCATCGAACGGGGCGGCGGCCAAATGTGGGCCGATCTTTATACCGAGACCAGCTCGGACAGTGTTACATGGGGCGAGGTCAGTTATGTTATCAAGAACGATGTAACCATTAACGGAGACCTGACTATAAACGCCCGCAGCAGTTTTGCCCGGGTCCTTCTTTGCGATGGCGCAAAGCTGACGATCAACGGCGCGCTGAAATTTGCGCAGGGGACCAGGCCACTTTATGTTTATGGCCAGACGGACCAAAACACCGGCGAGGTCGGAACGCTCGTTATCAATCACACCGGTTCCGGCGCGGCGATCCAAAGCGAAAGCACAAACGGCAGCACGCTCTCCATTCACGGCGGCACGCTGGAGATCAACAGCGCGTCCGGCGACTTGGTCAAGAACATCACGCTGGAAGTCCAAAACTCTTATCTGGGTACAAGCTCTTGTACAGTAATGAAAGCCACGCGCACCGACGCGTCCGGCCACAGCGAAGAGCTGAAGCACGGGGACTGGGCCGGGCTTGCGCCTGCTGAGACCGACCTGAAGGGCAGCAAGCTCGTCATCGAGTATTGCGGCCACCGCGCGGACGACGCCACATATACCCATAATGAGGGCACCGATACACATACCGAAACATGCACTGTGTGTGGCTTTGCGCAGACTGTTGAATGCGACCTCTATGCCGTGAGCGTCACTGACACGATGCACACCATGGGCTGCTATCGTTGCGACAACAGGCACGCCGCAGAGTCGCACACTCTCGATACGGGAAACACGGACTATGTTGTCACTGCCGACGGCAAGGGGCATTCCAACAGCGTGTGCCGTGTGTGTACATATTCGTTCGGTGGCTCGGAAGCGCACACCTATGACGATACAACTAATGGCAGCTGCGACAAGTGCGGCTTCCTGCCGATTCTGGAAGGTGCGAAAGGCGAGGACGGCACAGGCAACCTGTACAAAGATTTGGAAACAGCTTTCGAAGCAGGCGAGACAGAGCTGACACTGGTGTCCCATGCAACAAACGAGTATCAGGGGATCTGGCGGTACGCCTTTGTGCTGAATTCCTCGGATAAGCCTGTCACGCTGAAAACAAACGGCTTGAAGCTTGTCAGTCTCGGCTATGACCCGGCGCTGACGGTCAACGGCGGCAGCCTGATCATTGAAGACGCCGCAGTGCTCGAGGGCGAAAACGGAGGTGCCGGCAACCCCGCCACCTCTGCCATCAAGGTCACGGGCGGCAAGCTGACCTTCAAGGGCACCGTCAACGCCACGGGCGGTGCGAAGAATTCCAGCGCCGCGCCCGCCATCCTGATCGGGGGCGGCACGGTGGCCTTTGAGCAGGATGTGACCGCAACGGCTGTGGAAAACGAGGGCCTGGATACCGCGATCGCGCCCGCCATCGAAGTCACCGGCGGCAAGGTGGTCTTTAACGGCAAAGTGACTGCCACCGGCGGCTTGAAGGGCGTTTCCGGCAATGTCATGACCTGCGAACCTGCGATCAAAGCCACGGGCGGCGAGCTGGAGTTCAACGGCGATCTTGACCTGAACGGCGGCCTGACGATCACGGGCGACGCAAAATTGACAAAGGGTCTGACCCAGGGCACATTCAAGGTAGACTACGGTGAAACCGTGACCGGGGATCGCGTGTCGGTCGTTGGCAGCAGTGTCTACTCTAATTTGTATAGTCTGCTGGGAACAAAGCGCGGCTTTGCTGATCCCACCACCCACGCGATCGTGTCCAGCGCCATGTTAGATAACTCAAAATCTTGGGCGGGCGATGTTACCATCGTGGAACATACGCACAGCTATACGAATAAAGGTGGTTACCACGAGTGCGCCTGCGGCAGGTCGGGCAACCACAGCTTTGATAAGAGCGGCGCGTGCTCCGTCTGCGGCAAGCCCTGCGACCATACGGCTGATAGAGCGAATACGAACGGTCACTGGTATTGCGACAAATGCGGCGCGCAGGTGTACGCGTATATCCAAAATGGGTATATCTTTGATTTCTATACCACCCTCAAGGATGCCCTGGCCGCGGCAGAGAATGGGCAAACCGTGAAGCTGGTGGATGACATTGATAATTCCAATCAGATCGCGTGCCTTACCGGCGACGGCAAAACCGTCACGCTGAACCTGAATGGTCACACGATCAAGGAAGGCTGGATTTATGTCGGAATCAGCGAAGACAACTACTGGAACGACCAGACTTCCAGCACACTGAAGATCACCGGCAGCGGCAGCTTTGACGGTATGATCGGCATTAGCGCGAAAGGCACGCTCGATTTGAGCGCCTGGGACGGCGGCACGATCAGAACGGTATCGTCGTCTCAGAACGGCAGTGATGAAAGTACGCTGATTTCTGGAGAAAACAAAGGAACCATCAACACTCTGAGTTTTTCTAGCTGGCCGTCAGACAAGATAAGCAAGACCAAACTCACCGGCGGCACTTATGGCAGCATTCCGATTTCGATGAACAGTGGGGTGACGAGTATATCATTCAGTGATCTGCTTGCCCCGGGCTATGCGTTCCAATATGCTGACGGTTCTGATAGCTTCGTGAATTATGCAACGAAAGCAACATACGACGCCGGCGGTGTTATCTACAACATCAAGGTCGTAAAATGCACCACCCATGTGGACGCGGACAACGACAAGCTCTGCGACTACTGCAACGCGGCACTGGACGACATGGCCGCCAGCGTCACGACGGTGGGAACGGACGCCAAGACCTATTATTTCTCCGACCTCACCGCCGCGTTTGACGCGGCGGCTGACGGTGGCACCGTCAAGCTGCTGAAGAATGTGACGCTCAGCGAAACGCTTCGCGTCTACGAGCAGGTCACGCTGGATCTCAACGGCTTTACCATTGACGGCAGCAAAGCACCCAATGGCACGACCATTCTTTCATTCTATTATGGCATCACGCTCACCATCTGCGACAGCAGCACCGGGAAAACCGGCGCGATCACCAACAGCAGCAACGGCTGGTCCGTGAATCCCATGGGCACGCTGAATATCACCGGCGGCACCTTTGGCAGCGTTTACCTCAGCAACGCCTCCACCGTCTCCGGCGGCACCTTCTACTATCTTGCCTGCAGCGGCCGGCCGCTTGGCGATGCGCTGGCAAAGGGCTATGCCTTTGCGCAGAAAGATGATCCGAGCGAGCTCGTAAACGCATACGGCACTGACATCAAACCTGTAACCTTTTTGCCCAATGTCACCGTGGTTTCCCACACGAAGCACAGCGGCTCTCCCTGCGCCTGCGGCTATGTCTGCGACCATGGCGATGGAATGGATCCCGCCAACGGCCAGTGCAAAACCTGCGGCAGTCTTCTGGCGGTGGCCAGCGTCACGGCGGCGGGTGAAGATCCGGCAATCGCCTATTATACGAACATTGAAGAAGCCTTCAACGCGGCGGCGGCCAGCAGCGACAGCACGCTGACGCTGCTGCAGAATGTGACACTTGAAGATGGCAAGGACATTAACATCAGCTCCCCCGACAAAGACTGCACCTTTACCGTCGACTGGAACGGCTTTACCCTCTCCGGCAACTGCTACGGCAGCCTGCTGACCTTCTCGGCGCGTATAAATGTGACCCTGAAGGACAGCAGCGGCAGCAGCGGCAGCAGCAACGCCGGCGGCGTCCGCAATACATATGCGCCAGGGAACCTTACTGGCGGCACCGCAGTATGCATTTCCCTCTTCAACGGCTACTGTGTGACCATCGAGGGCGGTACCTATTCCGCGCGGGTGTGGAAGCGCGATTGCTACGGCACGCTCAAGATCAGCGGCGGCGTGTTTGAAAACCCGCAGAATGCCACTGTAGGCTATGCCATCTTCTCCAGCGACCGTAACGGAGCCGATGTGGGCAAGCTGACGGATCTGCTGGTCCCCGGTTATACCTTGACTTATAATGCGGCCGGTACGGACCTGCTGGATGTTTACGAGACCGCTCGTACCGATGCCGGCAAGACCGTCTATGTGGTCTCCCACACCCATAGCTTTAACGAGTATGGCGAGTGCGCCTGCGGCTACCCCTGCCCCCACAAGGCGATAGGCACTGGCAACAAGTGCACCGTCTGCCACAATCCCATGGCCGCCAGCGTCACGAAGGGCGAAACGACCACCTATTACCTGTATCTTTCCGAAGCCATCACCGCCGCATACAACGGCGGCACGCTGAAGCTGCTGGCGGATGTGTCCGACCCGGTGTTCATTGGCTCGAATCTCATGCTCGACCTGAACGGCTACAGCATTTCGCAGCTGGAGACCAGCGCCAAAATCACCCTCAAGGACAGCGGCACTACCAACAAGGGCGTCATCGGCACGCTGACCATCAACGGCTCCGATAAATCCATTGTCTTGGGCGACCTGATGACCGGCGGCGACAGTCTCAAGAGCAATGATACATGGCTCACCCCCGCGGAGCTGCTGGGGCGAACCGCAAGCAATGTTTCTGTGGTCAAGACGGATCTTGACAGCGTGACCGCCAGCAATCCCGGCACTGTGACCTACGGCGAGACCGGAACGGGTTTCATCGAGCTCACCCCCAAAGACAGCCTTAGCGCCGAGCAGTGGTTTGAGCTGAAGGACGGCGCGTGGACGCAGATCACCGGCGCGGGTGGCACTTCCTATCCCCCCGCCGCTCTGGATGCGGGCAGCCACACGATCCGCGGCGCAGTCGAGTCCGGCGGTGGCTGGGTGCTGAGCAATGCGGTCACCGTGACGGTAACCCCGGCCAGCATCGCGGGCGCGAATATCACGCTGGATCACCCCTCCTTCGTCTACGACGGCGCGGAAAAGACGCCCGCTGTTTCCAGCGTAACGCTGAACTTGACAACGCTGACGAAAGACACGGACTACACCGTCGATGTCACAGGCCAGACCAATGTGGGAACTTACACCCTCACCGTCACTGGCAAGGGCAACTATACCGGCAAGGTTGAGGTAAATTGGAGCATCACGCCGATGGTGCTTAACTATCCTTCCATCGACTCGCCGATCACCAAACAATACGACGGCAGCGCAGCCTATCCGCTTGAGAAGAGCCAGGTGACATTCTCCACCAACATTGGAAATGTTAAGCTCCCCGACGCCGACGCTTTTGAGATCACCAACGCCCGCTTCACCATGCGGCAGGCCGATGGGAGCTATGTGGATTCGCCGGACGCCGGCAGCGGAAAATCCTTCTCCTTCACGGTGACGCTGAAGAGCGACAACTATGTGTTCAAAGACCATCCGGAAAGCAGAACGGACAATTGCGACCTTGCCACCGATGATGCTTCAAAGTTCACCATCACCAAGGCCAAAATATACAATAGTTCCCGCTCCGCGGCGCTGACGGTTTACAACGGTCTGGACAAGACCTATCTGGTGGAGCTTCCGGCCCTGCCGACGCTGAAAAGCCCCGAAACTTACGGTGAGACCACCTACACGGTCAAAAGCGTTGCTTTGGGCAACTATTACACCGGTGACGCGCTGATCAAAAAAGGCAAGCTGACCCTGCCCATCAACGCCGTGACCACCGACCAGGAAGGCAAGATCGGCGAAGTCACGGTGACGGTCACCACCACCAACTACAATGACATCACCCTGACCGTCAATGTCAGCGCCGCCAACAAGATCGTCCCCGCTGCGGCCAATGTCAGCGCCACCGCCATCACCTACGGCCAGCCGCTGAGCGCCAGCACCATCACCGGCACGATGAAGGACGGCAGCAAGACGGTCGAAGGTACCTTCGCATGGACGGGCGACCCATACACATATAAGCCCGCTGCCGGCCCTTATGAGGCTGAGTGGAAATTCACTCCGTCGGGAAGCAACGCCTATATGTACGCCGCGACCACCGGAAAGGTAACCGTCACGGTGAACAAAGCGACAATGACGGCCACCATTACGCAGCACACCGCGCTGACCTACAACGGCACGGCGCAAACTGCAGATAAGGACATCTCGGTGACCACTGCAGACAAAACAACAATCCCGGCCTTCACCTACGCCGCAACGGAAAACGGCTCCTATGGATCCGACATCCCCACCTTCATCGACGCGGGCGAACACAAGGTTTATTTCCGCGCGACGGATCCCAAAGGAAACCATGAGGTGTTCTCTGGCCGCTTCACCGTCACCATCGACCCCAAGACCGTGACGGCCCCGACCATTGCGCTGACCGGCGACCGCACCTATACCGGCGCGGAGATCAAGCCCACCGTCACCGTCAAGGACGGCAGCGCCGTGATCCTGGAGAGCGAATACACCGTCTCCTTCAGCAACAATACCAACGCCGGCACGGCGACCGTGACCATCACGGACAAGGACGGCGGCAAATACACCGTCTCCGGCAGCACCACCTTTGAGATCGCCAAGGCCGCGTCCTCCTGCACCGCCCCTGCCGCCAACACCCTGACCTACAACGGCAATGACCAGACGCTCATCGCCCCGGGCACCGCCACCGGCGGCGAAATACGGTACAGCCTGACGGAGAACGGCGCGTATTCCACCGCCATCCCCACCGGCAAAAACGCGGGCGACTACACCGTATATTATAAGGTCGCGGGCGACGCCAACCACAACGACACCGTCCCCCAGAGCGTGACCGTGACCATCGGCAAGGCCGCCGTCACCGTCACGGCGGAGAGCAAGTCCTCCCGCGTGGGCAAGGATCTGCAGCCGCTGACCTTCACCTATGCACCCGAGCTGTTTGCCGGAGACGCCTTCACCGGCGCGCTGGCAACGACTGCGGACAAGGACACGGTGAAGGACTATCCCATCACCCAAGGCTCGCTGACGCTGGGCGATAATTACCAGATCACCTTCATCGAGGGTACCTATTCTGTTCTCGCCAAGCTCCCGCAGGCCAGCTTTAGGTTCGCGGAAAGCGCGGTGGAAAAGACCTACGGCGACGGGGGCTTCGCCCTTGCCGCCACCGGCGAAGCGGAGAACAGCGCCGTCACCTATTCCAGCAGCGACGAAACCATCGCCACGGTGGATGCGGCCGGCACGGTGCAGATCCGCAAGGCCGGCACCGTCACCATCACCGCCGTCGCTTCCGAAACGGCGGAGCATCTGGAGGGCCGCGTGAGCTACACCCTCACCGTGGCCAGAAAATCCGTCATCATCACCGTTCTGGATAAGCTCGCTTACACCGACAGCGCCGCGCCCGACCTGAGCGCGCCTGTGCTGGGCACGGATTACACCGTGGAGGGCCTGCTCGGCGGCGACACGCTGCGCACCGGCCCCACGCTGACCTACGATCCGGCTGTTCCCGAT
>JABLTK010164930.1_pt1 | contig 10837 bp, 16 predicted proteins | sample 7160131 | NCBI WGS metagenome assembly JABLTK01 (sample SAMN14651221, study PRJNA627086) | human gut metagenome | isolation source: feces | host: Homo sapiens
CAGGTTAGAGAGGGTTCAAAATTCACAGAGATGTTTCAAACACACTTACAGTAACAGTCTTGAAAAAGAGCTGCATGCTGTGTCACTTTTTGAGATGGTTGGAAATGACAGAAATCCATAAAAACCAGATCGTAAATCTCCCATTAATCTCCAGAATCCTTTCATTTTTGAAGCCATGCCTGTGTATGATCTAAAACTGAAAGCAGAATTAGAGAATGTTGAATCCATATCAGCTACTGATGACACTTTATGGAGAGTGAAGATCGAGTGTTCCAACTGTCAGGAAGTGTCGCCTTCGTTCATTGAAATATCTTCAAAAGAACAAGTAGATGTCCCTGGGACACGGGGTGTATGTAATTGCTTATATACATGCAAATCGTATCCAAATTCTTATCATTTCATTGAATAGATGCAAAAGAAAGATCCAAATTGATGTAGCACCCAAATCATTGACTCCATACACCGATTCTGAAAAGTCATCTAAGATTGTTTCTTTTGAAGTTCGTGGAGGAAAACCATGTGAATACCAACCTGCTGTATGTTTTTGGTGTTCGTTTGATAGCATAGGATGGTTTCACGATTACTGCTCAGAGTGGAGCTGTATTCGAAGATGTGGACCTTCAAGATGACTTTGCTGATTACGATGGTAGATTTGTGATTGCATCTTCAATGATAGAGAAGGCTGACGAAGCTGTTAGTGTAATGAATATGGAATGGGAATTTGAATCACATGTTTTATGCAACAAAGACTCGAATCTGCTTTATATTCACCACCCATATCCAATATAGTACGATCCATCTCACAATAACTTGATTCCGCTGGCGCTGCAATATCAACATCATCTTTAGTACATTCACAAGAGAGTACAGTTGGCTGTTCAAGTCCTGCCATATCCTCAGAATCCCAGTTAATCGGTTTCAAATCCTTTGTCATTGCCTCATAGGTTTCTTTATCAATAGCTTCGTAAGGTGCTTGAGGATACACACCTAGCTTTATACGAGGCAATAGCGAACAACCTTTGAGTTGATACTGGAAGAAATCGAGACATTTGCTGATCTTTGAGGTTTCGGTTTCAGGATTGAAAGAAATAGTGCAAGACACTTGATTATCTGCCCAGTATCGTTGTAGGAAAGCAGCCAGACTAAACTGCTCAAAAATGGATACATCATCCTGAATAGTAACATTATCTCCAGAATAGGCAGGGAAGGATACAACAACCAGAGAATCTTCTTGACCAATACAAGGTTCAATAGGATATCCAGCATGACGCAATGCAGGCAACATGTCAGAATCTTTCGGGAATCGCACTCGACGAACGTAATACTTACACAGAGGGAAATGCATACCTGAGGTTGCACCTGCGAGCAACGATACAGTACCTGAAGGTTTCACAGAAGTTGTTTTGATGGATCGAGGTACACACAACCATTCACTGTAGATGTCATCCCACCGTTGTACTGTCTTGTATCCAGCATCCAGCCATTGACGCAACTCATCCAGGCTATGGTTACTGAGGAACTGTGCAATGCCACTCACAGAACAGCCAATTCGACGGTTTCGAAGCATCACACGATTTGTTTCAGCCCAATGAGTTCGACCCAAAGTGACAGTCTTTCCATACAAATATGCGAATTTCAGTGTACGCAAGAACTCCTCCAGAGAGTCATGATGAGCAGGGAATGTTTCCACCAAGCAACACAACTCATAGGATTCTAAGGATTGCTCCAAACATGGATTTCCACCCATCACTCTAAGCATTACACCCTCAATCAATCTCTACTTGATATCCTTATCATTTGGAGGATCACACATTCGTCCATAATGACGCATATTCTCTAACCATGCCAGACCAGGCTCTCCATTCTGTGCAATATGTTCAGCAATCTTTGAATAATCCATTCCGATACGGGCAAGGACACTGTTGTTTGATGTCCAGCCATACGAAGCACGATGAGGATTCACATCATAATTCTTGAGGTCCAAGAAGGCATCATCTCCTTCTTCTCCAAATGCAATCTCGGCAGCACGAATATTACCAATTCCAACAACGCAACGTCCAATCAGATTGAACATATCTGTTATTACCGTACTACTTAGTTTCTCACCAACGTGTTTATCTAAGCACTCACAGAGATTATGATGCAGGTCAATCAACGGATCTGGACCGCTACTCTTTCCTCCATATGTCTTTAGCTCACAGCCAGGTTTACGAATGTGAGAGTAATCGAAATCAATAACAGGACTTTGCTTTCCATTTTCACCAAAATAGCTGAGAATCAGAGCTCCAACAGAATGGACCCATCCTTCACGACTATCATCGATGATGTACTCTTCATGCGGTTCATTCTTATTCGGTCCCTATCTATTATCATCATAAGCTAACTGTATACCAGAATCGTCACCTTTCCTGCACCCTTACAATCAAAACCAACGCCCACACCCAGCATTAAGGCATCCATCAAGAATTCAAAAGGCCTGATTAAGTCCTTGTCAATATCCTGTGTTGAGACAAAGGCACAGTTGTTGAGAGCAGCAGCCAGATTCTTGGTGTGAACCTATGATCAAACTCACATCCTATCGCTACGATATCCGTTCCCATACAGTACAGACCTCTTCCAGGAGGAAGGAACTTCATGTTGAAGATAAGGTTATACATTTCTTGAGCAGACTTCTGTCCTTGTTCATCATTCCATCCCAGCTGATTCATATTGATGTGATTCATTTGAATTGAGTAGGTTCCTTCAACTACACGTCTCACTGTCTGATACCACTTCTCATGCACACCATTAATTATTCGAGAGTAGGTACGACGATAAATCGCTTCTCCAAGTCCATTGAACCCAAATGGAGGCTTTTTGTCTTTGTATTGTTCAACAAATGCATCATCAAGTTTGAAAGAATACTCCATGTTGGGAGACCGTTTGAAAACAAATAATGTAAGAATCAAAAAGAGCGGCAAAAGAGGAGAGAGTATCCATCTATTGGAGCCGTTGGCGGTTCTTTTATAGGGTAATAATTAGGAACAATTAAGGGGAATATAGTCACAGAAGTCCCAATTCTGGGATCTGCCGCCACTTGTTATTTCTACAGATTGAGTGTATGCAATCCATACGAGAGGTCCTTCTGTCCATATTCACATATGGGATGATTGGATACACTCTCTATCAAATGTACATCTTCGTTTCACTTAGAGACAACTAGATATGTTACTTTCTTTATATCGAGTCTACAAATCTCCGACATACCGAATTCAAACATTTCTGTACAGAATGGTTGTAGATGTGATACTAAGGTGTTTTGGAGCGCACCATTTTTAAGTGGAGGTGGTTATTGTTCAGAAGCTATCTCTCTCGTAAAAGCTATCGACAAGAAGGGATTTGACGTTCATATTCAACAGGTATCCTAATTGTAGTCGAGTTGATGGGTAGCATGGCGATTCGGTGAATCAAGGATTCATTAATGGTCTCGCAGCTCATGTACTCCCTTGTTGTCTAGTTCATCTCTAGGAACAGTCCACATTGTGGAAATTGATTAACAAGCGAAAACGAGATCGCTCTCCTGTTGTTATTGAGATTTGTCATAGTGAGCCAGGTGCTTGGAAGCCGGCTTCTTTCTCAACATCAGACTGTCCTATATTCTCCCACAGACGATCCTATCATATTGGCCGTACCATGTTTGAGACTGATCGTATTCCGGAGGGTTGGATTTCGAAAATGAATCGAATGGACGAAATATGGGTTCCTTCAGAGTTCATGAAGGGTATTTTTGAGAAAGGAGGAGCTACCAATGTTCGGGTCATTGGCGAATCTGTTGACACTACTTTCTTCCGCCCAATTCCTTCTCTTCGTAATCATGCTTCTATTGATGCTGAGCAGGATCCTGCCAATCAGATGAATGTGACTCGTGCAATGCTTATCAAAGATGTATTTGAACCTCATCCAACTTTCGGAACCTCTGTTGATATATTTTTGAGTGTATTTAAATGGGAAATGAGAAAAGGATGGGACATTCTTCTTGATGTCTATTTTCATTCTTTCACTCTCCAAGATCCTGTTTCCTTATTCATCATCACACAAGAGTATCACGAATCAGGTATTCTTCTTTATTTCGTTTTATCTAGTTCCCATCATCGATCAAGTGAATTCTTTCATTCTATCTCATTTCTCTGTAAATGAGAGAGCTATCCTTCCACATTATTCTATTCTGACAGATTATGCTCCTGAGGATTATCTTCCTTACTTCTATAACGTGGTATCAGTATGTTGATTGAATCAGATCAAGGCTACCGCTGTGGTGTTGCCCACACGAGGTGAAGGATGGGGACGAGTTGCACAAGAGGCCATGAGTTGTGGAGTAGCTGTGGTTACTACGGGATATGGAGGACCACTCACTTACGTCAATGAGTACAATGCATATCTTATTCCGATTCAAGGTTATGTAAGACTCCTAAAGTTGGGTTTTATTTAGACAAAGATTCAAGAAGGCGCTTTTGCGGGTCATTTATTGGTTGAACCCAATCACACAGAGTTTAGACTGATTATGAGAAAGATTCAAGTTCATCCTGAAGAGGCTCGAACAAAAGGAGAAAAAGCGAGAATAGATATGGTGGAACGATATTCGGAAGATGTGTTTGGCACAATTCTGGAACGTGAATTTCAAAGAATAGGCCAGGAAATCCTAAAACGGAGAGTCAAACAAGAGAACGCTGAGCTCTAGAAGTTAGCTTGTCATTCCTTTGTTTGTTGTTATCTCATAATGGTTGATTCCCAAGGAAGAAAAGTAGAAGATGCAAATTTTGATCAAAATGCAGAAAATCGGAGTAGATGATTTTGTCTTTGGTAAACAGCTTGGAGAAGGTTCGTATTCACGAGTATTAATTTAATCGGAGTGATATAACAGGATAGGTTGTTCTAGCAAAGAAAAAGGATACTAGTGATGTATATGCTGTGAAGATCGTGAATAAGGGTTTTATCCAGAAAGTATAGTTTCTTTAGCTCATTTAGACTAGGAAGGAAAATCTGCTTCTGTTATGAGTGAGCGGAATGCCTATTTACGTTTTCATCATCCTTTGGTCAATCGGTTGTATTATTCATTCCAAGTAGGACTAGTTATACTATGTAATCAATAGGATAAGGAGAATCTGTATTTTGTGACTCAGTATTGCGAAGGAGGAGATTTGGCAAGCATGATTAGGTAGTAGTGCATGGAAGGTGTTATTTTTAGCAGCTTCAAGACACAAGGTCTTCCATGTCCTGATTCAGTTGCTCAGTTTTTTGCAGCTGAGATCCTTCTCGCTCTCAATTATATTCACACAACACATCATGCGATTCATAGAGATGTGAAGCCAGAAAACATCCTTCTTCAAGCATCTGGTCACATCTCATTAACAGACTTCGGAACAATTCTCTTTTTGGATGAAACAGATGTAATAGAACAGGATGGGAAGAAGAGAGAACGAGGATATACGTTTTGTGGATCCAGCTGTTATCTGTCTCCTGAAGTGCTTGATGGGAAACGTGCCTCCATTAAATCGGATCTGTGGGCCTTAGGTTGTATTTTATATCAGCTATTGACAGGAAATGTTCTATTCCAAGAAGAGAACGAGTAGTGGATTTGTTAATGATCCAATTGTAGTTATCTCATTTTCCAACTGATTTCCCAATTTGAACCCTCAAAATTGGCATTTCCTCCATCTCTCTCAAAGGTTGCACAAGACTTGATTCTTCGATTATTGGTGAAGAATCCTGAAGAACGGATTGGATACGAAGAACTCTTTGTACATATTCCTTGGTTCTCTCATGTAGACTCATCCATATTTCCAAGGGATTGATTTCGATCATCTAGCGAATTCAACTCCTCCTTATCTTCCTCCTGTCCAACCTCCTTCGTCCTTTGATGAAGTCGACCAAGAACCATCATTTGAAGACATTCTTCTAGAAGAACAGGCCGAGCTTGTTACAGACAGTATTGATGTGGTGTTGGATTCGACGACATTACTACCAAAACCTATGCGGGGTGTAAGTGTTGTAAATGACGAAGATCGGAAGAATCTAACTCGACTTCTACGTAAGACGGACACAGATCTCACAAAGACACATCCTGAGGACGACTCTGTATTTCTTCAGAGTCAAGTTCCCTTAGATCAATTGCTTCCAAAGAATGGAACTGACTGGAAAGCAGCAGCCAAACAAGTGGATCCAGATCATCGACAACAGGCTTTCACTACAGCCAGCGGTTTTATTCAAGAACCTAAGTCAGAGGAACGACCTAAGGATTCCAATCGATGTAACGGTTAGCATGGCTTTGACAACTAGGTTACAACCAGTTTCTGGATACAACTGAGGAGGTTTTATATTCAAGTCTGATTCTTCGAGGACGCTGTCTCTCGATCTTCAAGCGACTGGTACGGATGGAGACGAAATGTCAGTATAGCTTGTTTTAACGACCAGACCCAGAATCTTCTGCATTAACGTTCGTAATGGAAAGCTGGAATTCAACCTGGCCTTGAGAGAACTTGGGAATGTGAAGTATCATACCGAACGATGTTTTTCCTTTGAAGATATTGTGGTAAGAGAAGGTAATACTAGTGTAATTCGTAGGCGAAGAAGAAGTATTACTTCAGGTCCATCCAAGGAGATGTGAAGATGTGGGTTGAAACCATCAATTCGATGTGTAGCTTTGTAAATGGAGAGAATTAGTTGTACTATGCATCCTGTTTGTTGGAGAGAGTGTAGAATTCCATTCCATGGAGGACGAACCACAGCAGTACTTTTTTGGAAGCACCGTATGATTCCCAAAATCTGAATATTAATAGGATAGGTGTATCCAGGACAAGCACTGGATGTGGCTCTAATATGTCGTTCTCTCAAAATCACAAATGTACTGACTGTGAGGTAATATCATCTGCAGGTTAGTTTGCGAGAAATACCAGACAAGGCTATTTCATGTCTCCTCAAGGCCGAGGTTGAAGATCAGGATATTATCATAGCTCGTTTGTCAACACGTTGGATGTGAACAGGTTTGTTACTCTCTAGAAACTCCACAGAAACATATATCCCTTGATTTCCGTGCACAAAGTGTTTCAGTAAAGTTTTCTGTCGAAGGAAATGTCCCTGTTGATATCATGGGATTTGTTCATGATGTGGATCTTAACTCTCTGCTTGCATTGAAACGTCAGTTGGGAGAGTCTTCTGAATCCGAACATGTTCAAATCAAAGAGACTCCGCTTAAAACACTTTCGTTTGAGCCTTTTGATGTGAAAGTACTATTCTGAGAGTTATGTGAACAGTAGAACTATGTTCGTCTTGGGGATTACGTACGATACAAGGATACGACAGTGGGTACAGGAGAAATACCTCTGAAGGGACACAAAGTCCGAATTGCATATACCATTCACACACCAAATGGATCTATCATTGACTCTGAGGATCCTTCCATGAAGAAAATCCTTCCCTGGAAGAGAACAGTTGCCATTGCTGTTGGTAAGCTGTGTCCTGGATTGGATTCTGCTATTCAGAGTACGACAATGCAATAACGATCAAATGTAGCGATGAGAGAAGGAGGAGAAAGGAGAATTGTAATTCGTCCTGAGAATGCGTTTGGTGAAAAGGGATATCCAAAGGCTGGAATTAAGGGAAATGAGTCAATTGCTGTTGACCTAAAACTTTTAAAGTGTTGATTGGTTGTTTGTTTTCATTGATTTGTACATCATGTTGAGTCGTTGCATAGCTCGTTGTCTTCCAGCAGTTAATAATGCAATTACACAATCTGCGATGTTTATTCGCGGTGCTTATCGTGTTCCTAATACAAGAGGCGATTACGAAAAGGTTGGTGAATTGGACTTGGAATAATTTGTCTAGCAACTTCTATATTCCATTTCCGAACTCAAAGAATTAAAAGTGAAGCGTTCTCTGATTATGAAAGTAGATTACGTAAGACTGTTTGTATAGATGTTAATTAAATGTAGTATCTTAAGAACTATCATTTTCCAAACTCAGTTCGCAAGCATGTTATGACACGCAGTACTTTGCCAAGCATTAAGACAAAAGCATACATTTACAAAGTGAAGAATCGACTCGATGATGAGCATCTACAACGGTAAGTTTTGGAGGTATTAGTTAATAGTAGCGTCTGCGACACACGTATTGATCCTATGAATCGGTACAATGAAGATTACGTGTCCTTTTACCATTGTTTTCTAACAAACACAAGGAAGAAGCAAGACTCGCGATTACAGATCAGGATGCACAGAATGGAAGCAATCCATATACTTCTCATACGTAATAACACCGTTCTCGCTATCACTGCGTGCCATTTCCTGAATCAACAACAACTCCTTCACAGGCACTCCCATTGTAACTTCAGCAGACACCTTAGCAATTACATCTTCTGACATACCTCCAGTTGTGCGCAACACTTCAGCCACATCCTTCGGAGCATACGGTACAGGGATGTCCATCACCACATTGAATGGATCCATCAGACCCAACTCTTCCATTGCATTGCGCTGTGAGGTGGTTGCAATGATCATTAATTTCCGACCTACTGTAGGAGGATTCTTCTTAATCAAAACAAGCAGTGCCTGAAGCACAGAGTTCGAGAAACGAGGTCCCAAACGAACATACTCCACAAGACGTTCCAAATCATCCAAAATGATCATCGAAAGAGGAGACTTGTAGGCATCCTGGAAAATAGCAGAGATGGATCCTGCCTTGGATGAATCCGAGGCACCAAGTAACATATCAGCTGAAATGAATTTAACGAAGGGGAACTGGGATTGAACAGCAACATAAGCAGCAAGAGCAGTCTTACCACAACCCTGAACTCCATCAAGACATACAGAAATCAGAGGAGTATGTTCGGAAGTACGTACTTGTTCAACCATAGTCATGAGATCACTGTACAGTTTCTTGAACTCATCTGAATACTCAATAATTCCATTACGATAACGAATAGACAGTTCATCCTTCTCCAGACCGAAGGCAGGTTGGACTTCTTGCAAAGCACGCTGGAAGTCCTGCCAAGTCACACGCATCTTCTCAGGATCGATATCCACCTTCGTGAGATTATTTATATCAACTTCACGTTCCAGAGCGAAGGAGGAAGCACTCTTCACCAGACCCTCCAATTCAGCTCCAGTGAAGTTCTTGGTCAAATCAGACAACTTCGCCAAATCCACATCATCAGCCAGATATCCATTCTGACGCATAGTATTCGTGTGGATCTTCAGAATCTGCACACGACCCTCTTCACTTGGCAAGCCAATCTCAACATGAACCTCAAGACGACCAGGTCGAAGCAAAGCAGAGTCAATAAGATCCTTACGATTGGTCATACCAATAATAAGCACATTATTCAAGGCCTCCACACCATCAATCTTAGAGAGTAACTGATTGACAATGCTATCATGAACTCCAGTTCCATCTCCATTTGCTCCACGAGCCTTACAAATAGCATCGATCTCATCGAATATGATGATATGAAGGTCACTGTTATCTCCCATCTCCTCTTGTTCTTTTTCAGCATCTTCAAACAAAGCACGAATATTAGCTTCCGATTCTCCAACATACTTATTCAGAATTTCAGGGCCATTCACAATCTTCGGCTCGTGAGCATTCAATGCCTTACCAATCTGACGAGCAATCAAAGTCTTACCACAACCAGGAGGTCCATATAACAGCATACCTCGTACATGCTTGATTCCCATCTTTCGAAGCACTTCAGGAGGGAACACACGAGAAGCAAATGCACGACGGAAAATATCAGCAAACTCCTTATCCAAACCACCAATACCCATAGCCTGGAAATTGAATCCACGCTCAAACAAACGACTATTACCACTACTCGATCCTCCCTGAATACGAATCAGAGCATCCTTCTTCTTCTTGAAGAGGAGGGTACTAGCCTTCACCATCTGACCACAAGCTCGACCAATTACAGGTTCCTGCTTCTGACCCTCAATCTCAATGAACTCCATTCCAGTCACTTGGAGACGCAGAGACAGACTCTCCAACTGGACGACCATCTACCTATGAACTAGTCAATGAATTGCTACCATCTGATCCACAGTAAACATTTGACGTCCATAAAGATCCTTCATGATCGGAGTGAGCTTATCACAGTCCACTTCAATAGGCTAGGACTCATCTAAATTATACAATCTATACCTTTCCAGTATTATTCTTCTGAAGAAGATCAACTTCAAAGGTGATGTTGTTAATAACCTTGATATTCTCCTGAGGATATACACTAACCTCAATTTCGTTATTCAAGGCAAGACTAGCACATCTTCTCTGGAGCATGTTGAACGCCATCTCGTGTCTTGGTGTGTCATCAAAGGGCCTGAACTATGATCCTCTCAGAGAATTGAGATACCTTGCAGTAAACACAAAATCATTGACCTGAACCAAAATGCCTGGACTCTGCTCGTCAATCTTTCCTGCATCATTCATAAGCTATGCGTAACAAATAGAAACAGAATACAAACCTTATCATAGTCCTTTGGGCTCACATAAACACAGTTGGTGTACCTAGAAATAACAAGGTTCCTCTCATCTTGTACGCAAGCTTGTTGCTAGAAATACCGGCTACTGTGAATTTTCTCGACATTCTTCTTTCTTTCTGAAAGATTGAGGTATTTGGCAGAAATTAGGACGATTTTGCTCATTCTGTGTATGTGAACATAACAATCCTATACTTATTCAATAACGTGTATATCCAATATCAAACAAAATGGAATAAACTGATCAACTAAAGGACTAATCCCACTCATTCACACTCATGAGCTTCTCCACCTTCTTCTTTCCTTTCAAAAACTCTCCTTGTATTGCTTTCTTC
>JABLTK010161707.1_pt1 | contig 10830 bp, 13 predicted proteins | sample 7160131 | NCBI WGS metagenome assembly JABLTK01 (sample SAMN14651221, study PRJNA627086) | human gut metagenome | isolation source: feces | host: Homo sapiens
ATCCACGATGAACAACTTGGTGTAGTCCTCGAGGATCTGGTGGAGCTTGGTGAAGTACAGCTCCTTCTTTTGTCTAGCAGACATCTGAGCCTTCATTTCGTGGAGATAGTTTGATCAAAGTCAAAAAATCAAATTTAACCACTAGACATTAAAAAAAGACAAATCAACTCCCTACCAAAGGTTTTGTGAATAAAGGAATGGATGGACAGAAATTGGGTAGGGGGTCCTTATTATTCCCCATTTCATCCCATCTCCATTACTACCTATTGGGTCCATTTTAAAACAAACACTTTCAACTACAATAGAATGAAAAAACATCGTAGTGAAATGTTAAAGTTGTTGACGGAAGCTGTTTCTCCACTTCTCTAACTCCTTTCTTCTAAAGAAGACAACACGCTCCTTGGCTCCTTTCGCCGTGATCTGCTGATAAGCAACGTCCAGCAGATTATCTGCATCAAACAGAAGCATACCCAATCTCCTACATCTGATCCATCCATTTCATATGTACTTAAATGTATTCGAAAACTCTGAAAAATCAGAGCATATCATAAGATCCTTTTCTCCTATGGAAATGAGAGCAAGAGCAATTCGAATTAAGGCCTTGTCTCCTTCAAACATAATAACATCCCAGACTCGCATAACAGAAATGAATGGAAGAGTATTAATGAATAGACAGATAAACCAAGGAAGAGTGAAGACCACAAGTTGAAATCCAGCACTCTGTAGTTTCTCCTTCAGCTCTGGATTCTGCTTGGTTACTAACATCTCCAACACCATCTGGTCAACGCGAGCTCCTGTTAATTGTTCATTGAAATAGTCTTTTGGAAATAAATGATCCATAATAGCATTCAATGTCCAAAATGCTCTCTCTTCATCATTCTGAACAAGAAGAAGCAATGCAGCAATATAATTCAATCCCTGACAATACTTGATGTCTCTACGAGTTTGACTCGTTGCATAGAGAATAGAACGGAGCATAGTCACATAAGGAGCCTCTTTGTCCGTTTGTGTGAACAATGGATTATTAGCAAATGTACGCGGGAGATCCAAAGCCACCATACGCTTTACATCAGAATCAACTTCTAAGGCACATAGTTCCGCATATGTCGTTGCACTCTCAGCTCGCATTTCCGCTGCACCACTTAGATAATACCATACATCACCTCGCAAATAATCAGGAATCTAAAATAAAATCTTCCAAACTCACTTACACCTTGATGAATCAGATGACGTAATTCGTCTCGATTTCGGTCTTTCTGAGTAACATTAATCATCTTCCATCGATTTCCACTTTGTCGAGTAAGATTAAAAGAAAGATGTTCAACTCCTCCAATCTTCTTCACGAATTCATCCCAATGCTGATTACGTTCAGCAACAGTCTTTTGCTGATGTCTACATGTAAAGACAACAATTTAAACGAACAATTCATACTGCTTTTCCAACACGAGATATCCCATCGTACGAGGAAACATGTAATGGTCAATACCTTCATCCATTTTCTCCACATACCACTCAGATGATTCGTCTCGATCACCCCCATCCTCATCTTCCTTTCCCTGCTCCGATGATGCTGCCGTCAATTCATCAATGTTTAGCAACGAACCAAATGGGTCAATTCTGTACTTGTTCGTAGAAATGTCTTCTTTCCCTGCTCTCAAGTCAACTGCATAAGGAGCCATGTGTTTCTCAACAAGTTCCGAATTGATTAGCACTTTCTGGATTGGAGATGCTAAGAGAAGAATTGTAGGGAAACTGTGCTACAGATCACAATTCTTCAGGACTCTTACCTTCTTAAGACGATCATTCAAGGAATCAACAGGAGAATGTATAGCATTGGATTCATTAATGCCACAAAGGATACTCCCAACAAGATATTGTTTAGTTACCCTATCCATCATTGGTTACACAAGAGACTACTTGTTTACGGCCTGAATGACGTTCGTCTCACCAATAATATCTCTTCCGAGAGTAATTCGGATTTTTTCATCGGTTAATACAATTTGATAAAAAGGGGTGGAAGGATACCTATTCATTAATAAAGAACACACAAAAGCACATCACATCACCACTGTGAATTAGACGAAGGGTACATGATTCACCAGATTTGATAGATTCTACAATATTGTCTAGTACCAATGACTCCTTTTCTGATGGAGAAATATATTTATCTACAATCAATAACAGGATTTGGAAATACCGTTGACACAAAAGAGGATATCTCCGACTTCAATCACGGCAGCAGTTGTCAATGTCCTAAATATAAGTGGTCCTAAGCAACTTTAATACATTTTTGAGATGGCAGATACATAGGGAAGATGTAAAGCACGATGAAATGACAATTCCACGCCCTGCAAGACAAGACTGGATTCTACTCATTAAATAAGTTTCAATCATGTTACTATCACAAACAGTATAAGATTTTCTCGACCACATGGTATATTTGACTCGAAAGCGTGGTATCGAAATATATCGAATTTTTGGAATTCATTTCAAATAAGGTGATTGGATTCAACTATTATTAGAAATAAACGAGAGTCTAATCAAAACCGAAAGGGAAAAGTAGGTCAATCATCGAATCCATACTTCACTTGGTTGAGGAATTATAACAAGTATCCACTGATTTACAAGAATATGGATTCGGTATCATAGATGGATGTATAATCTATTCACCAAACAAAAAGTGTATGAAGACATCTATAAAGACAATAATAACCAGAATAATAGGTCAATTCAATGACTGTATCCAACTTGATTATCCATCAGAACTATATTTGCTATTATATTAGTATTATCCCTGGTCCAGGAACAATATGTTTATTGATTTCAATGTAGTGAAAAAAGAACAAACAAATAACTGGGCAGTGGGCATCCAATCAATAGGTTATTAGGAACACCACCTAAACATTTTCAGATCCTGATTGGAGGTGTGAGTGGCAATCATGAAAGAGTTGCCCTTTGATCCTATGTATCTTTCACCGTGGAATTCAAAGAAGTGCAAACAATGTCACAAGAGAAGGCCCATTCATTTATTCATTAGTAAAAGCGGTACCGCCTTATGTGTAACTTGCAGTATATGTAGAAGAGTTCAAGAAATCAGATTTCACCGTATAGAAGTGAATGAAGTCAATTAGTCCTAGAGAAAACCATTATCAAGAGACGATCGTTGAAGACAGATATGCCATCAACGAATATTACAACGGCCCAAAAACCATTACTTGAGACGTCACCACAATACCCATCATCTAGAGATCCGACTGAAGAGAGAAAAAATCCTTCTTCGCTTTCGTATCCGTCTCCCTTATTTCCTGTACCTATTTCTACTTGGATCAAAACGACTGAGTTCCTGAATAATGGAACAAGAGAGAACGGTGTTGTTCTTGCTAAGGTTCTATATCATCCACTTTATAATAGTTGTGTGGATTCATCGCAAATCCACTTCAGAAAAGTACAGCAAGCATTGCTTCTCTAGTGTTTTCAGTTCCACATGTTATAGATCTTGTGTTAGTGTGTTTTGTTCTCTGTTTTCTATTTAAAATGATTAATTTAAAAGAATAATAGTCCGTCATTATGACGACAAGAAAAAATACATTTGGTCAATAACTCCATGACAAACAATGACTGAAGATTTCCCAAAGCTATTCCTCCATGTTATTCGATATCGCAAAAAAACTCTATTGTACCTAAAAACTCCAATAGGTTAGTAGCCAAATGCCACTTGTTTCATCGTTCAGAAACCCAGACTGGAATACTATTCCAACCAATCAAATTAGTCACAAATTCCAAGCAAATCTCTTTGGTAAAGAACCGATAAGGACACCGCAAACCAATGATATGGATCTTATGAGTTGTTTATCACTCAGAGAATATAGAAATACATACTGTTTCAAACCTTCATTAGTAGCGATCAGAATATTAGATTTCTGTGTAACGCATGATCATTGTTATGGAAGTAGCCAAAGCATTCTCCTCTAGTTTCTCCATTGACTAGTATATTGGTGCATAGATGACCAAACAAAGTGGAGATAGATACTAGCAAGCAGTTAGATGGATAGAAAATACTGAAACAACATATCTTGCTAAAGACTATGAAAAATCTATTCAAAGTCAGTCAGCGTTACAGCTTTATGTTTTCTGTGTACAGATCTGGAATACCCAGTAAAGAGAGAAAGTGGTGAAGGATCTCCCTTATTCGAGTTTTAGAATAGATAACTCGGCCATTGGTAACTAGTTAAGATGAGTAAACTCCGATGCACAAATAACTTTTGATCTTTCATCTACTATCTATGCAAAGAGACCATTGATTAGCCTATTTATATTCTATTATCTATGTAGTTGATCAGTTCATATTGAACTGCCGTTAAAGATGCTCCTTTATTTGTCTTTCCTGTTTAACATGATATCATTTTATTGACTCCTAGTCAAAATTCAATGGGTATCTGAAAAGACTAGACATAATCTCTTTCTCATGTTTTTGATTATCAGCATTTGTACCACCTATTTCATTTCGTAGAAATCTAATAATTTGACATGAAATAACAATAGCTGGAGATAACGAAATGCAAGAAGGGAATTAATAATGAATGGGGGAATTTCCATAGAGAATATGCTACATTTTAGGGGCCATTTCATTCAGTTAGGCCCTGATCTTCAGTCCTCTCAGAAACAGCCATATACGATGTTGTCCTCGAATCCGTTGTTTGATTGTAGCGTTAGAGTCTTTGTACATTATCCCACAAATCTATGAACCTAGGATGAAGAAACAAATCGCTCCATTCCAATGCTGCTTGTGCTTTCGCAGCAGGGCCTTACCCTACATCCCCTGAATGAAGCGTTCCGTGATTTGGAAGTTCCAATCGTGAATATCATGGAGGTGGTCCCTGATCCTACTTCCATATGTATTATTTCATTTGTAGTGAAACAGGGATGCAGTAATTCGTAGGATGATAGATCTTTCTGCAAAGTCTTGTTCAATCAGTTGGAGCAGTTGCAATTATTCTTTCAACGTTTCCAAGAGGCTAAAACGGCGTACTCAATAGCTGTGAATGAGTTCGTGGAAATCCTTTGCCAAAATACAGAAACTGGAGTAACCTGAGTATGTCTCTCTTGAATTCTAGAGAGCAGGGTTAATAGATAGTTTTTTTGATATTTTGGTCCCTGTTCTCATGTATACAAAAGAGGAGCAGTTCACAAACGTTGTTCACAATCTCAGCGACTACTTCACGGAATCATCTTCGTCTATTCTTCTACCCCTCCTACCTTAGTAAATCCTCTCTCGTTACTTCATTCCAAGCTATGATAACTTTGTATCATATATCAAATCCCAGTCACCTTCTCTTTGTACTCCTAGTGACATTAAGGCTCTCACTCAACTTCGTTCTCGTTTGACAGGGATTAATACTCTTCAGTCTGAGGGAATTCTTTACTACGATGTACGCAAACGCTTCTCGCTCGACTTCTCATTTCCAAAAAGTATCGTTTTGTTTCTTCTGTCATCTAGGTACCCAAGGCATTGTTTACAAAGCAACGGATCTTCTTACAGGACAAAGAGTGGCTATTAAAGAATATAAGGATGAAGGATGTGAACAAGTTCGATTGGCGTTGAAAGTACAGAAATCAGACCGATTTCAGTCATAGCAAGAAATACAGGCAATGAAAGCACTTCTGTATTTGCCATCAGTTGTTCATCTCTATCACGTTTACTACTATGCAAGTACTTACTATCTTGTTGAAGTTGATCCTGTATCATTCTCTCAACTCTAGGAACTAATGGAAGGATTAACACTTTTGGAGTATGTACAACAATACGGTCCATTGTCTGAAGAACAAGCTCGTATTGTTATGTTGCAATTGCTCGAAGCGATTAAGCGATGTCATGAAATAGGGATATTGCATCGTGATATTAAGCTTGATAACATCATGTTACGCACTGCTGATAATAATCTAAACAACATTGTTCTCATTGATTTTGGTCTATCTCGATTTGTGGATCCTGGTTGTTTTGCCCATACTCATGTTGGAACGGACGAGTATATGGCACCAGAGATTGTAGATGACAAGGCTTATACAGGAAAAGCCGATGTTTGGTCTCTGGGAGTAGTGTTCTATGGCTTGTAGAAATCATGGGGTTTTTTGTAAGTGTAGAATAACAGGCTGTTTTGCATTCGGATCCAAAAGGTCACCAGATTTGGAAATCCGAATCACACGTGGTGTATACAACTGTACCAATGTTCATTACCAACGACTCTCTGATACATGCAAGAATCTCATAGCTTGTATGCTATGTACAGATCAGGATCGCAGACTTTCAGCTGCTGGAGTTCTGCAGCATCCTTGGTTCACCGGATCTGCCTTAACAACAATAGCAATTCCAACATTAGAGACAAATGATCTAGGGAAAGAAGTGTCTGTGAATGTTGTGAGTAGGTTGAGAGAATCTGAATGAAAGATAGGAAGTAGTCGAAGTCTCGTTCCTCAACGACCAACAAAGTATATTGTATTGCGAGATGCCGGTTAGATTGAGATATGGAAGTGAGAAGTAGAGGTCCATCAGAATCCAGGTGATAAGTATCTATTATTCTTATTGCGTCCTCAACATGTGTTTATGGGAGATATGGTTGTTCATCTCGATGGTGAGATCTGGTTGCATGTCCTGAACAATGTAATCTTTTCATCTGATCCTCAGCGTCTGGATGGAAGTGAATATCGATTCATGAAGTCATAAGTAGAATGGGTTTTGTGTCAACGAAACAAACACAGTCCTTATGTTATGAACAACAGTTTTACTCTGTGGAAGGAAATGTTAGGACAGAATCATGATATTTTCAGTTCTCCCTCATTGAATAGTGAGCGTGTGGGTACCTATTCGAAAGACCATTACATCATCTTTTCTGAGATCATTCATAATGAACAGGGAGTGTTTGGACGTATGAGTGATCAGAGTCTCTTCTTTGCAAACCTTGAAGTAACTGGATTTATCCAGATTTCCAGTGGAACCACGCAATTCTATAGTTATAAATATGGTCCTCTCCATTTCTCTGTTTGATAGGAAACACATTATCACACATATACAAATGAACTAGATCAATGCAACTTGGCAAGCCAAACTCCACAAGTGATAATACCTGCTAGGCAAAGAACCATCAACAATACAATCAACGTTACAATATACCACTTCACCTCACGTTCTATTACATCATCACCTCTTTCATTACCTACTCATCGGAGTTTGAAGCTTCAAAGTATCTGCCATCGGCTGAACTGTGACCTCACGAGGCTCCATCGAAGGCTGAGCCGGAAGCGCTTCCATTTTCGCCTTACGTTTTGCTTCACGTTTCTTTCTCTTTCTCTCTTCAATCTCCTCAGCGGTTTCTACCAGGTTCAAATCACAGCCAGCAGGGTCATTGCTGTGTGTGATGATATCTTCGTCCGGAGGTAAGTTATCTTCTACAGGACCCTGCAATGAAGACATTGAGCTTGAACGACTCGGATGTTGATCTAGCTCAGGCAGATTCTCTTCATTGGTTGCCTCACTATCTGCATCTTCCTCATCTGGCCTAGGTAGATTCTCTCTTTCCTCTACGTTTCTGTCTGCCTCATTATCACTATGATTCGTCGGGGCAGGCAGAATCTCCTTCTTCTCTTCATCTCCCTGGTTCGCTACGACCTCCATATCCTTATTCACTTCTTCTGGGTTCACTTCATTGACCTCATTGACCTCATCGATCTCATCGCCAGCATTGACCTCATCCACTTCATCATCCTCTTTCACCTTCATGGCCTCAGTATCTAGAGGAACCACTTCATCCACTTCATTATCTTCATTCACCTCATTCACCTCACACACTTCATCCACTTCATCATCCGATGCTGATTCTGAGAACTCTAATGGACTTGCACGAAGTATTGAGTCAGTCACTGGAATTGCTGGCTTCACTTCTTCGGTTGGCTCTTTGTTCTCTGTCTCTTCCTCTGAATCCGAAATCATCTCCGATTTCTTCAACACTACAGACATATCATTCGCCTGTTTTTCCTCTTGTGCAGCCTCCACTAGCTGAGTTGTCTCCACTGTAACAGTTTCCTTTTGAGGCTCTTCGTCACTACTGCTCGATCCACCCGAAATCGTCTCGCGAAGTGGGATAGACTTGTCATTATTATAGTCACGCAGAACCTCGAGGATCTTGTTGCATACCTCACGATCACGAGACAATTCAGGGTACTTCTGCAACTTGTACTCTAGAGATGAATCTCAGTCTCAAAAGATACCCTTCAAACTGTTCATAATGTTCTCATCCTTCATCTTTGGGAACGATGGAGAGCAGGCCATTCCACGAATGACAAACATAACTAACATCAGTTCAATCTTTGCCAACTAAACATCAATTTGATCCTCCATTGACTACATTGCGTGTACTGAAATCCTTGCTTGTGGCAATACAAGAACGGGGAATACCGATTTTCTCACAAGCATTCGCAAAGGTTGCAAGGTTGTCTTCAGCCTGAGTCGAATTTGGCTCTACACCATCACTTCACCATGAAATAGTATACTGGCATCAGAGTGATAACTACTCAGTTCGATGTCAGTAAAGAAATCCATGATGATTTCGCACAATAACTATCCATAATAAAACATCAAACAACCCATACTTTTCCTGAAGCCAATACATCAATGGAACTGTCCTCTTTCTTGGTGGTATAGTGATCAAGAAGAAAATTAAGCAGTTGAAACAATAACTACATGGTCAGACTTCAAGATTCCGAAATATACTGGATAGTCTTCATCATTGACTTCACTGCCTCTACTCGATGAAGCAAAGCTACTCCATGCTGAGTGATTACTATTCAGGAACTCAGAGCTCATTATGGGCACTATTCTACCTCCAACGGGTTATTGACTGAACCACGGTTATCTCTCTCTTTTTGCGGAAGACACCACATGATGACTTTTCGATTCTGTTAAGTGATCCAAACAAACAGATGAAAAGTCCACATTTGCTAAAAGTCTAAAAACAACTCAGGAAGAATCCTTTGTATATCACGCGCCGTTACTACTCCTCGATTTTCTGCTTGAAGATTTGCTCGATGAATAGCTTCTAACAGGTCAAGATTCAAAAATCAGCAAGTTCCTACCAATCACGAACAATCGCAAATACTCAGAAGCAGCAATTGCTCCATCTTTGGATATTCGAGTACCTTCTTTCATGTAGGATTTCAGTAACTTTTCTACACATTCCTAAGTATCAGGTTCCTTAACCAATTCAACTGGATTAAATGATGTATCTTCTTCAGACATTTCTTTCTTTTATAGTTCAGTTGTGGAGAAAAAGAAAAGTTGGAGGAGAGGGGCATCGATCCCCTTACCTCTCGCATGCTAAGCGAGCGCTCTACCATCTGAGCTACACCCCCATCTATTGTTACTCTTCAATGATGTCACTTGAAGACGCGCTAGTGGATTGAATAAACACAACAAACTACAAAATCATAATATCCTCACTCTCTTCAGATTGCTTTTTATTCCGCAAAGCTGCCTCTCGGAAAGCACGAAGAGAGCTGGTTGGTTCAGACTTTTGAACTTCTGAACAGTTTGAATCTCCCTTCTCTTTGTTGTACTGGAAGATTTCTTGAATACTATATTCATTGACATCATTTGACAGGAGCACATTACGGATCAGTTCCTCACTATATTTGCACATTTGCTTCTCCATGAAGGAGGCCGCTTCTCTATTTCGTCATGGAAGTTCGTCATTCCTACGATTTGACAACCGTACTCTTGCTACGCATGAAATTAGGAAGCTGAATAAGTAGATTAACAAGATCTTGACTCAGCTCCGGAGAATCTGAAGTCTTGTCAAGAGACTGGTGAAGATACCACCACCGGAACAAAGCTTTTACACAATTCTCTTGGACTCGCTGATTCTTTTCTGATTCCATACTTTGACGAAGAAGTAGATTCGCTAGTTCCTGGGACTCACAATTCTCCACGATCTATTCATCAAAATATTAAAACGAATCCGACAATCTTCAGACAAGAAATACACTCATCTCGTACGAACTGTTTCTCTGATCCTGTCTTCTGAATTATTACCGTTACCAGATCAGTCCCATCCTGAAGGCAACGATCATGAAGATACAAAAACAGATCCGAAGTAGTGAAGACCGCTGATTTCACTACAACAGAGCGCAGACTCTTACATAGCTCTTGCAACTTATTCATTACAACAGAAAGAAGCGGAACAAGAAGTTCCGGACAGTAGATTACGAGTTGACGAACTATCGTTGTAAATTCGATGTCTGACTTCCATGGAATCTCTTTTGGCTTTTCTGTACTGTTCCCGTTCAAATAGTTCAGGATACGACATACACATATCGAGGGATTGGCGGGTTCTGTGATCATCTCTCGTGGAATAACTTCTGTCGAGGCGATGGACGATAATTCCACATTTTCAGTCTCTGTTGGCGGTTCTTCACCAACACCAACAAGAGTCGTGAATGGTTTGATATCTAGCTCTGGAAACAACTGACTATATGGATTCTGGGGTTTTGTAACACTTTCCTACATCTCATGACCACTTTTGAGGAATCACGGTTTCTTCGCTTTCAACTCTTCGTTTAATATCGGACCTATCTTTTCCATCCACTATATCTTCGGGATCTCGTTTTTGTGACCCTTTTTCCGTTTCCGCTGTTTGACAACTCAGGAAATATTCTTCAATCTTAGGTAACTGTTCTTCTGTAACAATACCCTTTTCGCTAAGACCATTGAGTATTTCCTTTGTTATGTAGAGTTTCTAATAGTAATTACAACACTGGAATCTCCCATCAGAGCCTTAGGGA
>JABLTK010159036.1_pt1 | contig 10816 bp, 12 predicted proteins | sample 7160131 | NCBI WGS metagenome assembly JABLTK01 (sample SAMN14651221, study PRJNA627086) | human gut metagenome | isolation source: feces | host: Homo sapiens
CAGTAATACTATCTGGGCACTGATCTATATACAGGGGATCTTTACTAATACGTAAACCTTCCCCACTAATATATTATGCCTTGAATAAAAAATTATACATAATTTTCTAAAATATTTGTTAAGTTAAAATATTTGTGTATAATATTAGTAAGTATAAAAGGAGAAAGTTAATGAATACTGAAACTAAAAATAAATTATTAAAATTAAAAAATGAAATAAAAGATTTATGGAGGTCACTTTGACTGTGATGAAAAAAGTGAAAATATAACAAAATTAGAACAAGAAACTAATGGTTCTGATTTTTGGAATAATAGGGAACATGCAGAAGAAATAATAGAACAAATTAATAACTTAAAAAAAATTATATCTCCTCTAGAAAAATTAAAAAAAAGAATTGATGATGATATAGAAATACTTGAATTGTTGGAAATAGAAGAAGATGAGGAAATATTTAAATCAGTTAATGAAGATACTAAAAAGATAGAAGAAAGTTTAGAAGATGCACAACTAATTTTATTATTAAATGGTAAGTATGATAATGAAAATTGTATTTTAGAAATTCATCCAGGAGCAGGTGGGACTGAATCATGTGATTGGGCTTTAATGTTATATAGAATGTATACAAGATGGTGTGAAGGTAAACACTATAAATTAGAAGTACTTGATTATCAAGCTGGAGATGAGGCTGGAATAAAAAGTGTTTCAATGTTAGTTAAAGGTTCTAATGCCTATGGATATCTAAAAAATGAGAAAGGTATTCATAGATTAGTAAGACTATCACCATTTGATTCAAATAATAGAAGACATACATCATTTGCATCGGTAGAAGTTACGCCTGATATCAAAAAAGATATTGATATTAAAATTGATGAAAAAGATTTAAAAATAGATGTTTACCGTTCAACTGGAGCGGGTGGCCAAGGTGTTAATACTACAGATTCAGCAGTAAGAATAACACATTTACCTAGTAAAATAGTTGTTACCTGTCAAAATGAAAGAAGTCAAATTCAAAATAAGGAACATGCACTTCAAGTTTTAAAGTCAAAATTATTATTATTAGAAGAAGAAAAACAGGCCAGAGAATTAAATTCTATAAAAGGTGGTCAACAGAATATAGAGTTTGGTTCACAAATTAGGAGTTATGTAATGCATCCCTATTCAATGGTAAAAGATCATCGTACTAATGTAGAAACTAGCAATGTTTCAAAAGTATTAGATGGAGATATAGATATGTTTATTGAAGCAAGTTTAAAAGGGGAAAAGTAATATGAATTTTTTAAAACCAAATAATATAGAACAAGTTAGAGATAAAATTGATAATAAATCAAAATTTAAAAGATATGCTCAATTTTGTTTGGGATGTTTATTAGTAGCTATTTCATTTAATTTATTTTTAGCTCCTAATGATTTAGTTCCAGGTGGAGTGAGTGGTTTTTCTGTGATTATAAATCATTTACTTGGTATTAATAAATCAATTATTATTTTAGGATTATCACTATTTTTATTAATTTTAAGTTATATATTTCTAGGAAAAAATAAAACTAGAGGATCAATATTAGGATCTCTTCTATTTCCATTATTTGTAGAAATCACTTCAAATATTAGTGAGATTATACAAATAGATACCTCTCAATTACTTTTATCAGCAGTTTTTGGTGGTATTTTATATGGATTTGGTGCTGGAATAATTTTTAAGGCAGGTTTTACGACAGGTGGTACTGATATTTTAAATCAAATTATTTCTAAGTATGCAAAAGTTAGTATGGGAAAAAGTATGCTAATATGTGATGGTACTATTGTCTTATTATCTGGTATAGTTTTTGGTCCAACTAAGTTAATGTATTCAGTAATTATCCTATATTTAATTAGCTATATGTCAGATAGAGTAATATTAGGTATATCTGATAGTAAAGCATTCTATATTGTAACTGATGAAGAAAAGAAAATAAAAGAATATGTAATTAAATATCTAAATCATGGTGTTACGGTATTTAATGCAAAAGGTGGTTATAAAAAAGAAAAGCAAACAGTTTTATTGTGCGTATTACCTACTAATGATTATTATAAATTAAAAGAGGGAATTCATGAAATAGACCCTGATGCCTTTTTTGTTGTTACAGATGCTTATGAAGTATTTGGAGGTGAATAGATGGAAGATATAAAGAAAATATTACCTCCTAAAATATTAGAATCAGATATTTTAGAAAAAATTAAGAAAAAGAAATTAATATCTAGATACTTTATGTTAATTATAGCGTTACTTTTATCTTCTCTAGTATTCAATTTATTTTTAGTACCAACAAATATTGTAGCTGGAGGAGTAAATGGTATTGCACTTATAGTAAAACATTTTTATAATATTCATCCATCCATCATAATTTTCTCAATATCTGTTATCTTACTTATTTTAAGTTATATATTTCTAGGAATTGAAAGAACATCTGGTACTTTAATAGCGACATTTCTATATCCATTATTTGTAGAGTTAACTTCTAATATTACAAGTTATATAAGAGTAGGAACAAATGATTTAATAGTAATTTCAATATTTGTAGGAGTAATAGGTGGTTTTGCTAATGGTTTAATGTATAAATCAGGGTTTAGTAATGGGGGCCTACCAATTATTAGTCAAATTTTATATAAAAAATATAAAATCCCTATTAGTAAAACTTCTATTTTAATTAATGGTATAATTGTAATTATAGGAGGAATATTCTTTGATTTTACTATGATTATGTATGCATTAATAATATTATACATAAATAGTTTTATGATAGATAAAGTTATCTTAGGTACAAGTAAAAATAAAGCATTTTATATAATAACTGAAGATTTAGGAAATGTTGAAAAATATATTATTGATTATTTAGGACATAGTGTTACCATCTTTAATGTTAGAGGAGGTTTCTTAAGAAAAAAAAGAAATGTATTATTAACTGTAATTCCTTCAAAAGAGTATTTTGTAATGACTGAAGGAATAAAAGAAATAGATCCAAATGCTTTCTTCTTAGCATGTGATGCTTACCAAGTAGAAGGTGGAAAATAATTTACTAAAAATTGGAGTTAATTATATTATAATACTCCTTTTTTTGTGTCGAAATTTGTGTTATACTGTATATACTAAGGAGGTTGCTAAAAGATGGATTTAATTAGACTCAAGAATGTTAATAAAAAATATAAAAATGGTGTTACAGCAATATATGATTTATCTTTATCTATAAAAAAGGGATCTTTTGTATTTGTAATAGGAGGTTCAGGAAGTGGAAAGTCAACATTAATTAAAATGCTTTATCGTGAAGAAAAACCAACTAGTGGTCAAATTGTAGTTGGTGGAGTAAATGTTGCTAAACTAAGAAACAAAAAGGTATATAAATTACGTAGAAAGTTAGGAATTGTATTTCAAGACTATAGATTGCTTCCTAAACTTACTGTTTTTGAAAATGTTGCTTTTGCTATGGAGGTTCTAGGTGCTCCTAAAAATGAAACAAGAACTAAAACTTTGAAAGCTATTGAAATGGTAGGATTAAAGAATAAAGTACACAATTATCCTGATCAATTATCAGGTGGAGAACAACAACGTGTAGCAATAGCTCGTGCAATTGTAAATAATCCAAAATTATTATTATGTGATGAACCAACAGGAAACTTAGATCCAGATATGAGTATGGAAATAATGAAAGTTTTGGAAGATATCAATAAAAAAAGAGGTACAACTATTTTAATGGTTACTCATGATAAAGATATAGTTAATAAAATGAAAAAACAAGTTGTAACATTGAAAGACGGAAGACTAGTTAATAATCAAGAGAAAGGAACATATAACGATGAAGATATTTAGAATGTTAGGTAGAAGCGTCAGAGATGCTTTTAAAAGTGTATTAAGAAATTTTAGTTTGTCTCTAGCATCAATTTCATGTATTACAATAACATTAGTAATAGTTGCAGTATCAGTAATAGCTTCATTTAATGTTCAAAACTTTACTAAAGAAATTGAAAGTGATTTAACTATAGTAGCTTTTCTAGATAAAGATGCTACATCCGATGATGTTGCAGATATAAAAAAAGAGTTAAATAGTATGAAAAATATAGAAACTTTTACATTTAAAGGAAAAGAAGATGTAAAAGATGAAATGTCAAAGGAGTCTGAGGTATTTTCTTCAGTTATGTCTGAATGGAGTAAGGAAGATAATCCACTTAAAGATACATTTCAAATAAAAGTAAAAGATGCTACAAAAATATCAAAAACAGCAAAATCTATAAAAAATATAGAAAAAGTTTCTCTTGTTAGATATGGTGAGGGAATGGTAGATAAACTTGTAAAAGCATTTACATCAATACAAAAAGTAGCATATGGAGTAGTAATTGCTCTTATAGTAGTTACTGTATTCTTAATAATTAATACCATAAAATTAACAATTTTCTCTAGAAAAAGAGAAATTAGTATTATGCGTTTAGTTGGAGCAAGTAATTTTTCAATAAAAACCCCATTTATAATTGAAGGAATGTTTTTGGGATTAATTGGATCTATATTGCCTGTATTACTAACTACATTTGGTTATTTAGCTTTTTATAAACATTTCGATGGATATTTATTTACTAAATTAATTGAATTAATTAAACCAGAACCATTTATATATTCTACATCAGGTATTATTATAATAATAGGTATATTAGTAGGTATGATAGGTAGTGCTAGTGCCGTAAGAAAGTATTTAAAAGTATAATGAAAAATAAAAATAAATTTATATGGCTGTCTTTAGCAATTACTTTAATTGCACTACCATGTAATGTTTTTGCTAAAACAGTTAAAGACTTAGAAAATGAAGTTAATAAATATGTAGCACAATTACAAGAAAAACAAAGTAAAATAGCTAAAAATGATGCAGAGGTAGCAGAAATAAAAAAGAAAATAGCTGATATAGAAGCTCAAATAACTGCTGCTGAGGATGAAATGGATAGGCTAGAAAAAGAAATAGAAGAAAGTAACAAAAAAATAGCTGACAAAAAAGAACAAAGTAAAAAAATAATGAAATATTTTCAAGTCATAAATAGTGGAAATACATATTTAGAATATATTTTTGAAGCTAATAGTGTTACTGATATGATATATAGAATATCTGTAGTAGAGCAATTAACTGATTATAATCAACAAGTAGTTAAAGAACTTAATCAGTTAATAACAGAAAATAAAACTAAAAAAGAAGAATTACAAAAGAAAAATGAAGAAATAAAAGCATTAAAAGAATCTTTACAATCTGAAAAAGAAAGAATTAATGCTGATACAGCTACTATAAGGGACTCAATGCCAAGTATTGAAGAACAAATTAAAGCAGAAAAAGCCAACCTTGCATATTACAAAAAATTAGGCTGTGGAAGTAATGAAGATATTAATGCTTGCTATATCAGAACAAGGAAAGCATCTGGTGGAGGCTCAATTCCAAGCACAGGTAGTGCCCTAAGGCCAACTATGGTAGGAACTAATTTAGGAGGACTAGGATACTATGCAGGTCATACGGGACATGACATAGGAAGTCCTAATAAAAAGGCTGAAACTATCTATCCGATTGCTAGTGGAATAGTACGTAAAGTATATAGGGATAATTGTTCAAGTTTTTGTCAATTTAAATGTAATGGTAATGCAAATATTATAGTAATGGAACACAATATAAATGGTAGGACATACTATGCATCTTATGTTCATTTGGATAAAGTTTTTGTATCAGAAAGCAATAATGTTATATCTGCGTATACACCAATTGGTAAAATGGGAAATACTGGTTGTACCTCTGGCCATGATGAAGGTGGAACTAAGATTCACTTGCATCTAGAGATGGCTACATGTAATTACATGATTGCTGGAGGAGGATATTGTAAGTATAAGAATTATAAAAGGACCATAATTGAACCAGGTAACTTAATTTCATTTCCTGGAAGTTGGAACAATAGATAAAAGATAATTTTAAAAGATTATCTTTTTTTTGTATATAAATAAAGAATCTTGGAACTATAATTATAGGAGGATTAATATGGAAGAAAAAAATGAATTATTAGAGCATATTTATAAAGATGCTTATATGGCAAGTTATAGTTTACAAAAATTACTAGATGAAATAAAAAATAAAGATAATAAAATAAAAAGTGACGTAGAAGATATATTACAAAAATATCAGGAATTTAAAGAAGAAGTAGAAGAATTATTAAAAGGTAATGGTGAAGAAGTAAATGATCCTAATTTTTTTGCAAAAATGGGTTCTACTATGGGAATAATTAAAGAAGTAAAAACAGATAATAGTGATTCTAGTATTGCTGATATGGTTATTCAAGGAGTTTCTATGGGATCAATAGAGACTGAAAAGAAACTAAAAGCATATGAAAAGGATATAGAAAAAGAATATAAAGATTTAGCTCAAAGATTTTTAAAATTTCAACAAAAGTCTATAGATAAGTTAAAAAAATACTTATAAACTGAACTAAAAGCATTAGTTCTTTTTTATTGCATAATATTAGTAAAAGTGTTATAATATAGCGCAAAAGAAGGGATTAATAATGAAAAATAAAGATATAGGTATTGTAAAAAGTGTTTTTACTAAGAAATATATTTCAGATGCTGAATATGCAAAAGTTTATAAAATCTTGAACAAAAATTTAGACAATGATAAGATATTTTGTCAGAATCATCTTTTAGGTTTATTAATTAGAAAAGAAAAATATGAAGAAGCACGTGTATTACTATCTAAAATAGGCCCTGATGAATATACCGCTAGTACATATTATAGTAGTTATTTACTTGATGTAGAAATGGGAGATTCGACTCAAGCATATAAGGATATATTAAATTATGCTCAAAGTATTATATTAAAGGGGGAAATACCTTCTTTAGGATTGCCAATTTCGTTATTAGAGCAATGTGAAATGCTTAAGTCAGATCCAATTAAATATTTTAATACACCAATTAATATGGGAATTTCAGATCAATATAATACTCATCATATAGTTGATGAGGATTTACAAGAAATATATGGAAAAATAATTACTAGTATAAATGATAAGGATTATGAGGAAGCAAAGTATCAAATAGGAGAAGCAACAGAAATAATACATGAAAAAGATATTCCTATAGATTTATATAATATAACTCAGATAATTGATTTAATTGAAAGTGAAATTAAAGCAAGTTCTGTGGATTTATTAAATTCTGAAATAGATTGCAATACACGTTATAATATACTAATTACAATGTATGATAATAATTGTATTGATTATTATAGTTTACTTCAAGAAATTAATACTTTAGTAGAAAAAGATCCTAAATTAGGACAAGAATTGCTAGATAAAGTAAAGTATGACGCTAATGCAAATAAATATAACTTAGAATTAAGTGTAATGAAAAATAAAGCTAGGGAAATAAATGATATAAATAGTTTGTCAGAAGAAGATCGAGTTTTATATAATAAAATACGATCTAAGGCAAAGGCATTAATGAAAGTTAAAAATTATAAGGGAGCATATGAAGAATATTGTAAAGGTAAAGAATTATTTAATTTACCGATTTTCGATTATTATATAGGTAGAACTTTATATAAAATCGGTGATACTAGTGCTAAATATAATTTAATAAGTTATGTAAAAAATGGTGGTAGGAAAACAGCTAAAGCATTATTATATTTAGATAACATAGCGTGGTATGATGGTAATGATTCACAGTCAAACACTTTTCGAGAGGATATTGAAAGAATCAATACTTTAGAAAGAAACGGTTTTGTTTATAAAAATTATAATAATGACTTTAATAAAAAAATAGAACAGGTCTTAAAAATGTATAAAATAAATAAGAAGCAAGCTGATAAAATGCTTAATGAATTAAAAAGTAGTGCGAGTACAAGTAGTCAAAAACAAAGACTAAATAAAATAGAGCAAAATAAAAAATTATTAAGAAGAAAATAGGGACATTTAAATCCCTATTTTTTTAATAAAATAATAAATAATAATAAAAAATAATAAAACATTTTTATAAACTTATTGTAGGAGGTGACTATGAACGAGTTAAACAATACTGCAACTTCAGTTGGTAATTATAACAATATTTCCACTGCATTAACATCTAATACGTCTGTAGTAAATATTATAGAAGGTCTTACTTTAATTAAGGAAGCTGATAAAACTAATTGGAGTGGAGGAAATTTAAAGTATACTATTACAGTTAATAATCAAACTGATAAAACCTATGAAAAACCAGTTATTACTGATGTTATAGATACAGATTTAGTTGAGTTTATTAACGGTAGTGTCATAATTAACGGAATTGAGGCAAGTACCTCTCAATATAGATATAATAATGATACGCATACTCTATCAGTTGATTTGGATGATGTAACACCCTCATCAATCTCTACACTTACATTTCTTGTTAAAAAGAAAGACTAGTGATGGCTTTATTTTAAAGAGTTGTTCATCGCTATCTTGTGAGGGTGGAGAAGAAATTAAAAGCAATGTAGTTACAGTAATAGGCGTTAAATTAGATTTTTCTTATTCTAATAATTGGTGCGGTACACCACATTGGAGAATTTAAAAAACACAAAAAAGTGATTTTTTACTCTGTTTATAGTATTAAATAACAAACTAGTCAATATAATGACTAGTTTTAAATTTCTAATAATTATTGGAGATTATATTTCTTAATCAATATACTTATATCTGAAAAAGTAACATCAGATGATGCGTTGTTCTCTATTTCAGTTTTTAATTGTAATTCTACTGGACTATTTATTTCTAATAGTTTTATTTTTGAAAAGTTCATTTCAGATATATTTCCCTTTTTTAGTTCAAAAGTAAAATTACTCCCTTTTTATCATTTGTTACATCGTATAAATAAAATGATGCCCCACCAGTTGATGTAACACCAGTTATTTTACCAGATACTGTTATTTCATAGACTACTGCATTTAAAATACTAATATTCCTATTATTATTGATTGTAAAATATTCATTTGTATTTGGAATTTTCTTTGAATCACCAGTTATAGCAATTCCTGAAACAGTTGTTTCTGGAATATCAACGAAAACTAGAGAATTATATAAAGGCCTTCACTTATACCAATTTCACCAGGTAGTCCCCTTGGCCCCTGAGGCCCAGTTGGACCAATTTTTTCCCTCTGATCCAGGACTGCCTCTAGGAATTTTAAAATTTAGTACAACTTACTGATTAGTTCCAACATTTGTGACTAATGATTCAGTATCTGGTTCTACTGTTTCAGTTATATCGACTTCAATTGTTGCAGGACCACTATCTTCTTTAGGATCCTGAGGGCCTGCAACACCTTGAGAACCTGTAGGCCCTTGTTCACCCATTACTCCCTGAATTCCGGATGGTCCAGTTGGTCCAGTTACACCTTGAACAAAAATATACTGGAGATCATTATTACATTCTTCTAATCTTTTCATATTTTTATTACAATTATCATTAAAGTCGCAGTTATTCATATGTATTTTCCTATCTTATATATATTATGTAATTTTTAATAATAAAGTTATTTGAATAGCCTTATATCTTAATTGTAATAGAGATATACGAAAACATTAATAATTGTGATATACTTAAATAGTAAAAAAACGTTAATAAAGGATAATAATTAATTATATTAGATGGCAATTGTATAAAAGGTTATTGAGGAGTTATGTACTAATGAAGAAGATATTTGTTAATTGGTTAAAATCAAAGGAAGATATTAAATATAATATTGAAAAATACAAAAAAAGAGGATAATATTTTATTCATTACAGGATTAGTTGGTTCAGGAAAATCTACATTAGCTAAAGAATTAGGAAAAAAATACAGTGCAACTGTTATTACTCAAGACTTTTTGGCATGGAGTGATCATAATAATAGTCAAGGGTGTACTTTCTTTGTAAATTTATTTCAAGAATTGCATCCTGAGACAATAAATTATTTTAAAAACAATGAATGGCGAAAGAGAAATTTAACAGTAGAGGAAAAAAATGATTATATAAGAAAATTCGATAAAATGGTAGTAGATTATGTAAAAGAAAACAAAGATGGACTTTTTATTTATGAAGGTAGCGATTTGTTCTGTAAATCTGATATTAATATGATGAAAAATTATCCAATTATAATAAAAAAAACTTCAGCTATAAAATCCTATATTAGGGACTATAAAAGAAGTAATAATGGGAATAATACAATTAAAAAGAAATTAAAATATATGAGGCGAATGAAGTATGATGAGTTTAGAAGATTTTATATTCAAGATTTGCCAAAATTAAATAGATTTATTGAAATATTAAATTTAGATGTTAAAAATTGAATTATGAATTAAAACGCTAAAGTATTTTTCTTGTTTTAACTTCAATTAAGTGTTAGAATATGCTACTAGAAAGTATTTAATTTCACTCTATTTTTAAGTGTTTTAAGATATTAATCATTAGTGTAAGGAGGTCATTATGGAGCAGGATTCACCAAAAGTTTTCAAAATTAAATCAAAATATAAACCAAGTGGAGATCAACCACAAGCTATAGAAAAGTTAGTAGAAGGCATAAAAGAAAATAAAAAAGAACAGGTATTATTAGGTGCTACAGGAACTGGTAAAACTTTTACAATTGCTAATGTTATTAAAGAGGTGAATAAACCTACTTTGGTACTTGCACATAATAAAACTCTTGCAGGACAACTTTATTCAGAATTCAAGGAATTATTTCCGGATAATCATGTTTGTTACTTTGTTTCATATTATGATTATTATCAGCCAGAAGCGTATGTACCATCTACTGATACTTATATAGAAAAGGATTCTTCTATAA
>JABLTK010074558.1_pt1 | contig 10814 bp, 13 predicted proteins | sample 7160131 | NCBI WGS metagenome assembly JABLTK01 (sample SAMN14651221, study PRJNA627086) | human gut metagenome | isolation source: feces | host: Homo sapiens
ATGAAAAATACGGAGTCATTTTTGACTCCGTATTTTTCCAGACTGTCAAAAACCTATGCTGCCGAGGAAAGATAACCGCGCAGCGGGGGAGCTTGAGGGGGCAAGGCCCGCCTCAAGTTGGATTATAGCCATCAAAAATGCCTGAGCTATCAGGCTTTTTGACGAGCGAAGCGAGATTTTTCGTGAAGCGTAAGCTTCACAAAAAATGTGGCGTATTTGAAGCGTGTCAAAAACGGGGGAGCATATCGCAGAGTTAAGTCCGCACTCTCTTTTCAAATCCGTGCGTCAACGGCGCACACCTATAGCTGTCCGCTATCAGCTGACTGCTCGGTAAACGCTACGCGTTTGCGCGCAGAGCACGCATGGCGTTGAGGACGGCGATGACCATGACTCCGACGTCGGCGAAGATCGCCGCGCCCATATCCGCAGCGCCGAGAGCGACCAGCAGCAGGCACGAAAACTTTACGCCCAGAGCGAAAATGATGTTCTCGTAAACGATGCGGATGCACTTACGCGAGATTTTGATCGCCTTGGATATCTTCAGCGGATCGTCGTCCATAAGAACAACGTCGGCGGCCTCGATTGCGGCGTCCGAGCCCATTGCGCCCATGGCAATGCCTATGTCCGCACGCGAGAGGACCGGCGCGTCGTTTATGCCGTCTCCGACAAAGGCGAGCTTTGCCTTGCCGCTTTTCTCTCCGAGCAGGCGCTCGACCTCTCTTACCTTATCTCCGGGCAGCAGCTGACTGTGCACCTCGTCAACGCCGAGCTCGGATGCGACCTTGTCGGCGACCGCCTTCGCGTCGCCTGTGAGCATGACGGTCCTGCTGACGCCGGCCTTCTTGAGCTCTTCGATTGCCTTGGCGGAGTCGGGCTTTACGATGTCGGAAATGACGATGTGACCGGAGTACACGCCGTCGATGGCGACGTGCACAATGGTCCCGACGCTGTGGCAGCCGGTGTGCCCGATGCCGAGCCTTTGCATAAGACGGTCGTTGCCTGCGGCGATGGAATGCCCGTCGACCTTGGCGATAACGCCGTTTCCGCTTATCTCCTCGATATCGCTCACGCGGCTGCGGTCAAGCTCCCTGCCGTAGGCGCGCTGAAGGCTCTTGCTGATCGGGTGCGAGGACGCGCACTCTGCAAGGGCGGCGTACTCGAGGAGCTTCTTGTCCTCGATCGGGCAGTGGTGGATGCCGCTGACCTCGAAAACTCCCTTAGTGAGCGTGCCGGTCTTATCAAAAACGACGGTCTTCGTCTGCGCGAGCGCCTCAAGGAAGTTTGAGCCCTTTATGAGCACACCCTCGCTGCTCGCACCTCCCAGCCCGGCAAAGAAGCTGAGCGGAATGCTGATGACCAGTGCGCAGGGGCAGCTTACTATCAAAAATGTAAGCGCACGGTATATCCACACGGTCCAGTCGCCGCCCGCGCTCATGAACAGGATCCGCACAAGCGGCGGAAGGAGCGCCAGCGCCAGCGCGGCATAGCATACGATGGGCGTGTACACCCTTGCGAAGCGCGAGATGAACTGCTCCGAGTGCGACTTGCGCGAGCCGGAGTTTTCGACGAGCTCGAGTATCTTCGACACGGTCGATTCGCCGAAGGGCTTCGTCGTGCGCACACGGATAAGTCCGCTGAGGTTTATGCAGCCGCTTATGATCTCCTCGCCGGGAGCGACGTCACGCGGCAGGCTCTCACCCGTGAGGGCGCTGGTGTTTATCGTTGTCGTGCCGTCAACCACAACTCCGTCGATGGGGACCTTTTCGCCCGGCTGGACGACGATGACCGTGCCGGTCTCGACCTCGTCGGGATCGACCTGCTCAAGCTTTCCGTCTGCCTCAATATTTGCGTAGTCGGGGCGAATGTCCATCAGCGAGGATATACTGCGGCGGCTCTTGCCGACGGCATAGCTCTGGAACAGCTCGCCGATCTGGTAAAACAGCATGACGAGCACCGCCTCGTTGAAGTCGTGGCTGCCGCTTATGAAGGCAAGCGCGACAGCGCCGACCGTGGCGACTGCCATGAGGAAGTTTTCATCGAAAACGCGGCCGTTCAATATGCCCTTACCGGCCTTGCGCAGAATATCATAGCCGATGACGATGTACGCCGCAAAGTACAGGAGCATTGCCGGTATCTCCGGGAGGCTCACAAGATTCAGCAGCGCCAGCAGCACCGCGGAGATGATTATGCGCACAAGCACCTTTTTCTGCTTTTTATTCATATAAACCTTCCTTATATCTATAAAATACGCCCTTCGCTCGGAAGGGCGTTTCGGTCGAAGCAGGATCAGAGATAGATCTCGCAGTCGTCCTCGACCTTCTTGCAGTTTTTGACCACTGCCTGCATGACGGCGTCAGCATCCGCGCCCTCGGCAAATTCGACAGTCATCTTCTGGGTCATGAAATTGACGGCGGCCTTCTCTACGCCCTCGGTCTTACCGGCGGCCTCCTCCATGAGGTTGGCGCAGTTTGCGCAGTCAACTTCGATCTTATAGGTCTTTTTCATGATGCTTCTCCTCTATTTTTGATTCATTTAAACAATTAAATGATTGTTTAATCGTTATGCTTGCAGTATAATAAGCTTGAGCCGAAAAGTCAATGGCATACGGCGACTTACTTCCGAATGGGCTCAAATCATTTCCGAATGGAGTAACGGCATGGAAAATGAAGCAATGCCCCACGATCACGGGGAGAAAAAAAGCGCGCAGCTGCGCGAGGCGGCGGCGAGGACTGAGAGCTTCCGCACGGTGTCGGACATATTCAAGCTTCTGGCCGACCCCAGCAGGGCGCGGATATTCTGGCTGCTGTGCCACTGCGAGGAATGCGTTGTGAACATATCGTTTCTGACGGACATGAGCAGTCCCGCGGTGTCGCATCATCTGCGCCAGCTCAAGGACGGCGGGCTCATCGTCAGCCGCCGCGAGGGCAAGGAGGTCTACTACAAGGCCGCCTCCGCCGAGCAGGTGCGTCTGCTGCATCTGATGATGGAAAAAACAATGGAGATATCCTGCCCTGAGGACGGCGACGGCGACATCCGAAGCGTGCCGGAGCTTCCGGAGCTTGACGCGCACACAGGCGGCGAGGGGCGCTATCCCGCCGAGCAGCTTGAGACCGTGCGCCGCGTGCACGAGCTTCTGACCGAAAATCTCGACCGGCGCTACACGATAGATGAGCTGTCGCGGCGCTTTCTCATAAACCCCTCCTCGCTCAAGGAGACGTTCAAGGCCGTCTACGGCAAGTCGCTGGCCGCGCACATCAAGGAGCACCGCATGGAGCGTGCCTCCGAGCTTCTGCGCGATACGAGCCTGAGCGTCGCCGAGATCGCCGAGCGCGTGGGCTACGAAAATCAGAGCAAATTCTCCGCAGAGTTCAAAAAGCAGACCGGCCGTCTTCCGACCGAATACCGCCGTTTTTCAGAGGCGCATTGAGGCGGCTGTGAAAATGCGTGGGATTTCGGGAAAGCGTGTGTATAATGGAATGAGAGACAAAATTACGGGGAGGTGGAGCCTTGGACGACCGCGAGATAATGGAGCTCATCGCGCAGGGCGATGAGCGCGGCATGCCGGAGCTGCAAAGACGCTACGGCGCGCTTTTGCGCTATGTCGCTGCTCCCATTCTGGGCGACAGCGCGGCGGCCTCCGACTGCGTTTCGGAGGTGTATCTGCGCGTTTTGGAAAAGTCCGCGCAGTTTGACCCCGAGCGCGGCAGCCTCGGCGCGTGGCTCACGGCGATAGCCCGAAACACGGCGCTGAACATCGTCCGGCGCGGCAAAAACGAGGCCTCGCACGAGCTGCGCGAGGATATGCCCGACCCCGCGCCGACGCCGGAGGAGCAGCTTCTGCTGGCCGAACGAAAAAACGCGCTGGCAAAGGCGCTGAAAACGCTCAGCTTTTCCGACAGGGCGCTGTTTTACCGAAAATACTACTACATGCAGCCGATGAGCCAGATCGCCGCCGAGCTCGGCATGACAGAGCGCGCAGCCGAGGGGCGGCTGTACCGCATACGCAAAAGGCTCAGAGACTTTTTGGGAGGTGAAGGCTATGGCAAATAACGAATTTGACGGGCTCGACCGCCTGATAGAGGACGGCCTCGAGCCTCTTCCGCCCGACGACGTGGTAGACCGCGTTTCCGCCGGAAAAACAGCCTTCGACCTCATAATCGCCGGCCTTGCGCTGAGCATGATAACGCTCAACTTCTTCGCGCTCGGCTATATTCTGCCCCTGATCGGCGTTGTGCTCCTGCTGATGGGCTTTCGCCGTCTGCGCGGCGAAAACGGCTGGTTCAAGGCCTGCTTTGCTATCTCCGCCGTGCGCTGCGTTTCCGTCGCGGCGCAGTGCATTATCGCCGCCACCGTTTACCACAGCACATTCATGGACTCCGGCGCGGCGGATATCGTCGCCGCAGTCAGCGCCGCCCTTGTTTTCGCGCTTATCATCTGTCTGCGAAAGGGCATACTCGCAGCGCAAAAACGCGCCCGGCTCGAGCCGCATGCCGGCGGCGCGGCGGCGCTTATCGTATGGTATGCCGTCGGCTGCGTGCTGGCGGCCATGAATGCCGAGGGCTTCATCCTTGTTACCGGGCTGATCATCAGCTTCATATTCATTCTGCGCAGTCTGGCAAGGCTTGCGCGCGAGCTCGATGAAGCAAGCTACGCCGTGCACCCCTCGCCCGTGCGAGTGTCCGACAGGGCGCTGTGCATCACGATATTTTTGCTGATCGCCCTCGGCATAATCTGCGGATTTCTGTTCCTCCAGCGCTTTCCGATGCAGTGGCAGCCCGAGCCCGAGACGCAGACTGTCGAGCTTCGCCGCGAGCTTCTCGCCGCGGGCTATCCCGAAAGGGCGCTGCGCGACCTGAGCGATAAGGATGTTGAGATGTGCAGGGGCTTCACCGCGGTCTACACCAACGACGGAGATCAGTTCGACAACGGCAGCGGAGTCACGGTTATGACCGTCGCCGTGAGGCTCGATGAGCCCGGCACGCGATACCGCATATTCACCCACTTTGAGTGGCACGATGCACGCTCGTGCGGCACGGAGCTTCTGCGCGTCATACCCTACTACATGCGCTACGGCTCAAGGCTCGACTGGTTGCCCGAGGGCGAGGTCACCGGCCGCGTGCTGTACGATGCGGACGGCACGACGATGGTATCGCCGTACTATAAGCTCGACGGCTCGGGCACCGGCAGCATCAACAGCAGCTTTTTCGGAACGAGCGCGCTCGGCATCCTCGGTAGCTTCTCCATGCCCGCGGACTCCGAACATCAGCGCGGCTACATCGCCTACGGAACGCGCAGCGGCGCTACGGAGACCGATGAGCTTTACATCGCCTCCGACGCGAACTACGTTCACCAATACAGCGTGCTGCAATTTCCTGTACAGACCGCCGAGGAGTTTGTCGGCACCGGCAGCTTCAGCGAGAGCTTCGTAACCGTCTGGGACAGCTTTTCGGAGGCGGATTTTTAAAAGAAAAAGGACGCAGTCACCGTATCGGCGACTGCGTCCTTTTGATGTCAGGGGAGCGGCCAAGGCTTTCGATCAGCGCGTCAGAGTTTGCCGGAGTCTCCGGCTGCGCCTTCCTTGTCCGTGATAAAACCTCTGTTTTATCAAAGAGGCATCGTTGTACGGGCGATCAGAATGACCGCCAGAACAGCACCGGCAAACGCGGCGGCTCCGACGACTGCCAGCACCCTTTTGCTGAGCTTTTTCTTCGCTGCCTTGCATATCAGCGCGGCGCAGGCCAGGCAGACAGCCGCAGATATAAGCGCAATGCCCAGCGTTTCCCACAGCCAGGACAGCTCGTACAGGATACTCATGCGATCAGCTCCTCCTTCTGTTCGTCAAACTGAAATTGCTGTTTTATCAATGCCTTCTCAATCATCTCAGCTTTTTAGATATTCCCGTAAGGCGATGGTATCCGCACCACAACAAGCGGTGCTTGCAAAGGGATGGCTTCCGCTCCGAAAGCCATGCTCTTCACGATTTCATCTGCATGCATAGAACATTATTTTTGTAATATATTCAGCTTCATTGTCTGTGGAAAGATAGTCATTTATTGCAAATTCATAAGAGTCAGAAATAATTTTAAGATTATGGGCTCGACAGTACTCCAATATCCGTTCGTATGCCTTCCCGATGGAAAGGTAGTCTCCGGTATGGTATGCAGTCACACATTGTCCGGCAGGAAGCTCAACAATGCCATTGGCAGCACATTTTTCGATGGGCAAAAAAACATGGGAAGCTTCGGTGTATCGGCCTTGCCGTATGCGTTCAAGAGGCACGATCGCACCGCTTTGAAAGAAAATGGGGAGCTGCTCCCTGAAGGAACGGACAAAGCATTTTTTTGTAGCCATGCTGACCATCTCAAGCGTATAGGGTGCGGAAACCTCCTGAAGTAAAATATACTGCGGACTTACGTTTTCCACGGACACGCTGCTGCAAACGGAAGCCGACTGCTCCAGCTGCAGGCAGCGATGCTCGACTCTGCTTTTTATGAGCTGCAGCTCCTGAAGCCGGCGCTCAATAATGGTGAGCTGCTTTCGCAGTGCCGCAACAGAGGTATCAAGCGTATAGCTTTTCATATGTGTCTTGATTTCATCAAGGGAAAAGCCGATCTTTTTCATAATGCAGATCGTGTCCAGATCGTCAAGCTGCTTGGAGCTGTAGTAACGATAGCCGTTCTCAGGGTCTACATAGGCCGGATGAAAAAGGCCGATCTTATCATAGAAAATCAAAGTTTGTCTGGAAATATTCTGATGCTTTGAGAGCTCACCGATCGAGAACAGATCTTTCATGAAAAACCTCTTGACCTTATAGTTACTATACACTTTATAATGATAGCATGACAATGCTGACTTATCAAGGAGGAAAATGAAATGAGATCCCGCGTGGCTGTCCTTTGGAGCAAGCTGGCAGACGGACTGACGACAAGAAAAATACTGTTGATTATGCTTGGGGCAATGGTATGCTCATTTGGCATTCACAACATCCACCAGCGCACAGGCATCACGGAGGGCGGTGTTATTGGCCTGATGCTTCTCGCAGAGCATTGGCTGAAAATATCTCCGGCATATATTACACCCATACTGGATATAGCCTGCTATCTGCTTGCGTTTAGGTTTTTGGGAGGCAGCTTCATCAAAATATCCGTTATTTCCACGCTGTTTGTGTCGGGCTTCTATAAGATCTGGGAGACATTCCCGCCGGTGCTTCCCGACTTGTCGGACTGTCCGTTAATTGCTGCCGTGTTGGGCGGTATCTTTGTCGGTGCCGGTGTCGGACTGATCGTGCGTCAGGGAGGCTCCAGCGGCGGAGATGATGCGCTGGCATTGACGATCTCCCACATATCACACTGGCGCTTATCTCGCTCCTACTTGTTTACGGATGTCACAGTGCTGTTGCTGTCGCTCAGCTACATTCCCGTACTGCGGATCGTTTTTTCCCTCATTACCGTAACAATCTCCTCTTATCTGATTGATTGGATCAGAGAGTATAAATCGACGGAGAAGCTGTCTGAAGGCAGCAAAAACACCCCGCAGTTAGGAGAAGCGTCTGAACGATGAGATATACAGCGGCACTTTGCTTTGCGGAAGGAAATGGCGCAGAGAAAAACATGGGCAGAGAATTCAAGCGCGGCGTTTCAGAGGAAAGCAGGTCAAGCTATCGGATAACGAGACGGCATTTGAAGGCGAAGCCTCAGAGGGGAGTTCAGCCTTGAGCGCCTGCTCGATGCCATATTGGAAAAAGATCACCGCCGGCCGGCGGTGATCTTTTTCCTGTTTAATTCAAAATGCTCCGAGGGATTTGAACAGCAGCGACCAGACGAACATCGTAAAGCAGCACAGAGCGCTTGTTGACACGACGATATCTCCGGCAAGCTCATCATCGCCGCCCATCTGCTGCACCATCGTAAACGACGCGATGGCGGTGGCCGAGCCGAAAATTGCTATCATTCCGGCGAAGGCGATGCCGCGAATGCCGAGAAAATACGCCGCGGCGAGGAATATGCCCGGCATGACGACCAGCCTGCCGATGCAGACCTCAATGAGATCCCTGACGTACTTATGTATGCCGCCCCACTGAAAAAACGCGCCGAGCACGAACAGCATCATGGGGTTGGTCGCTCCGGCTATCTGCTTGACCGTCGACAGCAGCGCATCGGGAAGCTCAATGCCAAGCAGCAAAAACGCTATGCCCGTGATCGTGCCGAGGATGAGCGGATTTTTCAATACATCCGCCATGATCTGCAAGGGCCTGGGTCTGCTGCCGCTAAACAGCTCAAGCGTCACGACGGCGATGGCGTTGAACAGCGGAACGACGACGGCAATGAGCATGACGACCGCGCCCGCATCCGCTCCCGGAACGAGCGCCGTCGCAAGCGGCAGACCGATAATGACAAAGTTTGAGCGGTAAATACCCTGTATCTTTACGCCGCGCTTATCCGTTTCCTTTTCGGTCAGCATTACATAGGCAAAGCTGAGGAAAAACTCGGCGATAACGCCGACTGCCGCAAAGATGAGCAGCTTCGGCTGTACCGCGCTCGACAGGTCCGAGGTGTAGATGTTGTAAAACAGCATCACCGGCATGAAATAGCGAAACAGCATTTTGTTGAGCTTCGGCACGTCCGAGCGCTTTACGGCGCCCAGATGCCTCGCAAGGCAGCCGAGCGCCATGATGAGAAATATCGGAACGACCGCGTTTATGCAGACTGCAAGGGCCGTCATTTCCCGTCCTTCCTCTGAAGCTTATGCTTTTTCCCGTCGGGGGTCTGAATGTAGGTGTTTTCAAGCACCTCAACGGCGCCCTTGCGCCACTCGTCGAGGTATTCCTTTCGCAGCTCGTCGCGCTCGGCGAGCTCGTCGGCGGTCAGCTCGCGCTCTTTTTTCAGGCGCGCAAGCTCGTTTATTCTCTGAAGCTTTGAGTTTTCCATTATTCTATCGTCCCCAGTTCATCAAGAGTTTTCTCGAACGCCGGAATGAAGTGCTCGATAAAATACTCGGCCTCCGGCAGCTCATAGGAGTGTATCGCCGCAAGCGTCTGCTTTTCGGCGTTTAGAAATTCATTGTTTCCGGCCTTGCGCTCCTCGATGCATTTAATATAGGCGCTCAGCTTATCGGCGGCCTTGACTATCGGATAAAGCTCCCTTTGCGTCTCGCCGACGAGCACGGGCTCGAATGCCGCCTGAAGCTCACACGGAAGCATACCGAGAAGCTTTTCCGACGCTATCGTCTCGACTCTGCGGTAAGCGCTCATGATCTCTTCGTCGTGGTATTTTATCGGCGTGGGCAGGTCGCCCGTGAGTATCTCGCTTGCATCGTGATACAGCGCGACCGTCGCGCAGGCATCGGGATCGCAGGCAGCGCCGTACACATCGCGGCGGATAACGCCCAGTGCGTGGGCGATAACTGCGACCATATGACTGTGCTCCTGGATATTTTCATGTATAGAGTTTCGCATCAGACTCCAGCGCTCGATATAGCGCATGCGCGAAATGAGCGCGAAAAAATTGCTGTCCATATTCTTCACCTCGTTCAGCAATTATGTTATCATATAGCTCAGATAATATCAAATGTTTACGGAACATTTTTTCTCCTTATCCGTCATAGAAACAGTGATCGATCATCATAAGCTCGAAAGGAATGATTTTAAATGAAAAAGCTTAAAAATATCATCTGCTGTGTGCTGTGCCTTGCGATGGCAGCGGCATTGTGTGCCTGCTCGACGCAGAACGATATTGCAAAAAACGGTAAAAACGCGCAGACAGCAAACCCCGTTCACGAATCGAGTGCCGAGGAATTTAAGGCCGCCGGTATCGTCATGCCCGATATCGAGGGCAAAACGCCCGCTTACACGACTATAGACGGCGGCGAGACGCTGTATCAGGCCGACTACGGCAGCTTCACCATCCGTGCACAGAAAACGGATGAACAGAAGGACATCTCCGGTATGCACTATGAGTGGACCGAGGATCTGATGATGACCCTGGAGCTTTTGCAGGGAAATCCCTTATTCAAGCTCGACGGAAAGGGCGCCGGCATCGTCTACTGGTATCTTAACGGCAGCAGCTGGTCTGTAGGCATGACGGAGGGCGCGAGCGTGGACACCCTGAAGAGCCTGTACTTCAAGACCGCAGAGCTGAATCCCGGCGACGACGGCTTTCTCTCAAACTGAAAAAAGCTCTTTACAAACGCCGCCGTAAGTGGTAATATTACAAGGCTAAGCCCGTGAACTCAGTATTCGGGAGACCTTTCATCCCTTTACTTGGCCACAGGGTATATGAAAATTCGGAAAGGGGTATCATTATGATCACCAAAGAGACCAAAACCGCCGTTATAGAGGCAAACAGGACCCACGAAAGCGACACCGGCTCTCCCGAGGTTCAGATCGCCATCCTCACGCAGCGCATCCGCGAGCTGACCGCTCACCTGAAGGTCCATCCCAATGACGACCACAGCCGTCTGGGCATGTACAAGATGGTCGGTAAGCGCCGCCGTCTGCTCGACTACCTCGCAAAGAAGGACATCGAGCGTTACCGCGCAATCATAGCAAAGCTGGGCATCCGCAAGTAAGCCCGGCACTTCCGAAGGGTATGAAGGTTTTTAGCAGGGGACAAGTGAATATGTCCCCTGCTTTTTTCATCGCTTTGCGATGAAAAAAGCAGGTTAGCCGAGAGCCTATAACTGATAGTGGATAACTTATTCACCTCATCCGTCGGCTGCGCCGACACTGCAGAAAGTCAAGCAAGTGCAACAAAAACCTCGCGCGGAGTTTTCCAACCTAGGCACTTTCTCGGGCGGTCGTTCAAAAGGTCAATGAC
>JABLTK010005618.1_pt1 | contig 10810 bp, 11 predicted proteins | sample 7160131 | NCBI WGS metagenome assembly JABLTK01 (sample SAMN14651221, study PRJNA627086) | human gut metagenome | isolation source: feces | host: Homo sapiens
CAGCAAATTCTTGTACTTATGTACCTGCTGCCCAATCCGCCTTACAAAGTCATAGTAGCCGCTCCGGGATACCTCAAAAAATCTGCACATAACTGATACCGAATACTCGTTCCGGTGACGATAGATAACTGCGTACTTTACTTTCGGCCTCACATCCTTTCCACGGATTGCAGAAAATCCCGCATCAAATTCTTCCTGACATGCAATTACCCCCTGATGTAGTTATTATCCTACATCAGGGGGCTTTTTGTCTATTGTCCTGTTTTACTGGTTCTGTTCACTTTGCAATCCATCCACCAAGCGTATACCCCCTGCCAGAGCAGCATGAGCCAGAGCCAGAAGGCGAAGGGCATCCAGCCCAAGCCGTGGACGTCCAGCTGACTGGTGGGGGTATAGGCGGCGATGCACCAGGGGAGGAGGACGGGAGCCAGGGTGCCGGCGAAGCTCATGTCTCTGGCGAAGACCTGATTCCCCAGGGTCTGATAGTCGTCCTTCCGGACGGCGTGGGTCAGGACGATAGCGATGGTCTGATTGCAGCCGATGGCGGCGGTGACGAAGCCAGTGGCCAGAGTTTTCAGGTAGGTCTTCAGATGGCCGCCGCCGGTGTGGCCACCCAGGTGGGCGGTCAGGTCGGTGCCCTCTACGATGCCCGCAATGGCGCAGCTGGAGGTGACGATGACGATGCTGGTGACCATGCTGGACAGACCGCCGCCGTGGAGGATGGCGGAGAGGGGGGCGGTCTCCGGCAGGTGGTAGCCAAAGACCAGGGTTTTGGCCAGCTCCAACACCGGCATCCCCTGGAAGCACGCCGCCAGCAGACAGGCTAAGACCATGCTCACCGCCATGGCCAGCTTCACCGGCTTGCGCATCAAACAGAGGACAAAGACCACCACGGTGGGGAGCAGTACCACCGGATTCAGGTTGAACCCCGCCTCTAACCGTTCTGCCAGGTCGGTGGAGGCGGTGGACAGGGGGGAGAGGAAGCTGCAGAACAGATACCCGCCGCTGGCAGCGACGAAGGGCACCAGCATGGATTTCATGGTCATGCCTACGTTGTCATACAGTTCCGTCTCGGTCAACGTGGACAGCAGGAGCAGGGAGGAGGACATGGGACTGCACCGGTCGCCCACGTAGATGCCGCACAGGATGGCTCCGGCGGTCATGGGAAGGCTCACCCCGCCCGCTCGTGCCAGGGTCATCATAACCACGCCCATGGTGTTGGCGGTGCCGAAGCTGGTACCCAGCAAAAAGCTCATGACAGCGCAGAGCCAGAAGGTACAGAGAAGAAAGACGTGGGGACGGATGACCAAAGCACCCAGACGCACCAGGCAGGGGATGGCGCCGCAGGAGATCCAGCTGGCGGTGAGCAAACCGATGACCAAGAGCACCTGCACCACGATCCAGGCTTTTTTCAGCCCTTGCGCCAGCATATTCCCCACCTGTCCCCAGGTGCGGCCATGGCGCTTGGCGTCCAAGGTGAACAAGATCGCCCCTGCCATCAGTGCCCACCCCAAGTACAGACCGAACACCGCAGCTCCCACCAACAGGAGCAGCAGGGCGATCACCGGGGCAAAGGGTTCTGCTTTCTCTCTCACGGTAATCTCCATCCCTTCCCTCTCGTTTTATCTGTTCAGCATATCATGTTTCCGTCTGTGGAGCAACCGACCACAGAAAAATGACCCTGAAAACAGCTTCCAGGGTCATAAAAGCACTGTGTATCCAGCTCATTCCGCAACCATCAGGCTGCTCATCCAGCTGTCCACCGCTTCCTGCACAGGGCCAGCGTCGTTGTAACCGGCAGCGGCATCTGCGCTGTTCGTCACCAAGAAGAGCAGGCTCTTGCCATTGGCTTCGGTGACAACGGCATCGGTTACGCTGGAATCCTCATTGCTGCCAGCCGCCCAGTGATACTGGGTACCAGCCCGGCCTGCCACGGTGACATCCTTGGGTTCGCTAATGTCCGCGCCATTGGCGTATTCATCCATGAACGCTTCCGCGCCATGTCTGGTTTCAAAGCGGGCACTGACGATGGTAGCGCAGCCGATCTGATAGATCAACTCATCTTCCGAGTTTTGGTTGTCTTCAGACGGTTCTGCATCGTTCAAGAAGGCACCGGTGAGGAAGCCAGTCTTGCTGATCTGGTTGGCAGCGGTTTTTTCATCGGGCAGGTTCTCCGAGGTGGATGCGGCAGCGGCGGATGCGGAGGCATCAGACTGATCGGGTTCCGACTGGGTGGGTTCTGTCTGAGGGACAGAGGCGCTGGCTGCGGGAGCCGGAGTGCTGCTGGCAACGGGGGTGTTCTGGGAACAGCCCACCAACAGGCAGAGCATAGAAACGGCCAAAATGGCGCTGAGCAATTTTTTCATCATTCGGATTCCTTTCTACAATACAGTATGGGGGTCCTCTCTCTTGTCCCCTTACTTTAATGCATGCCCGCCCAATCTGTCAAGGGCTTTTCTGCCCGTCCCCCTCTTTCCCTTCTGACCCTTTTCCAGTATAATAGGGACAACGGAACAAAAAAGGAGCCATATTTATGGAACTTGCGATCATCGGCGGCGGTGCTGCCGGAATGATGGCCGCTCTGACGGCGGCGGAATGGGTGGACGGCACAGTCACCCTGTTGGAACGGCAGAGCCGCCTGGGGCGGAAGCTGCTGGCCACCGGCAATGGCCGGTGCAACCTGAGCAACCTGACCTGCGCCCCCAGCCACTATCATGGCGGGTATCCAGATTTCGTCCGCCCTGCCCTGGACGCCTTCGGCGTGACGGACACCTTGGCGTTCTTCCGCCAGCGTGGTCTGCTGACCACCTCCGAGCCGGACGGGAAGTGCTACCCCTATTCCGACCAGGCCAACAGCGTCCTGGACACCCTGCGCCTGGCGCTGGACGCCGCCGGAGTCGTTGTGCGGACGGACTGGCCGGTGGAGGCCATTCGGCCGGGGAAATCCGGTGGGTTCACCCTGACCGGCTCTGCCGGTTCTCTGTGGGCGGATCGGGTCATCCTCACCGCCGGCGGCGCCGCCGCGCCCAAGCTGGGAGGCACCAAGTCAGGCTACCAGCTTGCCAAGACTCTAGGCCACAGGTGTACCCGTCTCCACCCCTCCCTGGTGCAGCTGAACACCGACCCCACCTGGCCAAGATCCCTGAAGGGGGTGCGGGCAGATGCAGTGGTGAAGCTGCTGATGGGACAGGAGCTGGCAGCAGAGGAAGCGGGACAGGTGCAGTTCACCGACTACGGCGTCAGCGGGCCGGTGATCTTCCAGCTCTCCCGTCTGGCCGTGACCGCAGAAGCGCCGGTGACGTTATCGCTGGACCTGCTGCCCGGCGTGTCCCAGGCAGAGCTGGTGGAGCTGCTGGCCCAGCGGCAGGCCCAGTGCCCGGAGCTGACGTTGGAGAACCTCTTGACGGGGATGCTCCACAACCGGTTGGGGCGGACGGTGATCCGCTACGGCGGCCGGAAACTGGGAGATGCCGTGATGGATCTGACCCGGAAAAACCTGACCGCCATTGCCAAGAACGTCAAGGATTTCCGCCTGCCTGTGATCGGCGATCAAGGACTGGAGCACGCCCAGGTCACCGCCGGTGGGCTGGACACGGCACAGTTTGCCCCGGAGACCTTGGAGAGCCGCCGGTGCCCGGGTTTCTACGCCGCCGGAGAAGTGCTGGACGTGGACGGGGACTGCGGGGGGTTCAACCTGCAGTGGGCCTGGTCCAGCGGGCATTTGGCTGGGTTGCTGCAGCACCGATAAACGCAAAACACGCAGTCTCATCGACTGCGTGTTTTTTCTGCGACTGAACGTCATTCGTCCTCATCGTCATAGTCTCCGAAGCTGTTGAGATAAGCCTCGAACTGATCCAGCATCCCGTTCAGGCCGTCTACATCTCGCATCTGCTTTTCCACACTGATGTCGTGCTCCACCAGTTCCGCCAGCTGCTTGGCGTCAACGGAGCCGTTGGCAGCCGCCTTGCGCAGGTAGTTCAGGGAGAGGTACAGATCTCGATCCACCCGTTCCCCCAGGTAGTGCTGCAGGCCCAGGAAATACTGTGCCTCTGGCCAGCTCTGTTCTGCCGCAGCGTTGACCCATTTCAACGCTGTCTGGGTGTCTTCCTCCACGCCGTTGCCGAAGAAATAGCACATTCCCAAGGTGAACTGCGCCATCGGGTCTCCGTGCTCCGCCGCCTGGCGGTAGCAGGCGAGGGCTTGCTCCAGGTTTTTCTCCACACCGATGCCCTGTTCGTAGAACATCCCCAGGTAGGCCAGGGCGTTCATGTCCTCCGGGTCACCGTGGATGGCCTTCCACAGGCAATCCATGGCCATGGCCTGGTCTGGATCCACACCCAAGCCGTAGGCGTACTGCAAAGCCACCCGAGTCCATGCACAGGTCAGCCCCTTCTTCGCCGCCTGGTTCCACCAGGACAGGGAGGTCACATAGTCCTGCGCCTGGAAATAGGCGTGTGCCAGGGCGTACTGTGCTCTGGGGTCGCCTTCCATGGCGGCGTCCTGATACTGCTTCATGGCTTCCTTCAGCACAGCCTCTCTCTGCCGCTCCAGTTCCTCTTCCATCTCCTCTAATTTCCGATTCTGCTCCATGTCGTTGAAGAGGTTATCCATCATATGTTTCACTTCCTTTGCTTTCAAATTCGATTAAAATATAGTATATCATGTTCGTTTGGGAAAGAAAAGCCTGGTTTTCCCCCTTTTCATTGTACTGGCCGGAAAAGTGTGTTACACTGAGCGGACAAAAGGCAACGCCAACACAGGGAAACGGACATTCCCGTTTCCCGCTGGAAAAGGAGGTATTTTATGAAACGACTGACCGCACTGCTGCTGACCTGTGCCCTTTTCGCCGCCGCCCTAACCGCCTGCGCCCAGCATGGAGCCGACAGCGCCAGCGGTTCTGCCGCCCCTTCCCCCCTCTCTCAGGATGCCTTGGCGCAGCCCACCTATCCCAAGCTGGCGTCTTATCCCAATGAGAAGGACTACGTCAAAGCCAACGGCGACTTTGACAGCGATGGCTTCCAGGCCGCCTACGATGCCTGGCAAGCAGATCAGCAGAAGCAGCAAAACCAGCCCAAGGATTACCAGGATGGCCTGAACCAGTTCTGTGCCAGCCATCTGTCCGCCTTCTTCCAGGGTGAGCAGAAGGGCAATCAAGTCTGTTCCCCCCTGAACCTGTACCTGGCCTTGGGGATGCTCACTGAGGTCACCACCGGAGAGAGCCAGAAGCAGATCCTGCAAGTGCTGGGCACCGGCGACCAGGCCGCCCTGCAAGAGCAAGTCAGCGACCTCTGGAACGCCAACTACAACGACGATGGCACCGTCACCTCTCGTCTGGCCGCCTCCCTGTGGCTGAACGAGGACGTGACCTTCCAGCAGAAGACCTTGGACGCTCTGGCACAGCACTATTACGCCAGCACCTTCCAGGGGAAGATGGGGTCGGACACCTATAACAAGGCGCTGCAGGATTGGCTGAACGAGCAGACCGGCGGGATGCTGAAGGAGCAGGCCAAAGGGGTGACCTTAGAGCCGGAAACCCTCATCGCCCTGGCCACCACCTTATATTACCGTGCCCAGTGGACAGATCAGTTTGACAAGTCCAACACCAAGCCGGACACCTTCCATGGTTCGGACGGCGATGTGACCTGTGATTTTCTCCACCAGAGCCGTACAGGCAGCTACTACTGGGGCGACCGATTCTCTGCTGTCTCCCAAGCGCTGGAAAACAGCGGCTTTCTGTGGTTCTTCCGTCCGGAGGATGGGGAAACCCCAGAAGCGCTGCTGCAGGACAAGCAGGTGCAGAAGCTCCTGACCCATCCGGATGGCTGGAAGCAGACGAAGTACCTGACCATCCATCGTTTCATCCCTAAATTTGATGTCGCTTCCGACCTGGATTTACAGGAGAGCTTGCGCACGTTGGGGATCACCGATGTGTTTGACCGGAAAAAAGCGGATTTCTCCCCCTTGACCCAGGACAAACAGCCCGCCTACCTGTCCCAGGCCAAGCACGCGGCACGGGTGACCATTGACGAGGACGGCTGCACCGCCGCTGCGTTCACCGTGATGTCTGTGGATGCCATGTCCGCCCCGCCTGCCGAAGAAGTAGATTTTGTGCTGGATCGCCCCTTCCTCTTTGTGCTCACCGGAGCAGACGGTTCGCCGCTGTTCGTGGGTATCGTGAGACAGCCTGCCTGATCCCTTCACAGAAAAAGCGCCTGCAATGCAGGCGCTTTTTGTCGTGTCTTGGTTGTCCGCTCAGCCTACCGGCAGGACGGTCTTGCCATACTCTGCGTTCAGGATCTGGGCCACAGCGCTGTAGATGGCGCAGGCGCCGCAGAAGATGCCCACGCAGCCGGCGGCCAGGTGGATGGCGTGGACACCGGTGAAATCACCGATGGAGAGCAGGAAGAAGAGGACGGTCAGGGAGCCAAAGACCACCTGGGTGATACGGTTGTGCTTCAGGGTGCCGATGAACATGAACAGGCTAAAGATGCCCCAGAGCAGCAGGTAGAAGCCCAGGGAGGTGGAATCTCCGGCGGCGATGCTGTCGAAGGGACAGACCCAGATCAGGACCAGCGACCACCAGAAAAAGCCGTAGGCCACAAAGGCGGTGCCGCCAAAGGTGTTGCCGTGGCAGAATTCCAGGATTCCGGCGATGATCTGAGCGGCGCCACCCAGGGCGAGGCCCATGGCGACGATGACGATGGACAGGGGGATGATCTCCGCGTTGTGGAGATTGAGCAGGATGGTGGTCATCCCAAAGCCCAGCAGCCCCAGAGGGCCAGGATTGATGGGATTCAATTTTTCAGCAGACATGAGGTTCCTCCTTCTATGGTTTGATTGTGTGGCAGCACTCCGTTCCCGGTGGGATCGGAGATTGTTAAAAATTATACTAAAAATCCAGCCCCGGCACAATCTTTTTTCCACATTTTTGTTCTTTCTGGGAATACGCACAAAAAATGATGATGTTTTTTGCGCATTTTCACCAGGCTATATCTGCTGAAAACCGGAATTTTTCCGTTCTATTTTGCTTTTGTAGTTGTTGTTTTCAACCTATTTCAGCACATGAAATGCTGTTTCGTTATTTGAAAGTCATGTGCAGGATTCTTCGGTTTCTTGGCAGCAGTTTACTCTAGTCCTTTCAGCATTTTTTAATCCATCTTTATCCCAATATAGATTGAACCCCACCGCCCCCCGTGCTATAGTAAGGGCAGATGAAACCGATGGGAACCCGCGGGCTCCTGTCCTGCGACTACGAAAGAAAGGTGCTCCTCATGAAGAAAAGACTGTATCGAATTGAATCTGGCAAAATGCTCGCTGGTGTCTGCGGGGGGATCGCAGAGTATTTCGACATTGACCCTACGCTGATCCGTGCCCTGTGGGTCCTGTTCTGCATCCTGGGCGGCAGTGGTATCCTGCTCTACATCATCCTGGCCGTTCTCATCCCCAGCGAAGATGATCTGACCTGACGGCTGGCGGGATGTCCAACCTCTTGAACAGAAAACGCGTTTGCGAAAAGACGTCCGACTAGGGTCGGGCGTCTTTTTTGGCGACATAATTGCTTCTGATAGAAAACTAGGTTGAAAAAATCATCAAATTATGTTAAAATAGGAAAGAAACATCCCCCCTCAGCCCTATTGTCATCGGGAGGTGTCCTATGGATCCAGCCTTACAGAGCGCGTTAGTGGAAGCCGTCCAATCGGTGGCCACCCCCACCTGGGCAGACATCGCCACGGCCCTCATCGCCTTTCTCGCCCTCATCGGAACCATCGTCATGGCGTTCCTGCAAAACCGCATCGCCAAGCAGCAGACCATCATCGCCGCCAAGCAGGCGGATATCGCCGACCAGCAGAACAAGATCGCCCTTTTCGAGAAGCGCTACACCCTCTACGACCAGGTGGGGCGGTGTACCACCTTCGCCTTCCTGCTGGAGGAGTTCGGCACTCTGGAGAACTTTTTGTGGCTGTACAAGGCCGCCTTCGCCGACACGGGCCGGACCGATCACAATGTGTCCCTGGACGACGTGATGGAGCTGAACCGGAAGACTTTGGCTGTCACGAAGCAGGCGGACTATCTGTTTGGCAAGGAGCTGAGCGAGAAGATTGCCGGGTTATGTGCCCGCTTGGTGCTGTTGGTGTCCTTGATGGAGTTCCCGCAGGCCGACCAAACGGTCTACGCGGATCGGAAGGAGAGCTTTTGCACCTACGCCAGAGAATTTGAAGAACAACATATGCCACTGCTGGAAGCCCGGCTCAATATCAGATAAAAAACCATCCCATTCGCACACGCAACGAATGGGATGGTTTCTATTTTGAGCTGAAACCGATCGGTATCAGATTAGCCCCAGTTGTCTGCCCAGTTCTCGCCCCAATCGGCGGCGGGGTCATAGACTTCGGCTTCCCAGCCAGCGCCGAACACCTTGCCGTCAGCGTTATAGGCCTTGCCGTCGTCACCCACGGTGTATCCGTCAGGCAGATAGAACAGGCTCACGCCGTCATAGTAGGTCAGATGGCCGCTGCTGTTCTCGGAAAAGGCCGCGGTACTCAGATCGGTGTAGGAAGCGGCATCTCCGTCTCGATAAAAGACCCCTTCGTAGGTGCCGTCCGGAGACTGGGAATCGCTGTCCTCGAAGAACAGGGTGAAGCTGTTGTGATCGTCAGACATGCACACGTAGGCGTAGCCGTTGAGGAACAGGTAGATACCCTTGCCGTCCATCTGGTCAGCCAGGCTGCCGCTGGTCATGCCGTCCTTGCTGTAGGCCAAATATTCCATCCGGCCAGAGTCGATGACCAGGGTTTCCCCCAGGGCGTCCTGCCACACACCGTCCAGCTCGTCGATGGGCCACTCGTACAGCTCGCTCTCGCCTTGGCCAAAGTGGGCGCCGTCCAGACCCTCCCGGTCGGAGGAACCGTTCTGCCGCAGGGTCAGGCCGCCGTCTTCGGACAAGAGGTCGTAGTTGAAGTTGTCATAGTCCAGCAAGGGCTTGCCGGTGTCCTCGGTATAATCCCCTCTGCCCACTCTGCCGTAATAGGTGCGATAGCCATAGGTACCATCCTCCGTGTCGATGACCAGGGTGTTCCCGTCGTCGTCCACCCAGCCGCCGGCCAGCTCTTCTGCGGTCATGGAAGAGGAACTGCTGTCGGTGTTGTCGGTGGTATCGTTGGGGGTGGAAGCGGCGCCCGTGTCCGAGCTGCCGCCGCAGGCGGTGAGGGACAGTGCCAGCGTCAGCGCCAGCACCAGTGCTGTGATCTTTTTCATGTTCTGCATGTTCTCCTAAATGGTTACTGTTTCTCTGCCGCGATCTGCTCTGTGGAGGTCAATTCGCCGTTCTTGGCGCTGTCCACCAGGTTGCCGTCCGCATTGTCCAGCCGCAGGGTGTCCCCACTGCCGTCATAGCGCAGGGTCACGCTGTCCTTGTCCGCCTGTGCGGTGCCGGACTCGATGACCTCGTCCTCCGAGTTGACAAAGGTCCAGGTGGCGTCGTCGTAAATGTGCAGCCAGCGATGCTCCTGCTCATACCACCACAGCCCCACATAAGCGCTGATCTCAGGATGTGCCTGGTTGGGTTCGCTCTGATACACAAAGCCCTCTTTGTCCTCCCAGTACCACACCCAGGTGATGATCTTCTCCCCCTGCTTCAGGGTCAGCGTGGCGTCGCTCTGGCCATCGCCGTTGCGATCCACAAAGGAAATGCTCTCATACGCTTTGGCCGCGGACTCCACCTTTTCCGGGTAGGTCAGCTGAGTATACAGGGTGGGGGAGGCGCCGCTGGAGGTCTCGTTCAAGTCCACTCTGTCGTCATAGGTACAGACATAGACTTCCTTTTCCGCACCCATCTGGACGAGAGCCTTCTGGTCGTTGATGATGCCCCAGGTGGTCCAGTCCGCTCCGGCGACAGGCTCCGAGGTGTCAGGCGCACTGGACTGGTCGGATTTGCTGGCCTCCGGAGCCTTGCCGCCGCAGGCAGTCAAGCTCAGGCAGAACAGGCCGGTCAGGCACAGGGTGCCCAGGGTTCGATTCCGATGTTTCATGGTCTGTTTCCTCCTCTATGTGGCGCGTCGATCACTCCACGTCCTCCAGGCGCAGGTTGGCGAACACATCCAGATAGGTCTGTGCCAGCTCGTCGGCTACATCCATGGTGGAAGAGAAGGCGTACAGGTAAGTATCGGTATCCGTTGCGGTCATGAACACCGTCCACATCCGCATGTCTTCATTTGCACCAGAGGTAAAGGTGACCACGTAGACCGGGTAGGACAGGTTGGCCGTGTATGTGCTGTTCTGCTCGCAGGACTGAACCTTGCAGTTGTCCGACTGTGCCAGGGCAGTGGCAGTGGCAACAGCATAATCTTCCGCGCTCTGCCCCTCTGCCTGGGTGGAGGGATAAGCGCTGTTGATGATGACCGTGCTGCTGTCCTGGGTCATATCCTCGTAGTAGTAGCCGCCGTCGTCATAGTTCTCCGTCTTCAGATTTTGCATATTGGTGAACGGCAGCGCGCCGCCCATGAGGACGGGGATCTGCTTGGTGGTCTGGTCGTCCTGCTTTGCAGGCTCCTGGGTGGGAGTCTCGGTCTTAGCAGGGGTCTGGGTGGAAGCGTCGGGGGTGGCTTCCGACTTGTCTGCCGGCTCGGCTTGGCTGGCGGCGGGCTTGGTGTCTGCCGGGGCGGAGGACGCCGGAGCGGGGTCCTTTCCGCCGCAGGCGGTGAGCAGGCTCATAGCCAGAGCGAGCGTCAAGATCATCCATCTTTTCTTCATATGTTTTCTCCTTTTCCAAAATTCCACCCCCATCTCCCAGGATTTGCAGGATCGCTACCGG
>JABLTK010108093.1_pt1 | contig 10806 bp, 6 predicted proteins | sample 7160131 | NCBI WGS metagenome assembly JABLTK01 (sample SAMN14651221, study PRJNA627086) | human gut metagenome | isolation source: feces | host: Homo sapiens
AAACACTTAATTTTAAATTTATTCAAGATACAAAATATTATAATTTATTTTAAAACGAACAAAATAATCATTTTTCACATACTTAATTTCATTATAATAATTAAAAAATATACTGTTCTATTTAAAAACTTTTAAATTTTTATTTAATCAAAATTTAATAACAATCCATTACCATAAAACAAGCTAATCTTTATCTAAGCTCTATTATGAATAGATACGATAAATCTATCATATTAATAAAACAAAAATCTTTGGTATGAGGTGATATTTATTTTTAAAAAAAGATTCGTTTTTGTTTTTTCAATAATTTTAACTTTTTGTTCAATTTTCTCTCCATTGATCAGAGCTGAATTTACAGTCGAATCTCCTCGAGCTGTACTTATCGACGGAGACAGCGGCAGAATTTTATTCGAAAAAAACTCCCATGAAGTTTGTAGCGCAACGTCACTTATGAAAATAATGAACGCACTTTTGACTATTGAAGCAATAGAAAACGGCGAGCTCGAAGAACACGACAATGTAACAATTAGCGACAATGCTTCCTCAATATCCGGAGTAACCGTTTGGTTAAAATCCGGAGAAAATTCAAGCGTAAAAGACCTCTTAAAAGCAATATCCATGGTGTCGGCAAGCGACGCAGCTATGGCTCTCGCTGAACACATGAGTGGTTCAGAAGGTAAATTTGTATCACGAATGAACGAAAAAGCTGCTGAAATAGGAATGAAAGATACCATATTCAAAAATGCTGTGGGGTCGGACGACGACGGAAATGTTACAACTGCCTACGATGTAGCTGTAATGTCTCGTGAATTAATTAACCACAAAAGCATACTTCCATACTGCGCAACATGGATAGACCACATAAGAAACGGAAGCACTCAGCTTGTAAACACCAATAAACTCTTGAAAACATATCCCGGTACAACCGGAATAAAAACCGGTACCGCAGAAAAATCCGGAAGCTGCATAGCTGCAACTGCAGAAAAAAATGGTATAAAACTTGTAGGAGTAATACTTGGCGCAAAAACTTCTGACGAAAGATTTAAAGAAATAAAAAATATGCTTGATTACGGTTTTTCTGAATTTGTAAAAACTTCACCTCAATCAGAAGAAATTCCTAAATCAATAAAAGTAAAAAACGGAATGTCACAAGAAGTATCCATTCAATCTGAAAATTTACAACCTATATTAATGCCTAAAAAAAATTCTCAAAATATTTCTTCCAAGGTAACGCTAAGCGAAGAAATAACCGCTCCTGTACAAGCAGGACAAAAAGTCGGCGAAGTAACATATTCACAAAACGACAATGTACTTTACGTTTGCGATATCACAACAACCGACTCTGTTAATGAAATAAATCTTAAAGATGTTTTTTCAAATATGATGAAAACTTTCTTGAAACGTTAATTTAACACGACTCTCTTGCACTCATAAAATTCATCATTTCTTTACGATCTTTTTCCGATAAATTTCTGAATATATTTAAAAAATGTTTTTCTTCTATTGTAAGTTTTTCAAAAATAAACTTTTCAGGCACTTTTTTACTTTCACGATCAGAAATCTCTTTTGAACTATCAGAAAATGATACAGAACTTTCAGATTCCAATATATCTGTATAATGCACATCAAATATCTTTGACAACTTCATTATAGTTTTCACATCAGGTTTAATTTTTCCGAGCTCGTAATAAGAATAAGTGGACCGATCCAACCCTAATAAATCGGCCACTTGTTTTTGCGTATATCCAGATTTCTTTCTTAAATTTTTTATATTACAGGATATAATTTTTACTCACGCTTTCCTTAATTCTTAGGTTGATTATAACATTCCCTGTAACAATTATCAACTATAATCAAATGGTTTATTTTTCCTTTTTTCTTTGTTTTCGCTGTTTATAGAATATCCACAAACTCAAAGAAATAAGCACAATTATCATCAACACCAGAATAAGTCTAAGTGCACTTCCTTGGAAAGTTACTCGATTGTTTCTGCTCTTGTATTTTTCGCTTATATTTCCTTCTACAGTGTTATCATTTGAACCAACTTCTAAATCATTACCTGCGCCTGTATCATCAAACACAGCTGTTCCTATCGAATTGGATTTACTTGAAGAATTTCCGCCCAAATTTGAAAGAGCATAGTCTTTAATTAAATCAACATTTGCATCTACTGCATCCAAAAGTGAAGAACGTCCCGGAGTTGACGAGCGGTTCGCTATTATACCCATTGGACTGAATGATGTTGTTTCAAAAAATACCCTTCCATTACTGAATGTCAATGAGAGATAGTCAATCTTTCCATTTGTGTTTTCATGGATACCCGTAGGTCTTACAAAATACGTTAAATCCGGAGAAGGAACGCTTATTACTACTGTTTTATCTTCAGTAAATGAATATTTTCGGTCATTCAATGTATCCCATAAATAAACATCATACAACGACAATATATATTCTGAATTCAATTTTTTGTAAATTCTTCCACATACTTCAGCATCTGTCGAAATCGGCACTACAACCAATTTAAGATACCAATCTACACCATCTATCCTTACATCATTACTTACGTGATGAAAGGCTTTTACTTGTTCTTGTAATTTTTTTAAAATATCAGCGTTAGTAATTTTATTTTTATCTTCATCTGATAAAGAATTATAAATTCGGGAAGCTTCAACCACCGCATTTACATCATCAAGATTTTTCACCGAATCAGGCAAAGTTCCAATTATACTTATTAATTGTGCTTCTTTGGTCTTTTCAACCCCTATAACAGTAACTGTTTTATTTTCGTCAACACCTGAAACCAGATAAAAACCTGAAGAATCTATTGGTAAAGCTTTATCGCCAAGCATAACTGTTATTGTAGATTTTTCGTAGGCGGGATAAAGAGAAACTTTGAACTTCAAAGTACCGTTTTGCTCAACTTCATTATCACCTGTTATTATTTTTCCATCATCATTATAGTAATCAATACCTTCAGTTTTCGTTAACGTTACAGTGTATCTATTTTTACGTATGTTTCCTACTTTAATCGTTATATCTTCAGTTATGTTAGGTATTATATACCTACCTGAAGCAAGTTTTTGAGCTGAAGTTTTTGAACTCTTTCCGTTATTTACGATTATAAACATTCCTGCAGCAGAATCATCATAAGCGTCGTCAATACTTACACTGAATTCAAAATTATGACCATACTTGACTTTCTGAGAATCAGATATTACCGCTCCAGTATCGTTAAGATAAGTGACACCATCAACATTCTCAAAATTTACGTTATAAACTATATTTTCAACATTTTCAACAGATATAGTTTTGTTCTCTTTAACGCCACCAGTGTTACTATTACCTACCGTACACTCATACACAAAACTTTCACTCGAAGAACCTGAAACTTTAGATTTTAACAAAGATTCAGAACCCGAATATCCCACACAATTCACTGCTGTGGAATCATCCAACTTATAACCAGTCTTAGCTTTTATTTGAAATTTAAAAGTTTCACCGTAGTTAACATTTTTTGTCCCTGAAGAAACAGCTGAATTCCCTTCTAATATATACTCCGCTCGTTCGCTCGGTAGAAAATTTATAGTGTATTGATTTACAGATACATTTTTAACATAAATATTTTTATCTGACATTACATCATTTACCGTATAGGTACCCGAATATGGAATTATTTCCCTATCTACACTACTGCCATCACTTACATAAACCTTAAAATCGGACTGATTATACTTTTCACTAAGACTTATCTGAAATGAAAAGCTGTCACCATAAAGTACACTGCTGTCTCCTAAAATTTCATTTCCATCCTGTAAATAAGTTACAACATTAGTATCATTTATGTCATTCCCATCTGGATCCTTTGCATCCTTATCAAATTTTAAGTTATAGCTAAATCTATTAATTGTTCCCGAAATATTTTTACTTTCACTGATATTCTCTATCTTATATAGTTTATAATTACCTGATGAAAATTTATCATCGCAACATTCTTTTATTTTAGCTAAATCTTCAGACAAATTTGTATCATTTTTTATGTCTATCGATTCTGTTCCTTCTATTTTCTCTACACTTTCTATATCAAATCCCTTATTCTCTTTTACCGCAAATATATAAGAACTACCTTGCGGAACTGTTACTGTTCCTTTTATTTCATAATCTTTAAATTCTCCAGATTCGTCTTTCTCAAAACCATAATATTTCATTCCGTCTGTTTCATTAAAATATAGAGGAACTTTATCACGATCAGGAATAACACTTATACAAAAACTTTTCCTCACTTTTTTTACCTTAATTATTAAAGCACCTGCACTATACTCTTTTTTATATGGTACTTTATTCTCATAATCCTCCCCGTCATTAGGGTCACCTATATCTTCTTCATTTTTTACTTTATACTCGTCTTCGTCAATTTCATAAATCTTTACTTCACTACTCTCATGGCTAAAGTTATACCCATCTTTTGGTTCAATTTTTACTTCTAATGCACCACTATCACCAATTCCTACTCCACGGTTTACTACTGAACTTTTATAAATAATTCCAAAATTTTCACGAAAAAAGGAACCACTATTTCCAAAATTTTCTGCTGTTAAATCTTTGACCTGGTCATCAGGATAATCTACAACTACATAACGATCCGGATTACTTATGTTCGCAAGCGGTATATCATATGTTAAACTAGGCACTGCTTTATCCTCGAAAGTTACTTCAATAATTCTACGCTGTGATATCTTACCATCAATAATACATTCATACGGATCATCACCCCATTCACTAATTACATTAACGGTTCCTGAACGTATTTCGTTTATAATTACTCCTAAATTTTTTAATCTTTTTTTATCAATTTCAGTCAAAATATCTTTTTTTATTTCTCCATCCTTTTTGTATAAATCAATAAAATAGTAATTTGGTACACCATAGGTAGCTTCAACAGTAATATCGTTTTTATTTTCATTAAGAATCCAATATTCTTCTATTCCCGTATAAGAAGAATTATCATTAGAACTTTTTGTAACCGGTATAAATTTGACTGGTGACGTAATACCCTCAGAAGTATAAAATATCAACATAAATCTATAACCCGTTACAGTAGAAGAATTTAACTTTATTTCAAGGTCACCAATCACATTTGTAACAGTAACAGTAACATACGCATACGCCTCACTGTCTTCGATTTTATCATCTTTTTTAAATTTGTATTCTATTTTTCTATTTGGTACATCAGACTTTATTGAATCTATATTTAAAATTAACTTTTTAATAGGGTCATCACTGGAATCATAAGTTTTTCCATCCTCATTTAATTCATCAATATTAAATTTGTACCATTTTTTTAATTCAATACGGAACGTAAAATCTTTTCCATGTGGGCAATAATCACTTGCCATATAATCACCGTTGTATTTTAATGGACTACTATTTAGACCCTCTAGGTCTTCATAGTCCGATCCACTATCATTAAGTTTATATTCACCTATTTTAATATCAGCAATGTCCGAGAGATTTCCTTTATCTAAACTAAATTTAACATCATATTTGTTTACGGTTATATTGCATATATATATCTCAATATACTCTTTATCAGCGTAATATTTTATTTCATCTTCTCCTAAAGTAACTTCTATTACTGCAGAACCTGCAGTCGACTCTTCTTCATTTGATTTTGTTTCTTGGTCATTCTGGTCAGTCAATAATTTTAAATTTATATTTGATTTATTATATTTATTCTCCATTTTTATTGTAAATTTTTGAGGAGTTTTGTATTCCATTAATATACTTTTTATGTCGATAGGACTTTCTGAATTTTCAAGGTATACTTTTGCAACATCATTTTTTACAAAGCCATTTTCATCATTATAGTCTCCAATTTCACTCATAAATTTGATCTTATATTTGTCAAAAACTATATTGTCAATTTTAAAAGTTGTATCTTCTGTAAATTTGCTAATGTCGATAATTATGCTCTTTACAGGATGGTACTTTTCTTCTTCTGTTTTTAATTCACACTGAACATTCTCATCATTACCATCACTTTTTACTAATTTTACATTTACAAATGATGCGGTTTTATCAGCGTAAAAAACATATCCTAATTTAGGAGTAACAATTATACTTTTGTCAATTCCACTTTCAACATCTTCTATGGTATAATCTTCTCCATCATTACCCTCAATTAAATTACCTCTAAAACTGACAGTTGCACGATCTGCAAGACAATATTCCCCATTACCTTTCAGCGTAACATCAAATTTATTAATTACCAAAAACCTGATACAAATAGATCCTACATTACTTTCTGTACCTGTAAGATTTAAGTTATCCAAACTAATTGTTATTATTTCTTCAGATGGTTCTATAGATCCTTCAAAACTTAAATCAGCTGTCCTTATAACATTACCATCTTCACCCATAGCACAGTAATAAGAAGTAGTAGTTTTAAATTTTCTATTTTTTATCTTAATTTTTACACTTTTACTTACTGTAGTAATTCCGTCGTTTTGCCAATTATCTATTTTTTGCCAGTTTGTTCCATCATCTACAGAATAATACATTTCCTCACAAAAATCTTCGACATTTTTGTCGTTCAAAAGTTCTTCATTAATATTACAAAATTCTATTTTCAGTGGGTAATCAGCTTCGGCACCATAAACCACATTATCATTTCCAAATGAGTAAAAACACACAAAAAGTGCAACACAACACGCCACGGCAAAAAACATCCACCCCATTAATGTGTTCAATACCTCAACTATATTCCTATTTTTAGTTTTCCAATTTTCAACATTAAAAAATTTTTTCATCATCTTCACCATTCTCCCCATAAAATTATGTTTATATGATACCTTTTTTAAATTATTTTTCACATTTTAATATTGAATATATTTAAAAAGATTATATCATGCATTATTACAATTTTCAACACAAATATATCTATATACAACAAATTTATAATAGTTGATAATTATTATTGGCAATAACTCACATTTAATGTAAGACAAAAAAGCCATTTAAAAGCAACAACACTCTTAAATAGCTATTTAACTAATATACAATTTTATCAAAAAGTAAGGTTACTGTGCGATTCGTCTTACAAAATTTGCAGCTGCATTACCCGCAACAGCTCCATCGCCCACAGCAGTAGCAATCTGTCGCAGCGGCTTAATTCTACAATCACCCGCAACAAACACGCCTTTCAAATTTGTTTTGCAATCTTCAGAGCAATTAAAATAATCACCATCCGTCATATCAATTTTTCCTCGATATATCTCATTACACGGCTGATAACCTATTGCAATAAACACTCCCTCAATTTGCAAAATTTTATCAATTCCTCCACTGCTAACCACAACGAATTCGACAACCTTGTCACCTTTTATCTCTTTTACAACACTTTCAAACATTATTTCTATATTTGAAGTTTTTTTCACAGTGTCAACCAAAATTTTTTCTCCACGAAATTCTTTCTTTCTTACAATCATAGTAACTTTATGACAAATTCCTGACAAATAGAGAGCATCTTCAAGCGCTGTATTTCCTCCACCCACAATCACAACCGACTTACCCTTAAAAAATGCTCCGTCACAGGTTGCACAATAAGAAACTCCTTTACCAGAAAATTCTTTTTCTCCAACACAACCCAACATTCTCCGCTTCAAACCATTAGCAATTATCACAGCCTGAGATAAAATTTTTTCTCCACCTGAAATCACAGTTTCTTTTGATTCATTTTCGAAATTCACATCGATTACTTCCCCGAAAACAAATTTTATTCCTAAATTTGTTGCCTGTTCATAAAGTGTTTGAGCAAAATCTGCACCCGATATTTTGACAAATCCCGGATAATTTTCAATAGTTTCTATGATAGACGTCTGCCCCCCATAGATATTCTTTTCAACAACTGTAACCTTGAATCCCGCTCTCGCAGCGTAAATAGCAGCCGTAATTCCTGCCGGTCCAGCTCCTATTATCAGTATATCAGTTATCATTTTCACACCTCTTTACAATCCACACCCATACAATTTTTAAATTTTTACATAAAAATCTGATTTTATCAAATCAAAAATTTTCTCTTCGGGCATAAATCCTGTTTCACGTCTAATTAATTCTCCATTCAAAAAGAACAGCAATGTTGGAACTGACATTATTTCATACTTGTTTGCAAGTTCGGGATGCTTATCAATATCAATTTTAACAATTTCTAAACTATCACCCAGTTTTTCAGAAATTTTCTCCAACACCGGACTAAGCATTTTACAAGGACCACACCATGAGGCAAAAAAATCGATTATTACCGGCTTAGAAATATTTTTTAATTCTTTTTCAATATTTTCTACGTTTAATTCTGTATCCACTTTGATCCTCTCCTTAAAATATACGTTATTAATAGTATTATTCACAAATAAGTTACTTAAATAACCCTTCTATAAAATTTTCTCTTACGCAAGACAAATATGTTTTTACAATCTTACCTCTGACATCGTACGGAAATCGAGTCTTTACTGAAATATAGTTAGGCGTATAACCTTCATAAAATCCCAAATCATCAACTGTTTCATACAAGACGTCAGCAAAATTCTCCAAAAAACCACTCAGAACAATTTTACTTCTTTTATCAGATTTTTCAATCACTTTTTTAACTCTCTCAGCTTTTGTATTCCTGCTTATTTGATTCTCCATAGCAGCTGCCGGAGTGTTAGGACGTGGAGAATAAGGAAACACATGTACTTTCAAAAATTCTGCTTCATCGATAATTCTGATCGTATCATTAAAATCTTCTTCAGTCTCACCTGGAAATCCCACCATAATATCAGTTGTAATTGAAGCGTCTTTAAAGGTAGATCTGAGCTTATTTACAACTTTAAGATATTCTTCTCTATTATATCGCCTCCTCATAGTTTTTAATATTTTATCCGAACCGCTCTGTAAGGATAAGTGAAACTGGGGACAAAGTTTCGATTCTTTTGAAAGCTCATTTATTAAATCATCCGTCATCAAATCCGGTTCAAGAGATCCTAATCGAATTCTCTCGATTCCGGGAATTTCAGCAACAATGTGAACCGCATCTGCAAGATTACAACCCAAATCAAACCCATAAGATGAAAGATTTATTCCTACAAGAACAATTTCTTTGTAACCGTTTTCGGAAATAATTAGTGCATCATTTCTTAACTGTTCAATCGATTTTGAACGAACACGTCCACGGGCATATGGAATAATACAGTAACTGCAAAATCTATTACATCCGTCTTGTATTTTCAAAAAAGCACGAGAACGATTTTGAGAATGATTTACTACACCATTTTCAAATTTAATTAAATTTTTTATCGGCTCTATATTAAATATTTGATTTTTTTTATATAAAAATTCACTAACCATTTTAGGAATCAACGATTTATTACTGTTTCCCACAATTATATCGATGTCCTTAATTTTTTGAGCAATATCGGGTTCAGCTTGAGGCATACACCCTGTAAGAACCAAAATACAATTTTTATTTATTCTTTTTACCCTATGTATGGTTTGACGAAGTTTACGGTCACTTTCACCTGTCACAGTACAGGAGTTTATTATTACCACTTCAGCTGAATCAAATCCCGAAACAAAATTAAAATTCTCTTTTGTCATGGCCTCACGTATATCTTCAGATTCACACTGATTAACTTTGCAACCAAATGTAATAATATTAAAAGTCATATGAATATCTCCAAAATTAAGTAAAAAATATAGCCCCCTAACACCGGGAGCTCTGTGTTTAATAAATTTGGTGGACGTTAACGGACTCGAACCGCTGACCCTTCGCACGTCAAGCGAACGCTCTACCAGCTGAGCTAAACGTCCTCGATGAATTTATTATAACATATAAAAATAAAAATGCAAACTAAATTTTTAAAAAATCTAGTCTGCATAAAATTATTACTCTAAAATCCCTAATCTTGCAAATCTTTCACGTATACCTCTAAACTGTTCTGTCAGCTTAGGATCATCCTTGAATAAAATATCATAACACCACTTACCGTGGGGACTCGTAATCTTTTTATCTCTATATTCCTCCGCCCTTCCAACAATATCATTTAACAATCTCTCATCCTCTTCTGTAGCTATTCCTTGTTCTTTATTTTTAAGAGCTCTATTTAAGTCATTCTCTAAATCTATGCGTCTCGCACCTTTCTCGATACCATACTTTACATCCCAATTTATTACAACTCCTGGAGCTGCTCCAGATCCACCTGCCATCGTTTCCGCCCCTGGCGAACTAAACTTATCCATATATGCTGAAGCCTTATCCGGGTCATTCACCGCACCCAGCGCTGCTGAATATTCTCTCTCCAATTCTCTTGCGTCTGCTTCTAAATCTCCTGCCCTTGCAAACAATCCATCAACTTCATTTGATTCCAACTCTTCGCCTACCACAATCCCTGCTGCTTCGCTTATTATACCATCGAGCCTTCGCCTGTATTCTGCAACTTTATCTATCACTGCCTTCTGTTGTGGCGTCATATCATCGCTTGCAGTCGGTACTTCTCCCAATCGTTTTTCCAACTCCACCATGCTGTTCTTAATTCCATCTATTGCTTTTATCTGTCTAACTGTGAGTGCGCCAGAAAGTCCTCCCTTTTCCTTTGATTTAGAACCTTCTCTCGCAGATTCCTCGACACTTCTACCAGATTTTTTATCAATAACTAATTTCTTTGGTTCAAATGGCGCTGGAGGTAGCGGTGGCGGTGGCGGTGCTGCTGGTGCTGGCGGTGCTGCTGGTGATGGTGCTGCTGCTGGTGATGGTGCTGCTGCTGGTGATGGTGC
>JABLTK010005987.1_pt1 | contig 10787 bp, 10 predicted proteins | sample 7160131 | NCBI WGS metagenome assembly JABLTK01 (sample SAMN14651221, study PRJNA627086) | human gut metagenome | isolation source: feces | host: Homo sapiens
CTGATAATAGATGACGAATTGCCTTTTTAGTGGGGGTGATTTTATGTTTAACGTAAACAATCTTAAAATTGAAACAAAAAAGGGCAGAGTTCTGATTGAAAACTTGTCGTTTGTTTTAAATCCGGGCGACAAACTTGCCATTATTGGCGAAGAGGGCAACGGCAAAAGCACGCTTATGAAAGCGATGATAAGTGAAAATCTGGTTTCGGATTATTGTACCGTTTCTGGAAAAATTTCAAGAGACAATTGCCATATTGGCTATCTTGAACAAAAACTTGATAGTTTTTGGGATGATAAACAGATTGAGGATTATTTTGTGCATGATCAATTTTCAAAAGAGATTGATTTTGACAAATATGCTCAAATAAACAATTTTTGCATGTGCCTTAAAAATCTTGGTTTTGATGAAACGCTTTTGGAAAATCAAATCAAAATCAAAGATTTGTCGGGCGGAGAGAAGGTGAAACTTCAACTTGCGCGCCTCATGGCGGGTGAATATGACACATATTTTCTTGACGAGCCTACCAACGACCTTGACATTCAAACGCTTGAAATTTTGGAAGAGTTCATAAAAAATCAAAGCGTGCCAGTTGTTTTCATTTCGCACGATGAAACTTTGCTTGAAAACACTGCAAATCGCATTTTGCATATTGAGCAACTGATAAAAAAGAGCAAGCCAAAATATACTCTTGAAAAATGTTCATATGGTGAATATGTTTGGGCAAGAAACCGCGCAATTGAACATCAAACCCAAGTTGCATATGCCGAGCGCAGGGAACAAAAGAAAAAAGAAGAAATTTTAAAACAGATAAAAGAAAAAGTTCGTCAAGACATTAAAGAGTGCCGAAGAGATCCATCAACTGGAAGGGTTTTGGTAAAGAAAATGAGAAACATAAAAGCGCAAGAAGCAAGACTTGAAAACCAAGAACTCACCGAGATTCCAGAAGTTGAAGAAGCAATCAAAATCATTGCAAATCAGAACATATCTCTTGCAAATCAAAAGAAGGTTGTTGATGTGTGTTTTGAAAATCTTTGCGTGGGCAAAAAAGTGCTTGCAAAAAATGTTTGCTTGTCGGTTTATGGTGCGAAAAAAGTTGCAATCATTGGTAAAAATGGTTGCGGGAAAACCACACTGATAAAAAAGTTGCTTCCAATTTTGAAAGAAACCCCAGGGCTTCAAGTTGGCTATTTTTCGCAAAACTATAACGAGATTTTGTGTTTTGAAGAAACACCAGTAGAGGTTTTGAAAAATGCAAACAAAGAACTAAATCCAATGACGCTTCTTGGCTGTCTCAAATTCACAAAAGAAGAAATGGGGCATAAAATCAAAGACCTTAGCGAGGGACAAAAAGCAAAACTTTCGCTTTTAACAATTATTGTTCAAAACAATAATGTGCTTGTTCTAGATGAGCCAACAAGAAATCTGAGTCCACTTTCAAACCCAACAATACGAGAACTTTTGAATAACTATCATGGTGCGGTGATAAGCGTTTCGCACGATAGAAAGTTCATTTCAGAGGTGTGCGACGAGGTTTATGAACTATGCGAAAACGGACTTGTAAAGGTGTAATATTTAAAATAAATAATAAATTTTTTGTTTCAAAAAAAGACCATAAATGGAATTATGGTCTTTTTTAATGCATATTTATTGTTGAAGTTTTGATGCTTGCGCTTTTCTTGCGCTTTTATAGTGGTTTTGTCTATGATTTGTATATAAAAACGCAAAAGTGTGTGATTTGAGTGTGAAAAATAGTGAAATTTTATGTGTTTTTGGCAGTGTGCTTGCATTTTTTATGATTATTTTTCTATTTCCCAACCTTATAGTTTGTGCTTTCTTGACCAAAGCGGTCGAACTCTTTTTGAGAGAAACCTGGAATCTTCTTGATTGCATCGCGTTTAAGTTCTTTTAAAATTTTTGCTTCTTCAAAAGAGAATGCAGTTTCGCTATTAACGATAATGTGGTCAATAACTTCAATGCTGTTTAAAATGCAACTTGAAACAATTTTTGCGGTGAATGCAATGTCTTCATCAGATGGGCGAACGGGGCCATGTGGGTGATTGTGAGTGATAAGAACTCTTTCGCAATTGTTTGCAACAATAATGTTTGTAAGTTTTCTGATGTCAACTGGAACCTCGCTTGCTGTTCCGCGGTTCACAAGATTGCAACTCATAACCTTGTTTGAACTTGTAAGACAAAGCATATAGAACTCTTCAACTGCCTTGCCTTTATAAAGATTTTTGCAATATTCTTTTGCTGTTGTTGTTCCGGCAATGCTGGTTTCACACTTGCTTTTGCCATAACACTCGAAAATCTTTAAATATGAAGAAATAAGCATTGCACTGTGCTCACCAATGCCTTCAACTGCTTGCAATTTTTCAAGAGGTGCCTCTAAAACTTTGTCAAAACTGCCAAAGGTGTCAAGAAGACGGTGTGCAATTGGATTTGTGTCTTTTCTTGGAATTGAAAAATATAAAATAAATTCAAGTTTTTGAATGTCTGAAAATGCAGAAAGTCCATTTTTTGTGAAAATTTCTTTCATTCTTTTTCTGTGTTCTTCGTGAATTGTCTTTTTGTCCATGTTTGTCGCCTTTAAATTTGTCAAAAATGTATAAATTTCGGGGTTAACCCCGTGAAAACACTTTACAAAAAGTGCATATATATTCATAATAAATATATAAGACAATTTTGTCAAATAAAGGAGATAAAAAATGTTAGCATTATACATTACACTTGGCGTTGTGGCCTTGCTTGCTGTTATAATTGTTGTTTGGATTATTTCTGCAAGAAACAATTTGGTACGTCTTCGCAACAATGTTGAAGAAGCATTTTCAACAATGGACGTTTGCCTCAAAAAAAGATATGACCTTGTTCCAAATCTTGTTGAAACAGTAAAAGGTTATGCAAAACACGAGAAAGAAACTCTCGACGCTGTTATTTCAGCAAGAAGCAGAATTTCTGTTGCAGGAAGCGCAGAAGACCGTGCAAAAGCAGAAGGCGAACTTACAACAACTCTTCGCTCTCTTATGGCACTCACTGAAAACTATCCAGATTTGAAGGCAAATGCAAACTTCACCGACCTTCAAAATCAACTTAAAACTCTTGAAGGTGAAATTTCAAATTCAAGAAGATATTATAACGCATGCGTTAAAACCTATAACGTTAAAACCGAAATTTTCCCAAGCAACTTGATTGCAAGTTGGTTTAAATTCGAAAGAAAACCTCTTTATGAAGTTGACAACGAAGAAGAAAGAAAAAATGTAAAGGTGCAATTTTAATTGGAAAAGAAATCTAAAATTATAACCTCAATCTTTTTTGCAATTGTTCTTGCGTTCATGAGCGTTGTTCTTTTCACAATGGATATTGTAAGTTCTTCACCAAGCGATGAAGAACTTTCTTCTTCTAGTAGCGTAACAATCACTCGACTTGACGTGAATGCAACTGTCAAAGAAAACGGACGAGTTGATGTTTCTGAAACTTTCGACATGAAGTTTGAATATGCAGGGCTTCACGAAGTGATTCGTTTCATTCCATATGCATGCTATCAATATCGTGAAATTGATGGAAAGGTTCAAAAAAGTGTTTGCTATGCAAAAATATCAAACATTACTGGCTCGGGCGAAAACAATGAGAAACTCAACACCTATGTTGATGAAATTACAGGTTATCTTACAATTGGGTTGAAAGACCGCCAAGGTTTCACCCAAGGAGAAACAAGAACTTTCACAATTGGTTATTCCTATTTCATGGGGAACGACAGAAACAAAGGTTTCGACGATGTTTATTATAATATTGTTGGAACCAACAGCACTTGCGACATTGAAAACGTAACATTTTCTGTAACTCTTCCAGAAGAAGTTTCAGAAGACAAAATTCAAATGTATGCAGGAAAAGCAGGAAGCACTGCTTCTCAAGATTTTGTTGTTTCGGGAAACATTGTTTCTGGTTCGTGCGCACTTTTAAAAGCGGGCGAAGGAATAACTTTCAGAGCAATTTTTGAAGATGGATATTTGAAAAAAGTTCCAGCACAAGTGAACACAATGCAAATTATTTCAATTTGCCTTGGACTTGCTTGCATTGCAATTGCTCTTGTTTGCTTCTTGGTGTTCAGACAAAGAAAAGATTATCCAGTTCCTGTTGAACTTGTTCCATTCGATGGGCTCGACCCATTTGTTGCCGACTATATGGCAAATGGAAACATTTCAACAAAAACAATTTCAGCAAGTGTGGTTTGTCTTGCAAACGCAGGATATCTTACAATTGAGGATAAAGGAGACAAAAACATTGTCTTCCACAAAACACAAAAAGATATTTCAGAACTCAAAAACATGAGTTTGAAAACAGTTTACAATGCAATTTTTACAGGCGGAGTTTCAGATTCAGAAATGTCTAAACTTGGCGCAGACTTTGCAGAAAGCGTTGGAGCAATCCAAAACGCAGAAAAAATCAAACAAAAAACAGCCTTATATGATCAAAAGGCTTCAAGCAAATTCAACTGGGCAAAAATTGGATATTTGGCATTGATGTTCATCACTGCTCTTGTTGTTTTCAAAATTCCAAAATCATTTTTTGGATATTCAACAGGTTTGTTCAGTTTTGTGAATGCTCTGTTTGCTTTGTTCTTGGTTTATGACGCAGTTCTCTGCTTCTTTGAACAAAAGAACTTGTGGATATATAACCTTGTTTCAAGCATTCTGTTTGTTGTTTTCTTGGCAATTGCCTATGCAAGATTCAATATTGCACTCATCGACACTGCATGCATTGGACTTGTTGTTTTGGCGCTTATCAGCACACTTCCAGTTTTGGTGAACGTTATTACAAAATACAATCAAGCCGGTGCAATTTGCAAAGGTAGAGTTCTTGGCTTCAAAAACTATATCGCAATGTGCGAAGTTTCTCAAATCAAAATGTTTGTTCAAGAAAATCCAAACTACTATTTTGATGTTTTGCCATATGCCTATGTGTTTGGTCTTTCAAAAGAGTGGATGGATAAATTCAAAGACATTGAAGTTAAACTTCCAGATTGGGTTGTAAACTCAAATGGAACCATAATGGACTATGTGATTTTCAATTCAATGTTCAACAACTTCAATTCGAAAATGGCAACAACCATTCAAACTGAAAAATTCAAAGCAATTGCAAGTTCTGTCAAATCATTTTCAACAAGCAAAGGTGGCGGTGGCCACAGTGGCGGATTTGGCGGAGGTGGCTTCTCTGGTGGAGGCGGAGGAGGCGGAGGCTTCGGTGCAAGATAACCAAGCATTCCACTTTGAAATAAAAAAAAAGAACCAGAAATGGTTCTTTTTTTGTTGGGTTTGATATGTTTTTTACTTATTTTATTTGGTTTTGCTTTTCTTTCTTCTTGCTGTTTGTGTGGGGGTGAGTTCTTTAATGTTTTTTGAGTTGATTGTTTATTTTCTATGATTCTTTTTTGTAATAAAAAAAAACTTGAAATGGCTTGCTTTTGTTTTTGATATTTTTGTTGTTGTGATATAATTTGTTTGAGGAGAAAAACTATGGTTGGAAAATATAAAGTTATAACTCTTTGTGGAAGCACAAAGTTTAAAGATGAGTTTTTAAAAGAACAAAAAAGATTGACACTTGAAGGCAACATTGTGATTTCTGTTGGCCTGTTTGGGCATTCGGGCGATGATGAGGTTTGGAACGACAACATAAAAGAGATGCTTGATGACATGCATAAAAGAAAAATTGACATGGCTGATGAAATTTTTGTTATCAACAAAGGTGGATATATTGGTTCAAGCACAAAGTCTGAAATTGAATATGCAAAGAAAACGGGAAAACTTGTTCACTATCTTGAAGAAGTTGAAAAATAAAAAGAAATTGACTTTGTATTTGTTTGACTGATTTTTGCTTGAAACTATATAATATAAATAGAAAAAGGAAAGGGGGAAAAAGTATGAAAGTTTTACTTACTGGTGGGCTTGGATATATTGGCTCACACACCGCCGTTCAATTGCTTGAAGCAGGCGAAGAAGTTATCATTGTTGACAATCTCAGCAATAGCGACCGTAAAGTTTTGGGAAAAATTAAAAAAATCACTGGAAAAGATGTAAAGTTTTATAAATATGATTTGCGCAAAGAGGCGGGTCTCAAAAAGATTTTTGCTGATAACAAAATTGATGCCGTAATTCACTTTGCGGGTCTCAAAGCGGTTGGTGAAAGTGTCAAGAAACCAATTGAATATTATGAAAACAACCTGGAAAGCACAATAAATTTGCTTAAAGCCATGCGTGAATATAATGTGAAAAATCTTGTGTTTAGCAGTTCTGCAACTGTTTATGGAAAGGCAGAAACCATGCCTCTTTATGAAGATTTTCCAACTAGTGCAACAAATCCATATGGCAGAACAAAGTTGTTTATAGAGGAAATTTTGAAAGATGTTAGCATTGCTGACCCAAGCATGAACATTGCAATTTTAAGATATTTCAACCCGGTTGGTGCACATGAAAGCGGACTTCTTGGCGAAAACCCAAGAGGCATTCCAAACAATTTGATGCCATACATTTCAAGAGTTTCGGTTGGTGAACTCAAAGAACTCAGTGTTTTTGGAAACGACTATAACACAAAAGATGGAACTGGTGTTCGTGACTATATTCATGTTGTAGACTTGGCCGATGGTCATCTTGCAGCACTCAACAAACTCAAAACCAATTGCGGACTTGTGATTTATAACCTTGGAACCGGCACTGGATATAGCGTGCTTGACATGGTGAATGCCTATAACAAATGTTGCGGTGGAAAAGTGAAATATAAATTTGCACCTCGCAGACCGGGCGACATTGACGAATGTTATGCTTCGCCAGACAAGGCGCTCAAAGAACTTGGCTGGAAGGCAACAAGAACCCTTGATGAAATGTGCGAAAGCACCTATAAATTTCAACTCAATGAAATGAAGCATTGCAAAAAGAATAAAAAATAATTTATTGCGATGTTCAAAAAAATGTGAATAACAAATAAAAAAGAGTATCAAGTTGATACTCTTTTTTGTTTGCTCTTAAATTTGGTTTGCAAATTATATTTGTCATGTTGTTGTCTATAATCAATCAGATGAAATATGAATTTTGCATGATATTATATTTTAATAGTCATAACGCTCTAAATTTTTAATTGGTGTAAGAAAAATATTTTTATATAAATTTGTTTATTGTGCGTTGTCTTTTCAAGAACACTTTTTGTTTGTTGTTTTGTTTTTTTTCTAAAATATGTGAAATTGATGTAAATTTGTGTGTTATTTATTAAATTTTGCACTTTTTTACATATTTACTATACTTTTGCAAAGTTTAAATTGTTTTTGTAACAACAATGTCTGCGCCTGTGCCAAGAACATTTTTAATTACAACATCGCCAATTTTTGCGCTTTCAACATAAACTTTGTCAATTTCTTTCATAACATCAAAAATCATTTTCTTTGGAATTGGGCAAGATGTTTTAACACTTGTCACACCTTTTTTTGTTCGGATAAGACTTGTCACAATTCTTTTTGGTGATGTTACTTCTTCTTTTCCAAATTGTTCGCCACGAATGCAGTTGTTTCCAGAAACGGTGTAGCCGTCTTTGGTTTTGTCAACTTTCAAACTGCAACCCATTGGGCACATTATGCATGTCAAATTTATGCTCATCATTGCACCTCCACAACAATATTGTCTTTTGCGTTTGTTTTGTCAATTTCCATTGAAATCATTTCTCCGGGAACACCCGCAAGCATATATTTTTTTGAAAGAATGGTGTCGCCACTTCTTGCAACGATAAATGTTTTTGTAATTTTGCTTTTAAGACGAAATTTTGCAACAAGTTTGTTGTTTGTGTGATATGCAATATTTGGCACAACATATGTAAGTCCGTTTCCGGCTTCAACAGAAATTGGAGTTGTTTTCTTTAAAACTCCTTTTGCAAAATCGCTTGCACATTTTCCTGCATTTTCGGCTTCAAGTGCAACATTGTCAACAAGGTCGTGAATGTGAAGAACGTTTCCGGCAGAGAAAACGCTTTTGATGTTGGTTTCATAAAACTCGTCTATCACTGCGCCGTTTGTAACTTTTTTAAGTTCAAGATTTGGCAAAAGGTCGGTTTCTGGTGTAAGTCCAACAGAAAGAACAAGCGTGTCGCAAGCAAGAAATTTCTTTGTGCTTTCAATTGGTGCAAAATGCTCGTCAACCTGGCCATAATAAATGCCTTCAACGCGGTCTTTTCCAACAACTTCAAACACTGTGGTGTTGAAAAGAAGAGAAATGTTATAGTCTTCAACGCATTGCAAAACATTTCTGCGAAGACCGCTTGTTGTGCTGTTGATTTCAAGCACTGCAAGAACTTTCGCTCCTTCAAGCGTAAGTCTTCGTGCCATGATAAGTCCAATGTCGCCACTGCCAAGAATCACAACTTTTTTTCCAGGCAAATAGCCGTGAATGTTCACCATTTTTTGTGCAACACCGGCAGTCATGATTCCTTGTGGACGAGTTCCGTTAAGGCGGATTGAAGCAGGTGTTCTTTCTCTTGCACCGGTTGCAAGTAAAATTGCGCCCGCAGAAATTGTTTTGATTCCGTTTTTGTTTGTGATTGTAACTTGATGTGGTTTAATTTCTGTTACGAATGTGTCACACAAAACAGAAATGTTTTTATCTTTTTTCACAAGTTTTTCAAAACGCGATGCAAACTCGGGACCTGTGAGTTCTTCTCCGAAATAGTGGAGCCCAAAGCCGTTGTGAATGCATTGGTTTAAAATGCCACCAAGTGTGTGATTTCTTTCAACAAGAAGGGTTCGGCTTCCGTTTTTTGAACTGCCAAGTGCACCAGCCATTCCTGCTGGGCCACCGCCAATTACAACAACATCAAAATCATAGGTTGCCATTGTTTTCACCTCCGCGAATTTGATATACAAACAAGTTTGAATTTTTGTTCTCTTTCAAAACTTTTTCAATTGAAACTTTTCTAGCCTTTGCAATGATTTCCGCAACTGGAAGAGAGCAGAAACCTCCTTGGCAACGTCCCATTCCAGCACGAACTCTGCGTTTGATTCCGTCAACTGAACAAATTTTAAGTGGTCGGTTTAAGGCAAACAAAATGTCGCCTTTGGTGATATTTTCACACTTGCAAACAAGTTCGCCATAGGTGTGGTCTTTTGCAAGAAGTTGTTCTTTTTCTGCATTTTTAAGGTTTTTGAAAAGAAAATATGGTTCAATTTGCTTGTTTTTAACGGTTGGATTGAATTTTAATCCCATTTTTTCAATTGCATATTTCGAAATTGCAGGGGCAGAAGAAAGCCCAGGAGAGCAGATTCCTGCAAGAGTTAAAATGTTGCTGTCAATTTTGCTTTGTTCAATCACGAAATCGTCTCCGCAAATTGTGCGAACGCCTGAAAATTGACGAATGCTTTTTCGAAGATTTACGTTTGAAAGAAGAAGTCCAGATTTTTCGGCAACCAAGTTCAGCCCATCACGAGTGGTTTTTGTGCTGTCATCACTCTCATAGGAAGTTGGCCCAACTAAAATGTTTTGGTCAAGCGTTCGAGTTATCAAAATACCCTTGCTTCCTTTTTCTGGAAGAGGGAAAACGGTTACTGGTGCAATGTGCGCTTCGCTTTGTTCCAAAACAAAATATTCACCGCGTTTGAACTGAATGTCATAGGTTTCAGTTCCAAGAAGTTTTGCAATTTGGTTTACGCCAGCACCTGCGCTGTTGATAACTTTTTTTGCAAAAACTGTGGTTTTGCCGTCTGAAATTTCAAAAACTCCATTGTTTTTGCGAATTTTGTTTGCGTCAAATTCCAAAAGAACGGTTGCGCCATTCAAAATTGCTTCTTCTGCCAAACAGATTGTTAAAAGATACGGACAAACAACATAGGCATCTTTTGCAAGCAGTCCACAAGTTACATTTTCGGTTATGTTTGGAAGAATTTTCAAAAGTTCATCGCGAGAGAGAACAAACAAATTCTTCACTCCATTTTCAAGCCCTCGGGCATAGAGTTCGTTCACGGTGTTTTTGTTGTTTCCAATTACAACTGCGCCAAGTTTTCGAAGTGGAAGCCCAAGGCGTTTGCAAACAGAAGGATACATTTTGTTTCCTTCAACATTAAGTTTTGCTTTCAGTGTTCCTGGCTTTGCGTCGAATCCGGCATGAACAAGTCCGCTGTTTGCTTTGCTTGCTCCGGTTGAAACATCACTTGCTTTGTCAACAAGGCAAACCGAATAGCCTGATCTTGCAAGGTCGCTTGCAATGCAAGATCCAACAACGCCAGCACCAAAAATTAAAACATCATAGATTTTTTCCATTTTTGTACCTCTATAAATAGAATAGTGCCAAACAAAACCTCTTGTCAAACAAAAAAGTTGCGTTTTTGTGGTTATTTTATTTTTTATAAAATAAAAAAAGTGATATTATATAAATATACGAATGTTAAAAAAGGAGAAAATATGGTTGAAAAAAGATATATCGTTGGACTAGACGAGGGAACAACAAGTGCGCGTGCTCTTGTCTATGACACGAAAACAAACAAAATTCTTTCTGTTGAAAGCCAGGGGTTCAGACAACATTATCCTGAAAACGGTTGGGTTGAACAAGATGCCGAAGAAATTTATCTTGCACTTTGTTTTGCCTTTCAAAAAGCAATGAATGGCAAACGCCTTGATAAAGACAAAATTTTGGCAGTTGCTCTCACATCGCAACGTGAAACCGTTGTTGCTTTTGACAAAGAAACTGGAAAACCGGTTTACAATGCAATTATCATATGATAAATAAAGATGCTTTTAATATTATGAAAGATGATGTAATA
>JABLTK010079597.1_pt1 | contig 10786 bp, 5 predicted proteins | sample 7160131 | NCBI WGS metagenome assembly JABLTK01 (sample SAMN14651221, study PRJNA627086) | human gut metagenome | isolation source: feces | host: Homo sapiens
AGACTAAAAGGAATAACAGGTAGTACAGTAGATGTAAAATTCGCAAGATACAATGCATCTGGCGACGAAGAAATAATAGAAAAGAAATTACCAAGAAGAAAAGTAGAATTAACATCATTTGAATATAAAATGCTAGACGGAAATATTGGATATATTTCATTTAGCTCATTCGACGAAAATGTAACAGAAAAATTTGACGAAGCAACAAAAGAATTATTTAAAAAGAAAAAGGCAAAAGGACTTATACTAGACTTAAGAAACAATCCGGGTGGACTATTATCGGTGGCGGCAGATGTTGCAGATAAATTATTGCCGACAGGAAGAATAGTATATACCGTAGATAAAAACGGAAACGAAGAAACATTGTATTCGGATTCAAACTTCATAGATGTGCCAATAGTAGTAATAGTAAATAAAAACTCGGCAAGTGCATCAGAAATATTAGCAGCGGCATTAAAAGACTATGGCTGGCAAGTAGTTGGAACAACAACCTATGGAAAAGGATTAGTACAAGAATTCAAGAGCTTGAGAGATGGAACATACGTAAAAGTAACCATAAGCGAATACTTCTCACCAAACGGAAATAGCATAAATGAAAAAGGTGTAGAACCAACAATAAAAGTAGAACAAAACGAAGAAACAGAAGAAGATGAACAACTAAATAAAGCAATAGAAGAAATGAAAAAATTGATAAAATAAAAAATACAAAAACTTATGCAATTGTTTTGACAATCATAATTCACTATGATAAACTAAAAGCAGTTGTTATACATTGAGCGAAATTCAAAAGATAAAACAACAAAAAGTACTAAAGAAAGTAGGAGGAAAGAAAGATGGAAAGAGGAAAAGTAAAATGGTTTAATGCTGAGAAAGGATTTGGATTCATCGAAAGAGAATCAGGAACAGATGTATTTGTACATTATTCAGCAATCACAATGGATGGCTATAAGACATTAGAAGAAGGAGCAGAAGTTCAATTCGATATAGTAGATGGTATGAAAGGTGCACAAGCAGCTAACGTAACACCGGTTGCAACTGTTTAATAATATAGATTAGTCCAAAAACAAGCTCACTAGCAAAAGTTAGTGAGCTTTTGTTATGCCAAAAGGAGGAGTTATACAGCTACAATTATTGAGATTGAAATAGAAGTCTAAATGTGTTATTATAATCGTTGAAAAAATCATGTATAAGGAAGAGGAATATTAATGGACAAATTAAAAAAATTCATGGCTCATGTGGACATGGTAAAAATATCATGCGTAGAAACAACAGAGCTAGTAGAAGAGGCAAGAGAAATACATCAAACTAACCCAACACCAACAGCTGCACTTGGAAGAACATTAACAATGGCAGTACTTATGGGAACAATGATGAAAAATGAAGCAGACAAATTAACAATACAAATACTAGGCGATGGGCCTGCAGGACAAATAATAGCAGTATCTAATAAAAACGGAGAAGTAAAAGGATGCATAGCTAATCCGATGGCAGAAGCACCACTAAAGCCGAATGGAAAATTAAATGTAAGTGCAATAATCGGAAAAGGACAATTGAATGTAATAAAAGATATAGGATTAAAAGAGCCATATGTAGGAAATGTTCCACTACAAACGGGCGAAATAGCAGAAGACTTTGCATATTACTATGCAATGTCAGAACAAACGGCATCAGCAGTTGCTCTAGGGGTACTTGTTGAAAAGGATGGAAGTGTAAAAAAGGCTGGAGGATACGTATTGCAAATAATGCCAGATACACCAGATGAAATAATAAGTCTAATAGAACAACGCTTAAAAGAATCAAAATCAATAACACAAATGCTAGAAGAAGGCATGACATTAGAAGAAATAGCAAAATACATATCAGATGATCTAGCAACACATGAAGTCGAAGAATTACATCCTAAATATAAATGTGATTGCTCAAGAGAAAGAATGGAAAAAGCATTAATAAGCATAGGAAGAAAAGACATAATGGAATTGGCAGAAGATGAAGAAACAGAGCTGACATGCCAATTCTGCAATAAAAAATACAAATTTAGCAAAGAGGAAATTTTAAACTTGATTAAATAAAAAGATAAATTTCCGCTCAGCCTTACGTACAAGGCCGAGTGAAAGTTACGTCAAAAATTCTTTTTGAATTATTTGCAAATTTGCTTGACTAAGTATGGTAAAAATGTTACAATCTATCTTGCTGAGAGAAAGAAAATTTCTCTTGAACCTCTTAAGAAAAAAGTCAAAAAAAATAAATTTTTTTATTGACAAAATACTTACTATAAAGTATACTTAAGAAGTCGCAAGGCAATATAGAAGTGGGCGCTTAGCTCAGCTGGGAGAGCATCTGCCTTACAAGCAGGGGGTCATAGGTTCGAGCCCTATAGTGCCCACCACTTTCTTTAAAAATCATGCATAAACGCGTGATAAAATACAATGGCCTGATAGCTCAGTTGGTTAGAGCGCTAGCCTGTCACGCTAGAGGTCGAGGGTTCGAGCCCCTTTCAGGTCGCCATTATTTTATTAATGGTTATTTTTTTTATTTGAATAAATGCCTACTTAGCTCAGTTGGTAGAGCAAGGGACTGAAAATCCCTGTGTCCGTGGTTCGATTCCGCGAGTAGGCACCATAAAATAGTAGCGAGAGCTACTATTTTTTTGTCTACTCGCAGAAACTGTGCGAAAGCGTAGCGAGGAGTCGGAAATAAGCATAGATGGCCTGAAGCATAGCAAGGGGGTATGAAGATGCGGTGTCATAAATCCCGCAGTGCAGATAATGGCAGGCTAATTAATATTAGTCTGAAGATGAGATATACCAATAAAGAGGTATGTCTCATTTTTTTATTTATTTAAGATTAAAGTTCAAGCTCGAATTCATCTTTTTCAGCTTTAAGTTGCTTATCCAAATCTAGACTTATTCCTGTATCTATTTTTAATTGGCCTCTTTGCCAATAGCTGAAGTGGATTAGCCTGAAAATTGCTCTGCACCAGTTTTTTTGCACTTTCCAAATTGAACATAAAAAATAATGTTTCTTTGCTCAAATTCTTCTGTTGTATATAAAAAAATAATGATGTATAATAAATTTGATTTTAAAGGCGGATTATACAAAGGAGGAAATTTCATGGAGAATAAAACAAAGGCAAAAATAGTAATGGGTGTTGGAATAGTTGCTATAATATCAGTTATAGTAGTACTAATAGTTGCAATAGCAAACCCTTGCAAGGTTAATGAGACTAAAGAAAATTATACATTTTACAATACAGGAAATGTTGCAGAAGAAGGAATGGAACCAATAAATAAAGAAATGAATTTGGGCGACTTATTGCAAAACGTAAAAAGCGGCGAAGTAGCAGAGCTAAAGCCTGTGAAAAATGAGATCGCAGATGAACTTTTAGATTTGAAAGAATATAAAGGACTAGAAAAAAGAGTCGCTATATATGAAAGTGATACTGAATACACAGAAATTTGGCTATTTAAAATTTCAAGCGAGCCTCAAGCATTAGACATATTCAGAATGTTCAATGATCGTATAGAAGATTTAAGAAAAATATATGCTACAAAGACCGCAATAAGCCTAATTGTAAACAATGAAAAAAACATTTCAATGAAACAACAAAATGGAATAGTAATAATAATAGTATCTAATGATGCTGAAAACGTTGAAAAAGCAATTGATGAAAAATTTAAAAGCAAATATGAGTAAAAAGAGTAGAAATCTAAAATACTAAAATGTACTAGATTAATTGAAAATAATAATGGAGGAATCAATATGATGAAGTGTATTTTAACAATTGTTATTGCCTCAATAATTGCGCTAAATGGTATTGAAATGTATGATGAGACAGATGTTGTTACAAACATAGAAAATGAAATATCAAACATAAAAGAAAATGTAGAAGTTGTTCAAAGAACAAATGAAATAAAGCATATTACAGGTGAAAATTTTGAAAAAGAAGTATTGAACAGCGATAGAATAGTAATTGTAGATTTTTGGGCAACATGGTGCGGACCATGCCAAAAGCTAACACCTGTCTTAGAAAAAATAGCAAAAGAAAACAAAGATATAAAAATAGCAAAAGCAGATATAGATAATGAAAATGTAAAAGAATTGAAAGAAAAATATGAAATAAAAGGATATCCAACAATGCTAGTATTCAAAAACGGTGAAGAAGTAAAAAGAATATTAGGCTATAGAGAAGAAAGCGAAATTTTAAAAGAAATACGATAAAACAACTAAAGAGTGGAGAAAAGCTAAAAAAGCTTCTCTCCACTTTTTCTTACGCATATAAGTGAAAAAGGCGAAAAGAAAAATAAAAAAAAAGCAAATATTACAGAAATGTTACAAGAATATTAAAAAGCTTGTAACATTTTTTTAACTCAAATTTAACAAAAGAAAAAAATAGAAAAAAAGCAAACATAAATAATGTACTTCCGTAAACGAAATAAAAAAACAAAATTAATAAAAGTGTTAAAACGCATGCGTTACAGGACTAGACACAAAATAATTAAATATTATAATAAAAGCAAACACGATGGTTAAAAATTAGGAGGGGTAGTACATATGAAAAAAATATTAAAAAAGACGTTAACGATGATGCTTATATTAACTCTTGGAATGGTCAAATCGTCATTAGCAACAGAGACAAAAGATATGATTCCACCAGAAGGTAATATCACGATTACAAACTCAACAATAACAGAGGGAATAAACTATGTGGATAATCTAGATGTAACTTTAAAGATATCAGCAACAGATAATGTAACGACGTCTGCAAACTTGAAAATGTATATAACAACTACTCCTAACGCAAATCAAATTGAAATTTTGGATGAAGACTGGGAGACATATTCAACTAGCAAAAAAATTACATTGCCGGAAACAAAAGAAAATATTAAAATATATGCGTTTTTCAAAGATGAAGCAGGAAATGTATCAGAAATATTTACTGGTGAAAATGTAAAATATAATTTGATTTATGATGCAAACGGCGGAAAGAATACTCCTGCTAGCCAAGAATCATATTTCGGAATGTCTATAAAAGTCACGGAAGAAAGACCGACGTATGATGGTAAGTATTTCTTGGGCTGGAGTACAAATAAAAATTCAACAGTAGCAAGTTATACGCAAAACTCTACAATAACAGCAGAAAGCTTTAAAGGAGCAAACAAAGATATAACATTATACGCAGTATGGACAAACGATGTAACTAAATTACCTAATCTTGCAGATATGGTCGAAGTAGGTGACTATGTAAATTATCCAGTGTCATACAAGATAGATGAGTTAGTATCAGATACGAATGGAGCATATAAAACAGGTTGGAGAGTATATAGTAAGGATGTTGATCTAGACGGAAACTACTCTAAAGGAACTGTAAATCTAATAAGTGCTGGAATTCCAATGATGTACAACCATACATCCGCACTAAGTTCATCGGTTGTAACAAATTTAGGTAAATCATTTTTGAAAACAGAATTTAGTAATACCATTGCGATGAAAGACGATACTTATATACAAAAAGGTTTTATAGCAAATGGAGAATTAATAGACATCTTCACAAATAAATATACAAAGTTTGATTCGTCAAATAATCCAGTAGTTAGAGCATTAAATCTTTATGACGTAGCAAATGTTGCAGGATTAGAGATAACGGAAACCAAACCAGACACAGGAAAGATTACACCAAAGCCAACTTCTGATGAAACACACCCAATAAAACCAACACCCAATGTATCAAAAATGAGTTTAGAAAATAATACAGGAATCAGTGTAAATGCGATTAAAACACCAACAAAAGGAGAAACGGGTGGGACAATAATAGATAAAGAATTAGTAGATTTTTCTGGAGTTCCAATATTGTCGTTTGAAGGTGATACAAAACTAATAGGTGAGCAATATAAAGGAATATACAATATAGGAATAAGATATTTCTTGGCATCAAGAGCAGCCAAAACACTAGTATGGGGAGTAGGCGATGATGGTGTTATCACAGCATATCCATCAAAAAGTGTTGCAGGTGTAAGACCTATATTATCATTAAAAACTACTACAAAAACAACAGGGTATGATAGACATGGAATATGGGAGCTTGAAGCCGAAGATAAAGTAACAGTCACATTGAAAGGCTATACTAGAAAAGAAATAAAAGTCGGTGGCACATATGGTAATTTTGAAACAGTAACAAAAAAGGGCATACATTCAAAGGATGGTACACAAAAGAAAATGGACAAGGAACCAAAATAGAAGCAAATACAGTAGTAACAGAAACACAAAACCACACATTATATCCATATTTCGAACCAATAAGCGTAACAGTAACATTCGATGCAAATGGAGGAACAGTAGGAACAAGTGCAAAAACAGTAACGTATGGAGAAATGTATGGAGAATTACCAACACCAACATTAACAAATATGATATTTATAGGTTGGTATACAACAAAAACGGGCGGAACAAGGGTTGTTTCAACAAGCAAATCTCAAAATATAAAAGACATAACACTATATGCACATTGGAGTACAACATCAGTAGATATAACATTAGACCCAAATGGAGGAACAGTAGAACCAGAAAAAATAACAGTATCAGCAACAGGCACATATGGAACATTACCAACACCAGAAAAGGCAGGATATTCATTTACAGGATGGTACACAGATAAAACAGGAGGAAGTGTTGTAAAGGCAGGTACAAGCGTGGATCCGGCAAACACAACATTATATGCACATTGGGCAGTAAGACCGGATACAAAATATACAGTTTATCATATGTTTGAAAATTTAGCAGGTGACGGATACTCAATTTACAAGATAGAAGAAAAAACAGGAATAACAGAAGCAAGAATTGGATTGGCAGCACAGAAAATAACAATAACAGGTGGAACATATACAAAAGGAACGGTAGAGCCAAACGGAGAAGCAATCACCACCACAACAATTTTGCCAGATGGAAGTAGAACAATATATTTATATTACACAAGAAAAACGTATGCATTAACATTAACAAAAGGTACAAACATAGCAGCAGTCACAGGAGCAGGAAGATATAAATATGGTCAAGAGGTAACAATCGATGCAACAGTTGCAGCAACAACTTCATCATATAGATATGTATTCAATAAATGGACATCAAGCTCAAGCTCATTACTTCCAGACCAAAGTGCAAAACAAGCAATATTTGAAATGCCAGCAGGAGCAATAACATTAGTAGCAAGTGCAACACAAGAAGAAAGAATATCAGTAACGGTAAACTTTGACGCACAAGGCGGAACAGTAACACCAACACAAAAACAAGTTAAATATGGAGAAACATATGGAGAATTGCCAACCCCAACAAAAGCAGGATATAAATTCATACGTTGGTATAACGGTTCATATGGAACAGTTACAGAAAACACCGAAGTAACAAATTCAAAAGAACATACATTATTTGCAGAATGGCAAGAAATAACATATACAATAACAATAAAACAACCAAGTAGAGGAAGAATATATTACAATGCATCAGATGGATGGAGAGTTGTGAATAACGCATATGTAAACGAGGGAGAAACGGCACAATTCAATATAGATGCAAGTACAGGATATAAAATAAAATCGACAATCATAGATGGTACAGAAAATTATTTAGATACCCCAAAAAGTTCATTAGTATTTTCAATAGCAGATGTAAGGAAAAACTACACTATATCAGCAAGAATAGAAGAAGTATGTAGATGTTATGGTTGCGACACAGGATTTACAACAGACCATACATGTAGCAAAACAACATGTAATGAATGTGAAAATTGTGAAAATCACTATGATTTATGTAGCAAATGCGGAAATTGTTTTATACATTGCGAATGCAATAATAGTGGCGGTGGTTCTACAGGAGATGACCAAGAAATATGCTCAGTTTGTAACGGAACTGGATACTCATGTGGATACTATATCAATAGTACACCAATAAAATGTTCGATATGTGGAAAGAAAACTCTAATAAAACAAGGCTGTTCAACGCATATGTGGGCAGACTCAAAATGTTCAGGTTGTGGAAGTTCATTTAAAACAGGTCCAAGTGAACAAGGATGTGTAACATGTGGCATGTGTGGAGGAACAGGAAGACACTAAAAATATAAAATTTTGAAAGGATGACACGAATGAAAAAGAAAGCGATTATATTAACAATAATAACAATAATTGCGATAGGGATAATAACACTGGGAGTATGTTGGCGTAATAAAAACGTCAAAGAAAACTCGAATTTAATATCGTGTGGAAATCATATAGATGAAGACCAAAACATGCTATGTGATAATTGTGGTGTCGACCTTTCAAAAAGCGGAATCCTAGTAAAGAAAAGTCTAACGCAAAACATAAATGAAAAACAAAAAGTAGAGATAGAAGGCAATATGCCGGCACAATCAGAATTAACAATAAAAGAAGTAGACGAAAACAAATCCCAAGAAATAGCACAAAAAATATACAAAGATTCGAAAGTAATAGCATCTTATGAAATAGGAATAAATAATAAAAATCAAAAATATCAACCAGAAAAACAAGGCGAAAAAGTAATAGTAAAAATAAGCGGATTAGAACTAGAAGAAGACAAAACATATGTAATCTTGCATATGGAAGATAACAACAAAAAATATGAAAAAATAAATATAAAGAAAATAGGAAAAGACACAGTAGAATTTAAAGCAAGAAGCTTTTCAACATACATCTTAGTAGAAATAAATGAATACTTTGTAACATTTGAAGGAAACGGAAACTTCAAAGTAAAAACAAATGCAGGAGTGGAAGTAGAAAGTGGAGAACAACTATTAATAAGTGACTTTTCAAACTTTACAGTAGAACCAGAAGATGGCTATGTAGTGTATGGAGAAATAGAATTAATAGATAAAAACGGAAAAATAACAATACTAGATAAAAAAGTTTCAAATCTAACAGCAACATACACAATACCAACAATAGAAGGAAGCTCGAGAGTAAAAATAAGAACAACTTTCGCTCCAAAAATAACAGAGCAACCAAAAATAACAAAAGCAGTTCCAGGAGAACCAGTATCATTTACAGTAAAATCGCAATATACTCAAAGATATCAATGGCAATATAAAGAGCCAGGAATAAATATATGGAAAAACATTGAAGGAACAAAAATAGGAATAGTAGAAAGCGATGAGAAACAATCAAAATTAATAATAACAAATGTAACAAAAGCAAATACAGCATTTGAATATAGATGTTTATTAATAAATAACGGATGCAACACAGAGGAAACTGCGGTAAAAACTAATCCAGTAATGGCAATCTATACAACAACAAGTGAACTAGATGTCAAATACACAGGAGAAGTATTAGAAGATATAACAGGAAAAATATTAATATCTGGCGACCTTGAATATGGAGCAACACTAATTGTAGACACTAGCGAAATAAAACCAACAGATTGTAACTTAACATATAAATGGTATAGCAATTCAATTGCATCAACAGAAAACGGAACACAAATAAAAACAGGAACAAACACATATCAAATAACAAAAGCCGAAATAGGAAAATACATATACGTTGAAGTAGTAGCAACAAAAGACGGATATAATGAAAGAACAATAAAAGCAATAACATACGATACGGTTGGCAAAATGATAATTCAAAAACCAAAAGTAAGTGGAGAATATATCTACACAGGAACAGAGCAAACAGTACAACTAGAAAACTATAATACAGCAACAATGACAGCAAGCAATATAACAAGAATAAACTCAGGAAAACAAGTAGTAACTGTATCATTAAAAGATAGCAGTATTTATTCATGGGAAGACCAAACAACAGCAGATGTAAAACTAGAATGGGAAATAAAGAAACTAGATAGAACATTGACAATAGAAAAATCAGTTGAATTAGAACAAGGAAAAACAACAATATTAACATACAAATATGATGGAGAAAATGCAGACGTTTATGTAAAAAATGATAACGAAACAGTAATAAGTGTAACAAATACTTCAACAACAAATGGCGGAACATTAACAATAGTAGGAAAAGAAATAGGAAAAGCCAATATAACAATAAACGTAAAAGAAACAACAAACTATGGCGATGTAAACGCAAGCATAGAATGCCAAGTAGTTAAAGCACAAGCAGACACAGCAGCCTACATGATAACCGAATGGACAATACCATCTGCAAACACAGAAATAAAGTTACCAGTACAAGGTACAGGCTTAAACATCACAGTAGACTGGGGCGATGGCACAGCAAAGCAAACAGTAACATCAAAATTCCCAACACATACATATGCAAATGCAGGAACATATGAAATAAAATTATGGGGAACATGCCCAATGTGGGGATATTCAAGCGATTATAATGTAAGTACATCAAGCAACTATTACACATACACACAATATTTAACTAAAGTAAAACAATTTGGTGAATTAGGAGCTCAACAATATGGATTTGCACAATGCAAAAACTTAACCGAAGTATCTGGAGATAATTTGGTAACAAATAGAACATTTGAGAAAACAACAAGTATGACATATATGTTTTATAAATGTAGCAAACTAACGAGCTTGGATGTAAGCAGATTTGATACAGCAAATGTAACTACTATGGCATTTATGTTTTATTATTGTAGCAACCTAACTAGCTTGGATGTAAGCGGATTTGATACATCAAAGGTAACCAATATGAGATATATGTTTTCTACTTGTAGGAACCTAACGAGCTTGGATGTAAGTGGATTTGATACATCAAATGTAACTACTATGTCATGGATGTTTGGTAATTGTAGCAACCTAACAAGC
>JABLTK010099884.1_pt1 | contig 10779 bp, 11 predicted proteins | sample 7160131 | NCBI WGS metagenome assembly JABLTK01 (sample SAMN14651221, study PRJNA627086) | human gut metagenome | isolation source: feces | host: Homo sapiens
CATATCACAGAACTTATGGCTTGCCGGTGACTATCAGCAGATGTTCGAATAATTCATTTATCATGAAGAACGATATGGCCGTATATCTGGTGGTATTTGACCATGAGTCCACGGAGCTTGGAGAGAAGATAGCCGGTGGCCTTGAGGCATATATTGACGCTGTGTATGTTGGGGAGCAGAGCTATAAAGAGTATGGCATGAATCCGATGCGTGGCACTGTTATCGGGTGCCCGGACGGACATACAGGGACTATACAGACGGCGAGACTTGATGAGCCTGAGATGTCAGACCATGTAAATCAATCGGTGAAAGCGGCTGTGTCATCGGATATATGTGAAGTATTTGAAGAGGCTCATGAAGAGCGTCTGGAAGAAAGAATGAAACATATATCAGACACATTTTCAGAGTATCTGCTGTTTCTTATAAGTAATAAAAATATGACGAATTCAGAAGTGTGGAAGCGGGCTATAGTGGACAAGAAGGTGTTCTCCAAGATAAAGAATAACCGTGGATATCATCCGCAGAAACTTACGGCATTGTGTCTGTGTGTTGGTGCAAGACTCAATCTTGATGAGACAAGAGATCTGTTAGCGAGAGCCGGTTACGCATTGTCACCTTGTGATAAGACAGATATTATATTTTCATATTTTATTGAAAATGGTATATACGACATGATCGAGCTCGACATCCAGTTGGAAGAACATGGACTCCCATGTATTATTTCGTGACAATACACGAAACATAGGAAAGGGTGCCGTCACTTTGTGAGCCGTGTCAATAGATGGGATGACCATCATATGAGAAGTAAACAGATAAGAATTTGAATTGAAAAAGTTATGCATATGCAGGCGGTCGCTTTCAGGGCGACCGTTTTTTTAATGCCTTTGATTATAATAAGTCCAACAAATAAAAAATGTTATGGAAAGTGTCAAGTGACACATGAGAAAGGAAAGCACGCCATCACTTTGTGAGCCGTGCCAATAATAGGAGGATATAATTATGAGAAAAGGTTTAACAGAGGTAGTATTTATTTTGGACAGAAGCGGCTCCATGTCAGGTCTTGAGTCTGACACAATAGGAGGATTTAACTCCATGATCAGCAAACAAAAGAAAGAGGATGGAGAGGCTGTCATATCTACAGTGTTGTTTGATGACCAGCAGGAGGTGGTCTATGACAGGCAGCCGGTGAAGATGGTAGAGCCTATGACAGACAGGCAGTACTATGTCAGAGGCTGCACCGCATTGCTTGACGCCATAGGTGGAGCCATACATCATATCGGCAATGTACACAAGTACGCCAGAGAAGAGGACAGACCGGAGAAGACCATGTTCATTATAACCACTGACGGAAGGGAAAATGCCAGCCGGTTTTATACTTATGACAGAGTAAAATACATGGTGGAGAGACAGAAGGAAAAATATGGATGGGAATTTCTGTTCTTAGGGGCAAATATTGACGCAATATCGGTTGCAGCACGATTTGGAATAAATGCAGACAGAGCCATAAATTATGAGTGTGACCAGGTTGGCACCAGTCTTAATTATCAGGTTATGTCAGAAACCATAACAGCATTAAGGCGTGCAAAAAATAAGGAGGATTTAGATCAGGCAGTATGCAAATGCACAGCCCCCATAAGAGAGGATTACGAGAGAAGGCATAAGTGAATCGGGATTTCACCATTTGCCCTAATGTGATATATTATTGTATAATATATTAAAATACTTACAGCCTTAAATGCATGTAGTGCATATATTATGATGGTGTATACAAGGCTGATAACACGGACTGCTGTCCGGATGATCGAGGTGTAAAATGGGATATTTAATCAGTGAAACCACAAAGGAAGAAAGAGAGAAGATAGTTGCGGACTCCCTCGGATATATTGAGGCAAATTGCGATGGCTGCATGGCTGGACTGGCTGAAATGTATCAGGAGTATATCGATGGCAAGAAAGAACTTCGTGAAATAAATATGGAGTTCAATGCCAGATACGTTAAGGACGACGACATGCCGGCGGACTTTTTGAACGTATGCAGACAAATTATAAACCCAGGCCTAAAAATTCAAATGATGTATGGCCGGTGCATATGAAACCTGATAAAAACATGCAGAACATGGAGGGCAATATGAACACACAGGATAACGACGTAAGACTCTCTCCTGAAGAGATCAGGGAAATGCAGGAAAGAGAGAAAAAGGAAAGAGCCATAAAAGAGGCAAAGGAAAAGAAGATGAGGCTGATCCAGTACTACAGTGCGGCTATTGGCTTTATTGAGAATGCCAAGACTGAGACAGAGCTTGATCAGGCAATAAGGCTGCTTGAGAAATGTGGAGATTACAAGGATTCAAAGCAGCTCATAGACATGGCTCAGGATATGAGAAAAGAATATATGAGCCAGGTCAAGAACTATCGTAAATATATTGAGGATCACAAGGATCTTCTTGAGGCAAGGAAGCGTAATGAGGAGATAAAAAGGCAGGATCGTGAGTATATAGGCGGTATTCTTGCAGAGAAGAGCAAGCTTCTTGATGAGATAAGCAAGGGTGATACATGGGGCAAGAGTCCGGAACGCCATATGAGGAGGATCAGGGAAATAGATAACGAGGTCGCAATGATAAAGGCTAAGTATAAGCAGTAATTTCATATGCGAAAGATTATATAGATCCATTAAAATGAGGAGCGGAAGATACCGGTACAGGAGGAAGAAAGAGAAAATGGCAGAATTGGCACACAAGAGCAAAAGGGGAAGTCTCATCATCATGATGAATGGCGAGATCATTACTAAGAAGCTCATAAAGGATAAGACATTTATAGGAAGGATAACCAATTCTCCGGATATTGATATTCAGTTAGACAGACCGGTTTTGTCCAAGGCTCACGGAGTTATATTCCGGGAGAATGGAAAGTACTACTATGGTGACAACAACAGCACCAACGGATCTATAGTGGACGGGCAGTATATCAAGAACGGGGTAGCTCCGTTAAATGAAAGCTCCGTCATAGAGATAAAGAGCCATAACGAGAATTTTGGAGTGCTTATATTATTCTCAATGTTTGATTATTCAAGACAGAAGTGGCAGTCAAGAAATCTGTATGACGGTTCATCAGATCCTATATATATTGGACGTATGGTAGGACAAAATGACATATCTATACCATCCGTACAGATATCAAGGCAGCACGGTGTATTTACAAGAAACGGAAATGACTGGATATATCAGGATCTCAACAGTAAGAACGGTACATTCATTAACCGTAAGCTGGTGGTGAAGCCTACAATACTTAGGGAGAATGACATAATCCAGATCGTGAACGTAAAGCTCATATTTGCAAGGGGAATGTTGATATATAATCTTCCGAATGCAGGCTGTGAGTTAAAGGTTGATAACATATCTAAGATGGTCAAATGCCCTAAGACAGATCCGTCATACAAGAAATCACCGAACCATAAGAAGTGCATCCTTGACAGGGTGAATGTAACCATTGAACCGTCAGAGTTTGTTGCAGTGCTTGGAGGCTCCGGTGCAGGAAAGACAACCTTCCTTAACTGCATAAACGGATACGAGGAGGCTACCAGCGGAGCAGTTTATATGGATGGTATCAATCTTTACGAGCACAAGGATTCCTTAAAGAAGCAGATAGGATATGTTCCTCAGGAGGATCTCTTAAGAAATGGCATAAGCGTAAGACAGACTCTTAGATATATCGCCAAGATGAGACTTCCTAAGGACGTTGACAAAAAGGAAAGAGAGAAGAGGATCGACCATACCTTCGACATGCTGGGGCTTGATGCAAAGTGTCAGGCAAGTGATGTGAAGAAGGTCAGCGGTGGACAGAGAAAGAGAGTAAGCATTGCCTCTGAGCTGGTTTCGGATCCGCCTATCCTGTTCCTTGACGAGCCTACCTCAGGTCTCGATCCTGAGACAGAGACCAATCTGATAAAGTCATTACAGGAGCTCGCCCATACTCATGAGAAGACTGTAATAGTTATCACTCATACACTTAAGAATATTGATCTGTTTGACAAGGTGCTGTTCTTCGCACCGGGAGGCAAGTTATGCTTTGCCGGTCCACCGGAGGAGGCATACGAGCTGTTCAAAGTAAGTGACATGACAGATGTATATAAGATCGTCCGTGAGTACACAGATGAATTTGATGCATATTACAGACAGACAAATAATTAAGAAGTTGAGGACAGGATAAATGGGAAAGAAAAATGAAGTGGGTGGTTTCCGTCAGATGAACATCATGATGGCGAGAAATTTCAACCTGATGTTTAACAACAAGGTAAAAATGGGAATGATAGTCATATTCCCTGTGGCAATAGGCTTCCTTCTTTCGTATGTTATGAAGAAGAATACCTTTGAGTGCTTTGAGAATACATCATCAGCATTCTTCTCAATAACAAGTGCTGCGGTGTATATAGGAATGTTCAATTCTTTAACTGAGATATGTAAGGAGAGAAGTGTAGTAAAGAGAGAGTACATGACCAATATGAAGATACCTTCATACATAATGTCAATAATGCTGGTACAGGGTATTGTATGTCTCTTCCAGAGTGCCATAATGACGGCAATCTGTTACAAATGTCTCAAGTTCCCTGCATCAGATCTGTTGTTTAAGGGACATTCATTTGTGAAGTATTACATAACTATGTTCCTGATAATGTACGCTGCTGACGCCATGGGTGTGCTTATATCGTCAATAGTAAAGACAAATGAGCTTGCAAATCTCATAGCACCTATTATAATTATAGTTCAGTTAGTATTGTCAGGTGTGCTTTTTGAGCTTAAAGGTGCAGCCGAGAAGGTTTCGTACCTTACCATAAGCCATTGGGGAATGTCAGCCTTCGGTCGTCTGTCAGGGATAAATGATAAGGTTCCGAGAGCGGTATTCGAGGATACAAAGGGTATGCTCACAGCAGATATGCTTCCTGACATTTCAAAGAAATGCTATGAGGCAACAGCTTCGGGACTTGTATCTGTATGGCTGATACTTCTTGGATTTGTTGTAGCATTTGCAATCTTATCAATGCTGTTCTTAAGAAGGATAGAGAAGGATGCGAGATAATATGGAATATCTTGTTACAGCCTGTGAAATGCAGGAGATAGACAGAATAACAATAAACGAGACCGGGATACCCGGTCTTGTACTTATGGAAAGAGCGGCTTACGCTCTTTCGCAGTATATAAAGGAAAAAATAAGCTGGAATGACCGGATACTGTTTGTGGTGGAGACAGGAAATAACGGCGGAGACGGAGTTGCGGCTGCAAGGATCCTGACGCTGCAGGATTATATGGCAGACATATATGTGATCGGCGGATTAAAGAAGGAGACAGACAGCTTCATGACCCAGAGACACATTGCCGAAAATCTTGGCTTAAACTTTCTTACAGAGCTGCCGGAGAACGGATATGATGTTATAGTTGACGGCATATTCGGCGTGGGGCTTAAGAGACCTGTTGAGGGCATATGGAGAAATGCCATAGAGACCATAAACAACATGGACGGCATGAAGATCGCCATAGACATCCCATCAGGGATAAATGGTGACAACGGTCAGGTTATGGGCTGCGCAGTAAAGGCAGATCACACAGTGACCTTTGGCAATAAAAAGCTTGGAATGGTACTGTATCCGGGAAGCGACTATTGTGGGCACATAGAGGTGTGTGATATTGGATTTCCGGAGTGTAACGTCAAGAAGGTGAGACCTAAGTACTATACTTTAGGTGAGGAGTGCATATCCTACCTTCCGGAAAGGTCAGACAGTGCCAATAAGGGAACCTGCGGCAAGCTTGCCATCATAGCAGGAAGTGCCGACATGGCCGGGGCGGCAGTGTTCTCGGTAAATGCAGCCTACAGAATGGGAGCAGGGCTTGTTAAGCTTGTGACCCATGAAAATAACAGGAACATTGTGGGAAGCCTGGCGCCTGAAGCAGTGGTTTCATATTACAATGACGAGGCATCCGCTGTTTCGGAAGCTGCGGCAGTGATCACCTGGGCAGACGCAGTTCTGGTGGGTCCCGGCATATCAACGGATGATACGGCGGAAGCTCTCATAAGATATGTTATGGCAAATGCCACATGTCCGGTGATAATAGATGCCGATGGCATAAACATCATTGCAAAAGACCGGGATATATTAAAAGACCATAAAGTGCCTGTGATAATAACTCCTCATATGATGGAAATGTCAAGACTTACAGGACGTACCATAGAAGAGCTAAAAGAAAATCAGATTTCCTGTGCAAGTGAGTGTGCAAAGGATTATAATGTTACATGTGTATTAAAGGACGCCAGAACGGTGGTGGCAGGAAGCCTTGAACGGGTATTTGTCAATACAAGGGGAAATAACGGAATGGCAACTGCCGGTTCGGGAGATGTGCTTGCCGGTATCATATCCGGTATAGTGGCAGCGGGGGTGTCAGACGACGCACTGGACTATCAGGACATGGCAGCCTTTGGAGTTACCATACATGCCCTGGCAGGAGACGAGGCAGAGGAAAGACTCGGAGTAAGGAGTCTTATGGCAAGGAACATAGTAGAATCCATAGGGAATGTTCTTAAATGCAGATAATTTGGAGGCATAAAGCAAATGGATAAGGTAAACAGAGTAGAGGCTGATATCAACCTCGATAATATACGGGACAATGTGAAGATGATGAAGGCATGTGTAAGGGAGGATATGAAGCTTCTGGCAGTTATCAAGGCTGACGGATACGGACATGGGGCTGTTACCCTTGCAAGGGCTCTTGATGATCTTGCAGACTTCTATGCAGTGGCATGTATCGATGAGGGAGTGGAACTTAGAAAAGCCGGAATAGAAAAGCCGATACTCATACTTGGTTATACAGATCCTACATCCTACGAGGACCTTATTAAGAATGACATAAGGACAGCATTTTACGATGTGGACAGGGCGAAGAAATTGAGTCTTGTTGCACAGAAGCTTAATATGACTGCGAAGATCCATATTAAGATTGACACAGGAATGGGAAGGATAGGCTTCCCATGTGACGAAGATGGCATGAAGGAGATCCTTGAGATATCAAAACTCCCTAATATAGAGTGCGAGGGAATATTCACCCATTATGCCAAGGCTGATGAATATGACAAGACCTCTGCAAATGAACAGCTTAAGAAATTCAGATGGATGATAGCCCGTCTTAAGGAAAATGGCCTTGATATACCTGTAAAGCATATAGCTAACAGTGCCGGAATAATGGAGATGGACAATGAAGGCTTTGACATGGTAAGGGCAGGAATTGTAATATACGGACTCTACCCGTCAGAGGAGGTAGACAAGAATATTGCGAAGCTTAAGCCTGCCATGGAATTTGTATCAAGAGTCATTCATGTAAAGGATGTGGAGCCGGGAACAGGAATAGGCTACGGCTGGTCATTTATAGCAGACCACCCCATGAAGATAGCCACAGTGTCCTGCGGTTATGCAGACGGATATCCAAGGGCACAGTCCAATATCGGAAGAGTCATAATCCATGACAGGTATGCCCCTATAACAGGAAGGGTATGTATGGATCAGTTTATGATAGACGTTACCCACATACCGGATGTTAAGGTGGGAGATGAGGTTGTCCTCTTTGGAAGAAGGGGAGACTGTGAGATCTCTGTGGAAGAAGTGGCAGAGCCTGCCGCAAGCTTTAATTACGAGCTTGTATGTAATATAGGAAGACGTGTTCCAAGGGTATACATAGAAAACGGCAGGAAGACATCCACAGTAAATTATCTCCTGTAGATAAAGTGCACACAACTGAATAAATCTCATTTCGGTGGAGATACTTTTTATAGCGACATACATAAAATATATAAATGCCGCATGATTATGTAATATGAGGTGAGTTTTATTTGGTGATCAGACGAGGAGATATATATTATGCCGACCTAAGTCCCGTAGTGGGTTCCGAGCAAGGGGGAGTCAGACCGGTACTTATAATACAGAATGAAGTAGGAAACAGACACAGCTCAACAGTGATAGTTGCAGCCATAACCAGTAAGATGAAGCCAAAGCTTCCAACCCATGTGGAGCTTCTGGCAAGAAGCAACGAGCTTACAAGGGATTCGGTTATACTGTTGGAGCAGCTCCGTACCATAGATAAGGCAAGACTTAAGGAAAAGGTGTGCCACATAAACGAGGATATACTTAAGAGGGTTGATTCGGCTCTTAAGATAAGTCTTGAATTGATGTAGAAAATACGCTATCTTATATATTTAAAGGAAGGTGATTGGTAAGACAGAAATGTCAGTTATATGAAGATATTTAACAGAAAAGCAGAAGAAGAAAAAGTAGAGGAAGAAATTATTTCCATGGTTAATGAGGGAAATGAACAAGGGCTTATTGAGGATGATGAGAAAGAGATGATAACGAATATCTTTGAGTTCTCTGAGAAGGAAGCCAGGGATGTTATGACACCTCGTACCAATGTGGTTGCATTTGACAAGAGCTGCAGACTTGTTGACATTATGGATGATATGCTGGAGTACAATTATTCAAGATATCCGGTGTATGATGGTGATATAGATAATATTGTGGGAATCGTTTATTTCAAGGATTTTGTCAGAGAGTATCTTAAGCACAAGGAGAGTCTTGTAGAGTCGGTCATGGTGGAGCCTTATTTCGTTCATCCAACCCGAAATATATCCAAGCTGTTTAAACAGATGCAGAATGACAAGATACATATGGCAATCATCACTGATGAATACGGACAGACAGATGGAGTTATCTCCATGGAGGATATTCTGGAAGAGATAGTGGGAAATATATTTGACGAATACGACGACGAGGAAGATGAGGTCAGGCGTGTGGGAAATGACTATGTGGTTGATGGTACTGCGGAGCTTGATGAGATATCAGAGCTTCTGGGCATTGAATTTCCGGATGAGGATTTCCAGACTATCAATGGCTTTCTTTTGTATGAGCTGGGAAGACTTCCCTTTGAACACGAGGATATACAGATAGAGTATCAGGGATACAGGTTCATCACCACAGGTCACAAAAATAAGATGATAGATAAGGTGAGGATTACTAAGGTTGAAAAATCTTCTGTATAGTGTTAATATAGTGGACGGTTGTATTTTATAGCGACATATATATGAGAAAAATAAGAAACATTACAGACAAGTGAGGAGTAATAAAGATGTCAGGACATTCAAAATTTGCAAACATCAAACATAAGAAAGAGAAGAATGACGCAGCAAAGGGAAAGATATTCACAATCATAGGTAAGGAAATCGTTATTGCAGTAAAAGAGGGGGGAGCTAACCCTGAGAATAATAGCAAGCTCCGTGATGTTATAGCAAAGGCAAAGGCCAACAACATGCCTAACGATACCATCAAGAGAGGTATCGAGCGTGCAGCAGGAGATGCCAATTCAGTAAACTACGTTACATGTACATATGAAGGATATGGTCCTAACGGAACAGCCATTATTGTAGATGCACTTACAGATAACAAGAACAGAACAGCGGCGAATGTCCGTAACTGCTTCACAAAAGGCGGCGGAAATGTAGGAACAACAGGCTGTGTATCATACATGTTCGACCAGATGGGACAGATCATCATTGCCAAGGAAGAGTGCGATATGGACGCAGATGACCTTATGATGGCCGCTCTTGACGCAGGTGCAGAGGACGTTGTGGAGGATGACGACAGCTTTGAGGTGCTCACAACACCTGAGAATTTCTCAGAGGTAAGAGAAGCACTTGAGAAGCAGGGAATACCGATGGCTGAGGCAGAGGTTACAATGATACCTCAGAATTATGTAGATCTTACAGATCCTGAGGCAGTGAAGAAGTTCACAAGGATCATTGATATGCTTGACGATGACGATGATGTACAGGCAGTATATCACAATGCAAATCTTCCTGAGGAAGAATAATCGGTATCAGGCGTTTTTACACTGTTTTTTACTTATACGGCTGGTGTTTGTGCCGCTTGGAATATGTTTTGTTGAAGGGCGTTTATGTACGCCCTTTAACGCATTTATATACAAAAAACAGATTATGGAAAAAATACGTACAGGCAAATTTTAAATAGCTGGATTTAAATGGGCTGATGTTTGGGGCATGAGAGGAAAGTAAATGAAGAAGGTTTTATCGTATTTAAAGGGATATGGAAAGGAAACGGTTCTGGCACCCCTGTTTAAGATGTTGGAGGCGTGCTTTGAACTATTTGTCCCTCTTGTTATGGCGAAGATAATTGATGTTGGTATATACAATAAGGATATGGGCTATGTCCTCAGGATGTGTCTTGTTATGGTGCTCCTTGGTGTTATAGGTCTTACCTGTTCATTGACAGCCCAGTACTTTTCGGCCAAGGCAGCAACAGGCTTTGGTACAGGGCTCAGAAGTGCATTGTTTAAGCATATAACTTCACTATCGTACACTGAGATAGATACAATAGGAACATCAACATTACTTACACGAATGACCAGTGATATCAACCAGATACAGACAGGTGTCAATCTGGTGCTGAGATTGTTTTTAAGATCACCGTTTATAGTGTTTGGTGCAATGATAATGGCATTTACCATAGACGTGAAGTCAGCCATGACCTTCGTTGTCACAATACCGGCACTTTCAGTGGTGGTATTCGGTATAATGCTCATTACAATCCCATTGTTTAAGAAGGTACAGAACAGGCTTGACAGAGTTACCCTTTTAACCAGAGAGAACCTTTCCGGTGCAAGAGTGATAAGGGCCTTTAACAGGGAAGAGAAGGAATTTCACTGATTTTTCTTAATCTATGATTCACTCCCGA
>JABLTK010102459.1_pt1 | contig 10773 bp, 6 predicted proteins | sample 7160131 | NCBI WGS metagenome assembly JABLTK01 (sample SAMN14651221, study PRJNA627086) | human gut metagenome | isolation source: feces | host: Homo sapiens
ATTCATATCCTTTATTCCAAACATAATATACAAACTCTTCATAATTGAAGAGTTAAACAAATATCCATTTAATAAAAAGCTTATTCATGGCGATTTCGGCACGCACAACTTTATCAAAAGAGATGAAAAGTTTATAGCTGCAATTGACCCTACTCCAGTAATTGGAGATGCAACATATGATTTATTATATGCACTTGTAAGTAATGTGGATTTACTTCCATTCTTGTCTATGAATTATTTGACAAGTTATATAAAAGAGCCAAAAACAAAGATCGAAGCTTTGCTAAAAGTTGTTCTATTTTGTAGGATTTGCAAATGTGTCAAATATAACAAAGAAGCCTTAGACACTTATCTTGACTTTTGGTACAACTTATTTAAATAGTATAAAAAACAATTCAATGAGTTTTGCCTTAATATTAAAGCAAAACTCGAACTTTAAATATGAATTTACACTTAAATAATAGAAAGGATTTTAAAATGAAACAAAGATTTATTGAACTATTAAAAGCAACAAACAGACCTGGTATTGATAACTTATTAGACTTTTTAGATAGAACTGATTTTTATACTGCACCTGCTAGTACAAAATTTCACAACTCTTTCGAAGGTGGTCTTTTAAAACATAGCCTAAATGTTTACGATGCTCTAAAAGACTTAACAAAAGGTGCGTGGAGTGATGATACAATAGCAATCGTTGCATTACTACATGATATTTGCAAAGTTAATCAATATAAAGTCGATTATAGAAACAAGAAAAATGATGAAGGAATTTGGGTAAAAGAACCATATTATACAACCGATGATTTAATGCCTCTTGGACATGGCGAAAAATCCGTTATGATTATTTCTGAATTCATAAAATTAACTAAAGAGGAATTATATGCAATTCGTTGGCACATGGGTGGTTATGAACCAAAGGAAAATTACTCTTATATTGCAAAAGCATATGAGAAATATCCACTTGCAGTATATACCCACATGGCCGATTTAATGGCAACTTATATTACAGAAGTAAGATAGTTAGTTAGCTAAATATTTTTATATTACAAAACACTAATACGAGAAGTTAAACTTTTATTTCTCATATTAGTGTTTTAAATCTTTGCAAATCACATTATATTTTTTGTACTCTAATTACCTAGATATTTATCTTTAATATTAAAATCTAAATCATGCCTTTTATATTGCCAAAGTTCCACCTGGTGTATCAAGTATCATAAATATTTTTTCTTCTTTTCCATTTTCAACATTTACATACACTATAAAGTTATTCTCGCCTATTTTTCCTTTGAATTCATACGTTGTGAGTTCTGTTTGAAAATCTGTTGGGATTATTGCTTTTCCTTCAGACAAAATTTCTAATTTAGGATTTAGTTTAGCTTTTGCTTCTTCCATTGTTATTTTAGGCTCTGCAATTTTTCTTTCTCTATGAGAATTCAAGTAACTCTTCGTCTCAATTCCAATTACTGAACCATCATCTAGTGCAACTTTTACCTTAACTAAGTCTGTATAACAAATCACTCCGTCTTGAACATATGCATAATTAATTGTAAGCATTCCATTTTCATTTGTAAAATAAGATTCTTTCATATTGTCAAAACCATGCTCTTCTAAAAACTTCAGTGCGATTTTATTTGCCTCTTCCTTATTTATTTTTTCTTCACCAATTGCTTTAGGATAATTAATCCAATACACTCTTCCATCTCTTTCTGTTATATTTATATAATACATCTCGTCATTGTTTAAAGTTACATCAAAACTATGTGAGCGAATATTTCCATCTACTATTCCATTATATTTTATATTTTTAATTTTATCTTTTGGTACGTATTGATATATAACTTCTTGTGCCATTTTTTCACTATAAATTGTATTTCCAAGGCCTAATACTTCTGGACTTGTCATGTGCTCAGAAAAAGGTCCATCGTATATTAGACCCCCATAATCTTGCATATCTTCTTCTATTTTCCCAAAACTATCTTTTGAAATATTTGAAACTTCTTGTGCAAAAATTGTTTCATCATCTTTTCTTGTTAACTCTCCCCATGATAAGCTATCACTTGACATATCTTGCATTAGCTCGCTAAGAGTCTGATTTAAGGTTTTACACTTCACATACATATTTTCTAAATTATCTAAGTCTGATTGTGCAAGTTCTTTATTTTCTATAGTTTTCTTAGATAACGAATATGAATAATCACTTAATTGATTGAAGTATTTTTCTGCATTTTCTATTGTCGTATGTTTAAGTGGAATTTGCGACAAACATGCTTGAGCTAAATCTGCTTTTCTCCATATGTCAGTCAACGTTTTAGCAGAATATTCTGGCGAACTAGATATTTGTGCTTTTGCAAGTAGCGTTTCGACGTTATCAGCATACTCAACTAATTCATAAAATGCTCTTTCATAAGAATTATTAATTGTTTGAGTTAACGTTCTATTTTGCAAATTAAAATATATAGAAATGGCAAACAATATTATAACTAAAACCATTGCCATTCTATGCCCTGTAACTCGATTTATTTTTCTATTAAAAAATTTATTCATAAAAAACCTCTTTCATAGCAAATTATTATTTACTTATATTTTTATCCAAATATAGAATAATATTCACTAATATGTTAAAATAATTAACAAAGAAAGGAATGTTGCAAATATGAAAAATAAAAAAATAATGATATTATATGCCTCAATTGGTGGAGGGCATTATAAAGCAGCTGATGCAATAAAAAACTACATAAATGAACATTATCCAAATCAAAAAGTTGAAATGATAGATGCATTAAAATATACAAATAAAGTTGTAGATAAAATAGTAATAGCTTCATATGTAAATATGGCGAGATATTCTCCAAAATTCTGGGGCGATTTATATAGTTTTAGTGAAAAACAATATTCAACAGTTACATTTAGTAATGCCGTTCAAAGATTGTTATCTATAAAGTTATTTAAGCTATTCGAAAAAGAAAAACCAGATATTGTAATATCTACACATCCTTTTATAACTGAAATGGTTGCAACACTCAAAAAAAGAAATAAAATATCTGTAAATCTAAATGTCATAATAACAGACTATGCATCACATAAATTCTGGGAACTAAAACCAGAATGTGTTAATAGGTACTTTGTTGCAAATGAAGAAATGAGATATGGGTTGATTAATAACAACATCGCAGAAAACAAAATATTCGTAACTGGCATACCTGTTGGACCAGCGTTTCTAAAGAAATATGATAAAAAAGAAATCTATAATCAATTTGGACTTGATGAAAATAAAAGAACTGTACTTATTTTTGGTGGTGGCGAATACGGATTATCTAACGTTAAATTGTTTTTGACTGGGCTCCTTGCCACAAAAGAGAATATACAAATAGTTGCAATTGCTGGCAAAAGCAAAAAGATACAAAACATGTTTAAGAATACTACCGCTAATTCAAACAAAAAAGTTGTTATCTTAGGCTACACAGATAAAGTACCAGAGCTTATGAACATTGCTGACTTCGTAATTTCTAAACCAGGAGGTCTTACAACAACAGAAATTTTGGTTAGCAACGTTCCGTTCATTATAATAAATCCTATTCCTGGACAAGAAGAAGAAAACGCAAGGTTTTTATTAAATAACGGAGCTGCCGTTAGACTTTTTGATGCCGAAAAAACAACTCCATTCCTAAACAGATTATTTGTCGACGACAAAAGAATCGAATGCATGAAAGAAATGCAAAGAAACATTGCAAAACCAAATTCGACAAAAGACATTGCCGAAAGAATTTTAAAATAAACTATTAAGTATTTTTTATTAAAATAACGGTTGATCTTTAAAGTTATATATAATATTTTTCGATTATATATAATTTCAAACATCAACCGTTTTTATCTTTATTCTTCTAAAATGCATTCTAATTTTATCTTAACTTTTTCTTCAAACATTTTATAAAACACATCTGTAAATATAGCGGTCACTAGAGAAACAATATTGCCGAAATTTTTGAATTTGCATGATATATAGTATAAGTTGTCACCCGCAAGTTTAACTCTTATATTATTGGCATATAATTCGTTTAAAACGAGTGTTTCTAAATCTTCGTTATAAATTTCTGTTAGTAGTTCATCTTCTTTTCTTCCAAACTTAATTGCAATTCTTCCTAATGGTGATAAAACATATTGTTTATTTTCAAATTTAGATTTTGCTTTTAAAACTAACTCTTGCATTATTTCATCTAAACTCAAGTATGATATTTTTATTTCAGATTCATTATCAATGCCAGCTTCTAAACTCTCATAGTAGCTATTTTCGTTTATCATTTTGCACATCTTAACCAAGTTAAACTTCTTGATATATTCCTTTAGATACTTTCCAAATTCATATATAAAATTTCCTGTGATAACATTGTTAAGTTCATTATCATCTTCAACTAATTTTTGATTAGTATATTTTTCAATATAATAGTCAGTGCTTCCAACATTAACATTGTTAGTCAAAATTTTTATATAAATCGGAATGTCGTATATGTTTCGTATATCTATATTTTTTTCATTGCACCATTTAAAAAACTGAAATGAATTTAAAGAAAATTTAATTGGTTTAGCCTTAGAAATAAGGTCTGCAATAAGATTCAAACTCACTTTATTAATCCTAATAACATAAGTCTTTTTTTCATCCGAAGTTATATAAATTCTTGAAAATTTTTCATTCACACAAAAGCTTACATATTCACTCTTCTCAATATTTTTCATTTGCTCTTCAAAGTCCTGGTCATCGTTTATATAAATAACTTCATTATCTACTTTTATGTCGAACTTCAAATTTATAAACTCTTTCAAAAAAATCTCATACTCATCCGGATTTTCTATTGCTTCAAATTCCTTTTCTATCGTCTTTGTGCCACTCAGTTTTCCAGACAAAAATGCAACTTTATTTTCTACCATATTTTCCTCCAACTATGCCTAAATATACTAGTAATGGGACGATTATTATTTCGCCCCATCACTCATTTGTAAAATCTACTTTTTCTCTTGTTGATCGCCCATGAAGTGATCGTTTTCAATCTTATCTCTTATTTTCTTTCTTCCTTCAATATACTCGTTAGCAGATGTAAAGAGATTTGTCTTTTCATTAAGCTTCTTGTATGTACTTTCTCTTTCAAGATCTGACTTATTAAGAAGGAGAATTACATATTGATCTAAAAGACTTGAACTGCCATCTCCGCCTTTGCTAAATGGACTCAAATCATTTAACAAATCATTAATTGCCATTATTTTTTGTGCATAAATTTCATTCTTAGTATATCCATCATATGTCTTAGTTTCAGTATCAAGATGATTTTCAAGTATATCAACTTTTCTGTTTGCCAAAATATCAAGTGCAATTTGTGACCCTGCTTCGCTAACAGCATTCTTTCTTGCCTCAAACACACTGTCTATCATTTGCTCTAGAGCAACATCATCGTCCATATCTTTTATTATTTCATGAGAAGAAAGTTCATCATCATAGAAACCATCACGTGGATTCTCTTCATAATCTTCAACTATACTTTCTGCCAATTCAACCAATTCCGTAGATTCTTCACTATTTTGTGAATATTCAGCTTCAATTTGATTCTTCTCGGTATTAAAATCATTACCAAGAACAAATTCAGCAACATCATTCAATTTCTCATCACTAATATTTTGATCAACATCATTTAAAGCTTCTTGTATTTTTTCTTTACTATATCCTTCAATATTTCTATCTTTTAACACAAGTAGGTTGTTTATGAAACCATTGTAATCTTCTATTTCGCTTTCTGTTAAACCTTTTTGTTTTAAGTAATCGCTTATTCTTTGTATATCACGTGCCCTGCCTTCTCTTCTTGATTTTGCAATACTCTTAGCCGTAGCATGTGATAAAGTATCAATATCAAGTTCTTCACTATACAAATCATCTACAAGCTGTCTTGCAACATCATTATCATCCGCATGAATTCTAATTTCATTCAAAGCATTTAAAATTTCTTTTTGTGAATACACTCCAGAGCCTCTTTGCTTTAATATGTATAAGCTTCTTGCAAGATTTTTTATTTCTGTCTTTTGCTCATCGCCAAGTGAAGAATCATTTTCTGTGTACATATTAGCTACGTTGTCTACATATTCGTTTACTTTCTTATCGTTCCTTGAAGTGCCATTTCCATACTTAGTACGTGCTTCTTCCTTATTTATTGCTTCGATTGTTTTTTGAATTTCATTTTCTAATCCAACTTTAGAAATATTATTCATAGCCCCATGAAGTTTCTCTGTGAAATATATATTCGTCTTTTGAGCAATTTGTTTCTCATTATCTGATGGGAATATCATTGCCATTCTTGCTGTTATTTCTTTTTCAACCTCAAAAGAATTTCTTCCTTCTGCTGTCATTCTGTTATAGCATAAATCCAATGATGCCAAAGCCTGGAACTGTCCTGCAGAAATATATGATGATTTGAAAGCCTCGTTGTTTGGATCTTCAACAGCAAGTTTTTTAAGTAATGCTTCTGCTGCCGCCATTTCTTCTAAGCTGTGCGTCTTCGGATTATTAAGTATTGCTACCGCATTAAAAGCAGCCGTCTTCTTTCTATACTCTTGAAGTTCGTTAGGCGATGCATTGCTAGGTGGTGGCGTCGGTGCGCCTTCCAATCTTAAACCTATGTTAGGTGCCTGCATACTAGTCGCTCTGTCATCGAAATTTTCAAGTTTCTTACTAAATGCTCCTATATTTTTTATTCCTCTTGAAAATCTTCTTGGCATTGATTTTTCACCAAAAGTATACCTACCAGCAGTTTGTATAGCACTTTCTGCCAACTTCAATTTCGAATACGTTGCAGCGGCACTACTTGCTAACGACTTCATTGTTCCAGCCTTAGATTCTTGTCCAAATATCTTTCTGATTATTTCTTCACCTTTAAATAAGAAAGTAATACCAACAATTATTAAAATAAAATCATACTCAAGTCCTGTTGAAGTACCAACAACAGTAGTTGGGTCAGTACCCAGTTTAGTAGAACCATTAATCAATTTATTTCCCGTTGTAAATGTTCCAGAAGATGCATATACAGTTGCACAAACAAAAACATATACAATTGCATGGAACGTCTGTACAAAAACGTTTATCATATATTCTTTTAGCCATGTGTTTAAAGCTTGTGATTTTCCATCAGCAATCTTATCAATTGCGTAAGATAATGCAACTAGTGGAAAAATTATTATCAAATATGCAATAATAAACAATCTTTTATAGTAATGAAAAATAAGCACTAGTAATTGCCAAGTTGCAATCAAAAATGCAAATGACAAAGTAACTTTTTCTGTTTGATAAGCTGCAAATCCAAGCTGAGACATATAATCGTTGCCATTACCCCAATCTATTTCATCATCTATTGATGTTTTATCATAGATATTTGAAATGTCCACCATCGGTGCCGATGTTGTAGACGTAAATCCCTTGTTAGCTTCTATTGTTTTTACCATTGCTTCATTTATTTTAATGATATATTTCATAGCATATGGGAATAATAACAATATTCCTATTCCAACAACCCAATTCATAAACAACTCTTTATAGTTTGCCTTCCTTTCGGCTGTTGCTCCTAATATGATTTTAATTCCCATATAAACTAGTATTGCCATGTATCCCATAAGTGCTATCTTTTGGAAAATTCCATACCACTTATTTACTACAGAATTAAGTCCACCAACATTATTGTTGCCATATATAAGTGACGATGCCATTTCTGCACCAACTTCTGATTCAGATTCGAAGTAAGAAATATTAGTTTCTGCATACTTATTAAAAACCAAGTCATCAATTGTAATTGTTTTGCCAAGTGCCGTAGATATTAAAAAGTGCAAACCATTTGCAAGACTATAAAGTAAATTAGCAATCATAGCTTCAAGGTCTTCTAGGAAACTTTCCTTTACTTCTTTAAGAAGCAAATACCTTGGAACTTTATAAACTGTACCCTTGACTAAATATACTTGCTCTGAGAGTTGATTTGCAACTATACCACTAAGTGTTAAATCAAGTTTTCTTCTCTTTGATGGGTATTTTGTCTCTCCATTTTTATCTAGGTAATAAATATACAGATTCGATCTAAGATTTGTCTTGTCTGTTACTCTGTTATATAGGGTATTAAGTGTTTCATCTATTGCACTAGTAGTCGCACTTTGCGTCGCATAAGGGATGTACCAGCACGTCCTTTCTGGCACATAATCTCTTAATGTCAGCTCTTCAACAAAATCTCCAATTGGTGTATCTGCTGTTATATCACGTACTATTTGTTCAAGCGTCGTTCCGCCTGGCATATTTGAAATAGCCCAGTTAAGTCCAAACAGCAAAACATTGCCAATTTTTTCTAATGTTTTCTTATCCTCTTCCTTTGCATACGCAATATTATAAGTTGCATTGCCACGTATTGTAGGAGGAAGAGCTACTTCAAAAAGTGTTATCATTGCTATAAGAATAACTAATATTCTACTTAAAAACTTTTTCATAACTTTTCCTCCTCTCCTATATGTTATTTGAATTATTGTTACCAGACATTCTAGCTTTTCTCTCTGCAAATGATTCTCCTTCAAGCTTAGTTTTATTTGCTAATTCTGATAATCTTTGTTTGTAATCCTGAGTTGATGCTGGTACATACTCTTCGGTATTTTCGTTAGCAGGACCTTTAACCGTCTTTTTAATAAAGTCAATGCCTTTTTCTCCATACTCTATGCCCTTATTTCTAACATTTATAGCATTTTGAACTGTTCCTGCAGTAAGGTCAGAACCGATTGTATAACTGGTTAATACTTTTTCCGGCATAGTTGCAATAAGATCTTTTTTACCATCTGCAGACATACCTAAAATAGTACTACCAATTGCAGCTCCTCCTAATGTAGAGACTACAGCCTCTGTTATAGTGTCAGCAGATGTAACAACAGCTCCTATTGTTTCTTGTTTCTTTTCTTTTTTCAATTTATCGTAATCTGTATCTAATTTATTAATCTCTCTTTCGTATCTACTTCTTTCAATTGCCTCTCTGTACCTTTGTTGCTCAATCGAAGATGTAATCTGAGAATCATCGTTGCCGTTACTCTTAAGATATTTTACATTTACACCTTCTCTTAAATCATCCACGTTATAATTTAATCTGCTTCGTATAAAATCAGACATTGCATTTTCTTTTACATATGTTTTACACTCTTCTATTATTGTTCTATCGTTATTTACCGAATCAGGATTATTAAGAATCTTAACTCTTAGCATCATCTCATACGATTCCGGACTGCATCCTGCATAATCCTCCATTATTCTGGCAAATTTTTTCTCTTCCTGTGTACCATTTCTATATTTTCTAATCAAACTTTCTAATTCTTTTGCATTAGCTAGTAACTCTTTAGCTGTATACTCGCCAGAACTTGCAGTTTTCTTCATCTCCGCAATTTCTTTTAATTTTAACATGTCATCCTGTAACTCACTAGCATTATATTTAGCACCTTTTACGGCATTCTCTATATCTTTATGTCCTACAGAATTTTCATCTATATAATCATCTGTCAATGTTTTTATGGTTTCTGTCTCCATTATTATTTCATCTATAGTGTAATGTCCTGAAGCCATATTATTTATTGCATTTACTGAATCTTTTAATATTTCAACATCTGCATCAATAGCTTTTTGCTCTCTAATAATTTTTTCACTATTAGAAAGATTTGGAACAGTTTCCTTTGAAGTCATTTCAATATTGTTTATTATATTTTGTAAATCATCTGCATTACCATTAGCTCCAGCTATAGTAGCTCCCGGATTTTGTCTGCTACTAGATGTTCCTCTCGCAACTGAGGCTTGTTTACCACTCAAAACATTATTTATATTACTTGTATTTCCTATGTTAGTTGTATTATTTTCTTTTCCATTGTTGTCGTATTTTCTAGATAATAAACTTTGTTTTCTTTGTGAATATTTCTTCTTGCTAGCTCTTGACGAATTCTGTGCATTTGCAATTGCCTCTTTTATTGCTACTTCTCTTTCTCTCTTTGTCATTGCTCCATTACTTACAGAAGTATTAATCTTTGATTTTTGAGGTATTGCACTAGCATAACTTGTTGTCGTAGTGCTTGAACTTGTTGCGGTTTGTGTAGTCGCTCCACCACCATATTTTACTGTGTTCGCAACTGTTGCATTTGAAAATCCTTTTAAAGTTCTTCTTGCTGTCATATTCTTATTAGTAAGATTAGCACTCTTATTAACTACAACCTTTCCTTTACCAACTCCTGAAGTAACTCCATTTCTATCTACAACATTCTCATATATTTTCTTTTCTTCTTGTTTTATGGTCTTAGGTATAGTAGGTTGACCCGCTTTATACATAGCAGTTCTAGCATTTCTTTTTCTTCTTCTTTGCTCTCTTAATTTTTGCTTTTCAGTTTCAGTCATAGGAATCTTTTTATTAGTGCCTACTTGTGACATGTTCCTATTTCTTGTGGCTTCAAATACCGTACTTGCATCAGATAAATTATTTTCTGCACGATTTCTTTTTGCTGCGCCTCTGCCTCTCGCACCATTTCTCGCTCTTCTATTTGTCCAATAATCGTTATCTGCAACTCTTGTTTTTCCTCCACTAACTCTTTGCGATTTATCTTCTTTAAATTTAATCTCTGAATATGATGCCATTTCTTTCAATTCTTTTTCCGAAATAGCTAGTTTTTTCAACATCTTTTGACTTTCCGGAGTCAAATTTATATACATATGATGACTCCAGATTGCAAGTGGCAGAATAC
>JABLTK010063359.1_pt1 | contig 10772 bp, 9 predicted proteins | sample 7160131 | NCBI WGS metagenome assembly JABLTK01 (sample SAMN14651221, study PRJNA627086) | human gut metagenome | isolation source: feces | host: Homo sapiens
CGCAAACTGTTGAACCTCGCGATTCTTTTATTGTCCGGTTGAAGAGGTTCATTCGAGCGAAGCTTCTTAGATAACTAAAACCCCCTCACTAATTTTAGTGAGGGGGTTTTATATGCATTATTTTCTACCTAAAAGTCTAAACATTTCTTTCTTATATGCTTCTACACCTGGTTGATTAAACGGATTTACTCCAAGCAAGTGACCACTTATGCCACAAGCCTTTTCAAAGAAATATAAAAGTTCTCCTAAATTAAATTCATCAAGCTTGTCTACTTCAATCATTATATTTGGAACCTTTCCGTTAACATGAGCAATCACAGTTCCTTCCATAGCTTTATGATTGATTTCATTTAAAGTTTTTCCATTTAAATAATCAAGTGCATCTGGTGAACCTTCTTCACAAGTCAAAGTAAAGTCTCTATATGGTTTCTTTATATTTATTACAGTTTCAAAAAGAATTCTCTCACCTTCTTGAATATATTGCCCCATCGAGTGCAAATCTGTTGTATTATCTACACTTGCAGGAAAAATTCCTTTTTCCTCTTTACCTTCACTCTCACCAAATAATTGTTTCCACCACTCACTTATATAATGTAGTTTTGGTTCGTAATTTACTAAAAGCTCAATCTTCTTTTTCTTTTTATACATAATATTTCTTGCAACTGCATAATCGTAGCAATCATTATTTTCTAAAGAAGAATACTTCTTTTCTGCTGAATAAACACCATCAAGAAGTCTATCAATATTAATTCCAGCACTTGCTATTGGAAGTAGCCCAACCGCTGTAAACACAGAATATCTACCACCAATATCATCAGGAACTACAAAAGTTTCATAACCTTTTTCATCAGCTAATTTCTTTAATACGCCTTTTTCTTTATCAGTCGTAACGAAAATTCTGTCTTTTGCTTTATCTTCTCCATATTTTTCTTCTATATATTCTCTTAATACTTTAAAAGTCAAAGCTGGCTCTATAGTTGTACCAGATTTAGATATAACATTCAAAGAAATGTCTTTATCTTTAATATAATCTAGCAAATCATTTAGATAATCTGAACTCATATTATTTCCAGCGAAAATAACATTCTTAGGATTGAAAGTATGAGATAGTGCATCTATAACGGCTTTTGAACCTAAATATGAACCACCAATACCTATAACAATAAGCAGATCAGATTGCTTTCTAATCTTACTTGCAGCAACCTTTATCTTCTCTAACTCTTGAACATCAAGCTTAAGATTAACCCATCCTAGAAAATCACTTCCAGCTCCTTGCTTTTCATGAAGATTAGTATGTGCCTTTAAAACTTCTTTTTTATACTTTAAAATCTCTTTTTCAGATATTCCCGAATTGCTTAAATCTAACTTCATCATCTTTCCTCCTTAGTAAAATCTCTACAATATATACAAATTATATAACTTGTTTATTTTATAATCAACTTAAAAATAAAAATCGTTTAAATAGTTCGTAATAGAAAAAATGAATATTAACGAACTGGAAATTGTTGGATATTAAGCCAGTATTACCCAGTCGACAGGTTGACAAAAAGTCGTTTTTAGTGTATTATGTATACGTAACCATATACTTTACCTAGAAGTAAGTTTAACTAAAATCGCTTCTAGGTGGGGAACAAAAGTAAAGGGAGGAAAGTTGTAGTGTTTATTAATCTTGTTGCCATGTGTCTTCTCGCCCCCATCTGGCTCTCCACAAGCAAAAAGCTTGTAGAACGGAAAGGTGGGTTTAGCAACTGGATGCGACACGTGAGTATCTACACTCTCGTAGTCAGCTCCTTGATGTTGCTAGCTCCCGTGATCTTCGAGGTTATGAATCTTCAATGGTTCGCCGACTTCAAGGAGATTCTCAAAGATGACGTGGTCCTGAACCTCAGAGCACACTCTCGTGCTTTGACAGTGCTGTGTTACGTCATCCGGCAGGTCGCAATCATGGTCAGCACGGGTGCGGTTTGCTTGGCCACCATGCAGTTGGTCTGTCGTTATGGCAAGGCTGACAAGCTGGTGGCTGTGCTGGTGTGCACGTTCGCCGGCATTTTGGTAGTGATTCGTGTGTTCCACATGCCTGTGGATAATGCAGAGTACCACCAGAAGCTGTTTGCAGCCATTGAATGGGTCGCAAACAAATTTTGGTTCTTCATCATCGGTATCCTCAGCTTCTGTGCTGGGATTTTCGTGATGGGAATCAAACAGCGGAAACAGCACCGCCGCTAATACGACGCGTTCCCCACCCCCCCTTGGCACTCTGCCGAGGGGTTCTTTTTTTATTCTAACGTATACAAAATCCTTTGTGCAAGTTCTTCATTAATTCCGTCAACCAGGCATAGTTCTTCAACACTTGCTTCTTTTATTTTTCTGACAGATTTAAACCTTTGCAAAAGAGCTTTTTTCTTTTTTTCGCCAATGCCATCAACCTTATCAAGCTCTGATTCTCTCACCCTATTTTGTCTCAATTTTCTATGATATTCAATAGCCGTATTATGAACCTCATCTTGCAAAAAAGTAACTAAGTTAAAAAGTTCGTTAGACTTTATTTCATACTCTCTTCCATCTTCGTCAACTATAGTCCTAGTTCTATGCTTACCGTCTTTAACCATACCAAACACAGGTATAGTAAGCCCATACTCATGCACAACATTTTTAGCAACTCTTACTTGAGAAATACCACCATCCATTAAAATTAAGTTAGGTGACGAACTATAAGGAGACTTACCATCAAAATCTTCTTTGCAATACTTTAATCTACGCATCAAAACTTCACGCATACATCCAACATCGTTTTGACCTTCAACGGTTTTAATCTTTATTCTTCTATAATCAGATTTCTTCGGCTTAGCATTTTCAAAAACAACTATACCAGCAACGGTATCAGTACCAGAAATGTTTGAGATATCAAAACTCTCTATCCTCTTTGGCAACTCTTTCAAATGAAGTAAGTTCATAAGCTCCACAAGAAGTCCTTCGTTTTCAATCGAGTCAGTTTTATTTTGCATAGAAATTTTTGCATTCCTCTCTGCCATATCTATAAGCTTAACTTTTTCACCACGTTTTGGAATCTTGAATTCTAAATTTTTCTTATTACCAATCTTCATAAGCAAATTTCTAGCAAGCTCCATATCAGGAAATTCATATCTAAACATTATCTTATCTGGCACATTTCCATCGTTATAATACTGCTTCATAAAATCAAAAATTAAATCGCTTTCAGAAAATTCTTCTACATCTTTTAAAATAAAATTTTCTCCGCCAATCATTCTACTATTTCTAATATTAAAAACTTCTATTGAAGCTTTATCTAAATATTTCACAATTCCAATTACATCAATATTATTCTCACTAAACGAATCCATTTTTTGCTTTTGCATCAAGTTCTCTAAACTAATCTTTTTATCTCTTAACTCTGCTGCCTTTTCAAAATTTAGTTCAGAAGAAGCCTTTTGCATATCAGCATCTATTTTCTTAATTAGTGCTTCAGATTTGCCATCTAAAACATCTATAACTTGATTAATAACTTTCATATATTCTTCTTTTGAAACATTACCTTGGCATATTCCCATACATCTTTTTATGTGATAATTTAAACAAGGTGTCTCATATTTTCCATCTTTAAAAATCTTTCTACAATGTTTAAGCTTAAAAGTCTTATTCAAAAACTCAACTGTTTCTTTAACAGCAAAAGCATTCGTATATGGTCCAAAATATTTCGCACCATCGTTAAATTTTTTTCTCGTAATTCTAACTGTAGGATAATCTTCATTTAAAGTTATTTTAATATATGGATACATCTTATCGTCTTTTAATAAAACGTTATATTTCGGTCTGTGAAGCTTTATAAGATTGCATTCTAAAATAAGAGCTTCCATCTCACTATCAACAACGATATACTCAAAATGATCAATTTGCGAAACCATCTTTTTAATTCGCTCCGTTTTATTTGTCTTTTGAAAATACTGTCTTACCCTATTTTTTAAAACAACAGCTTTACCGACATATAAGATGTTATCGTTTTTATCTTTCATAATATAAACCCCTGGTCTCTCAGGAAGCTTTTTTAAATCCTCTTTAATTCTTTCACTTGGAAAATTTTCTCTATTCTCATCCATAAATCTCGCTCCATAAAAATATATCAAAATCATCTGCCTAGTTATTATAATTTAATTATAGACCTCTAAATCTTATTTAATTTTAACAGAATTTCTTTCTTTTTTCAATTAAAGAGCAAAAAAATAAAACCCATATTTGATATTTTCAAATACAGGTTTTAATTGCATAATTGACATGGAACATATCCATTTTGTATAGCATCATCTTCATCTATAAATATAACATCGTACGCATCATTCTTTATTAATTCACAATCTTTTGTATGATAAAGTTTAGCACCAGATGAAGCATAAGTTGCACCATACAAATAATCTTTCTTTACAATTTGTGAACCCCCCAAAGCATAATTATTATAATACACACCTTTTAATGTACCTAAAGGAATTCCTTGAACAAATGCCATAACAGTTATATCATTAATTGTATTTACCCAATCATCATTTGTAATCTCTGGTAAATAGAAATCATAAGTACTACCAAGCATATCTGCAAATCTGTTATGTTCATTAATTTCTTCTCTTAAACAAGCCGATAAAATATTAATTATTGTTTTTCTTCTGTTTTCGTGAAATTTACCAACAGTATATTTTCCGTCTACATCTCTTTCATAATCTTGTAAAAAGTTATTTACTCCGGCTGTAGGAATAATATTGTCTTCTAGTTCTATTGGTGTAGATTGCTGTAATGCATAAAGTATCATAGAAATATCTGAGGTTAAAGTTGAAACTTCTTTAGGAGTATACCCTGCAAAATTATTTTGATATTCTGTTTTTATACTTTCTAAATCATTATAACTTAATTTACCAGAATAACAATTGCCATCATAATACAAATAAATATCATTTCCTAATGTATAACCAACCGAATACTGCCCATTTTTTGCTTCATAAGTATATGGAATTTTTGAAGACAATTCGTATTCGTACGTTCCACTATGATTTTCTTGAGAATAAACGTAAAATCCATCATAAGCTAAAACTACAATAGCAGGAACATAAGGAGCAAAATAATTTTTAATGTAACTATCTGAAGATTTATCATCAAGTGTAGTCATATCTGATATTTTATATGGAATGTTGTAATTAACAGCTAAAGTATGAAAAAATGTATTTATTGTTTCTTGTGCAAGTGCTGGTGTTATATTAATTACTTCTCCAAATTCATCATCATAATCAAATCCACTTACAGCAATAATTTGATCTATTGCATCTTTTGTTGCGGTATCAACTGCATTATTAATTCTAACTTCATCTTTTAAAGCAGCAAAACGACTATTTATATTGCTTTTGCAAACAATAGAAAACGGTAAAATTATTGCAACTAAAACAAACGCCCAATGAAGAACTTTCACATTTACCCTCCTTTCTTTAAAAATAACTTATAAAAGAATTTTTAATCAATTGCATTAGCAGTATTTCTTACCATACCACCATAAGGAACACCAATCTTAAATGTTTCTTGTTTAGAAGCATAAACACTTTCTTTAATTACTGTAGATTGTGTCTTATTTGTATTTTTCACTGAAACATAAAAATAATCTCCAGCCTTCATGTCTCTATAGTCATTACCAGAATCTAATATTCCTTCAATAGTTGTAGTATAAACATTTTTATAAGCATTAATGTTATATATACGTTTTCTATGCTCAAGTGTAACTTCATATCTATTACCTGTAGCATTAATACTTTGTAAGAACTGAGTATACATCGTAGGAGTTATATAGCCTAAGTTTCTGACCGAATCTACAAACTCAACAACAGTAGCATATACTGACATATAAGATATATCATCTTGTCTTTCCCATGTATCCATAATTGGAAAAACAAACATCAAAATAACTGCAAGTATCATAGAAAAAACTACAATAAGTGAATCCTCCAAAACATATCTCTCCTTTCTTTACAAAATAATCAATTATATATAACTGTACCATCAACATAAGAATAACTAAAATTCTTACCTTGACTACTACGTAAATAGTGCATAAGTGCTACATAATCGCCTTGCTTATTATAAACATCATCTTTAGTAACTGTAAAACCGTCAACAACAAGTTTCTCAACATTCATCGATTCCATATTAAACAAAGTAATGTATATTTCACTACGACCAATTTCACGAGTCTTCTTCGTGCCATCAATTACTTCCACTTCTGCTCTATTAGTTATATTTACTGTGCCTTCTGTCATTAATTCCAAATAAGAATTAAGTGAAGAATATAAATAAATAGAGGTAGTTGCAGCAACTATGAATAAAAATACAGACGCTGCCATATATATGGCTTTTCCTAAATCACTCATAAACTAAAACTACCTCCTTTGTAAATATCAAATTAAATCTAAAGCACTATTTTTTACCTTATTGTAATATTATCAATATATCCATCTGAATCAAATGTATATGAATAACTATATTTATTAGTCATATAATTGTAACCATCTGGTGCATTCAATTGATTAATTATACTTGAATCAATACTCACAGTAACTGTATGAGTATGATTAGCCCTAGTTGAATCATCGATTGCTTTATTATATATATTTAAAGCATCAATTCCTGTAATAGTGCTATCGAAAGATTGGTAATATCTATTAAATGATTCGATTGCACTAAGTTCTGCTTGATCGTTTGCTGCACTAGCAAAACCTCTAGCGCCATTCAATATGTAAATAGCAAGTCCAACTATCATTACAGCAATAAATACACCTCCAGCCATTATTAGTGCTTTTGCAGCATTATCCATAAATATTACCTCCAATTACAATTTCTTAATCACCTGTAGTAGTAGTAGTAGTACTAGGAGTAGCAATAGTTATTAGACTAATATAGCCTCCAGGACCACCATATGTGAAAGTTACCTTATATGTTGAATTATCTTTTATACTTGAAGTATCATCTGGAATGGTTGCTCCAGACTTTGCACCTGGAAGTTGAGCCATAATTTGTTGACTATCAGGTAAAGCATTTTGCTTATTAATAGATCTAGCTGTATTCAATAGAGCTTTCACTTCTCTTCCTCTTATTGTACCCTCATATTGTTGTAATTGTGAGTTGATAGATGTTACTGTTAAAGCATCAATTTGATTTAAAGCATCATCTGTCATACCATTTGCTGCTGAGAAAATATAAATACCAATACCTACTATTGCAACTGCTATCAATATAGCACCTGCCATGATTAATGCTTTTGATGCATTATCCATAAAAAATCACCCTTCCTTTTTTTAATAAAAATATATTTTTAAATTTGAATATTGAAATCTAAATTATAATAATGAACCCATCTGGCTAAAGTATGTTCCCATATCAACAACACTTGACCAAATTAATGGACCAATCAAATATCCAACAAAAAGTGTAACCATCGGTGCGAAACCAATAATTCTACCAATTCTTGCTTTCTTATTTACTAGTCTCTCGTTTGTTTCTTTTCTAACTTCTTGATAGAAAGCTCTTTCTTGTTCTAATTCATCAAAAGCATCTGTCAATTTAACATTTTCAACTGCAGATTGTAAACTTTCTACAATTCTAACAAACGGCTTATATGGAGCATCTTCTTTTAACTCCTCTAGAGCTTCTATAGCACCACTTTCATAATTATTCAAACATTTAGCAAGCGGTTCCTTAAATATGTTTGCATACCTTGCAAGCCATTCAATTATAAATTCAACAGAAATTCTTTCTATATACATAAGCATCAAGATTATGGTCTGAAATTGCATTACTTCGTCTTCCATTTCCATAGCTCTCATCTTTCTTTGGAACATCAAAATAATTACTGGCATGTAATACATTGCATAAGCAATTAATAAAGCAAGTACTATCTCAATCCATTTGAAGTATTCATTTGCATAGATTTTTAATTTTTCATATACTCTGGTAGCATTCGTATAAGCTTGATCTGTCGAAAGTGGGATATTATAAATTTCTATTACGCATTCTTTGATTGTTTCCAAGGTTATTATTCCTGGATCGTTCTTATTCTCCCAAGCTTTCTCATATATCATATCTGCCAATTGGTCTACGAAATCTTCGGTAGGCATCTCAATATGTGAATCTAATATCGCTTTTTGAATCGAAGCTCTTGCAGATGTTGATTGAATAGATTTAAATTTAAGTTTTCTTTCAACTCTCTTTGCAAGATAAGTAGCAGATTCATCAGACAAAGGTTGATTGCTTATATAAAGCATCTGGTCTGCAATCTTACCAATAGCAACCTCTCTAGACTCATTTCTAACTGATTTTATTATTTCATTATTTTCTACAAGGTTACTTATGAAAAATCTATCGAATGCTGAAAGCGCATCTCCTGCATTTTTATCGCTATCAGACATTTGACCAAATACGGCACTTTCACTAGTCGTACTATATAAAATATTATTTATGGTTATTGCATGCGCTTGACTTATTACAAATATTGATATAAAGAATCCAACTACACACCAAACCACTCTATTTACATATAGCCATTCCATCTTCATGTGCGAATTAGTTTCTTTTAGTAAGTTACGCATTTTAACGTATTCTTTTTGTGTTGACTTAGGCATCAATTGGTCGATAAACTGCTCAATAATTGGCAATCTATAAACTCTTTCTTGCCAAGGCGTTTCTTTATCGTCCTCTGCTCTAGTTCTATCTGAATTATCTTTAACTCTCTTTAATAGTGAGTATGATAAAAAGATAAGTACTAAAAGTCCAAGCTGTGCTAAAAATCCTCCAGGACCTTCGTAGAAATCTCTTGTTGATTCAAAAGAATTCATTGCCCAGTTTTTTAGAGGAAGTATAAAAAGTATCGGAGCTAGAGATATGTATGTCAAACTCTTAAATAAATAATCTAGCTTGTCTCTTTTTAATATTTCAAGTTGTAATTCTTGTGTAATGTTATTCATATTTTTTAAATAAAGTGATATGCCACCTATTTTTCTATCACCAAATTCTTTTGTTAAATATGAAATACCCGCAAAGGCTTTTAAAAATCTATTTGGTGCTATATCATAATATTTTTCAAGTTCTAGTTCAGGCTCAGCAGATATAAGGATCTCATATATCTTATCAGCCTGAATTACAACTTCCATATCTTCTAGTAGAGAAGCTTCATACAAAGCTTCTTCTACCATGTTTGTTTCGTGATAAGCATGTCTTACTTCTGAGAAAAGTTCAAGTTGTTGTCTTAACAAAGTATCTTCTATTTTATTTACCATCATGTCTGTAAGATTTTCTATAACAACAAGCACACCTATTAATGAAACTATCATCATAAATAAATCTTCTCTATTTATGTAAGTTAAAACAATTGCTGCAACAAGTGTATATATAATGCCTTTTAATGCTATTTTCGCTGTTTCATTTCTTATTGTATATTCATCGTCATCATGCAAAAGTTCAAGTCTTCTTCTTATCTTATAAACGTATCTGTTTATAATCGGAAGTCTAATTAACTTTGTATATATCTTTTGTAGCATAGCGCCAGAAGACAATGCTGATTCGTTTGATGTAAGCATTTTTTGAAGCGCTATACTTTTATTAGCTTTATTCTTTTTTTGAAGTATTAGAAATGCTATTAATACAATGACAAATAAAACAAGTGGTACAGCAATCAATAAAAGTAGCATCTTCTGATCCATCATAATCCTCCTTTACTTATAAAACTTACTCAACAACTCTTCTAACCGTGTCACCAGTACTTATATCAAAATATTGATCTACGAACTTATCAAATGCAAATTGATCTTCTTCAGACATATTTTCTCTCATTTCTTCTAAGTTCTTGTCTGAAATCCTGTTCTTTATTACATATTCGCCGTCAACAAATTCTACTATGTTTACAGCATGATAAGTTTCTGTTTCAGTAATTTTTGTGAAATAGTTTGTCGCATTGTCTATAAATTTATCCATCTTGCCTTCCATTGTAGGCTCGTTATGATGATCAAAAGTATAGTTATTCTTTTCTTCTACTGGAATACATTCTGTAATTCTTTCAATGTATCTATCACCACTATAAGATTTCTTTAAGTGTATTTCAAAGTTTAATACGTTTACAACCTGTATCTCTGCAACTTTTTCATTGTTGAACATACCAATCTTTAATAATGAGTTACGTAGAGATAATACTAGGTTTGCAAATGTTTTAGCATGGTGAGTGAAAAGTGTAAATTTACTTGCAACCTGTGCCATCTGAATCATCCAAGCAGCAACCGCGTCGGTTGCAACCTCTCCTAGGATGTTAACAGCACCATCTGTCTTTTTCTGTAAGTCCAAACCTTCTTGTCCTGAAACTGTATCCGTCTCTCTAAATGTTAAGATGTTTCTGTTTGGATAAACTTTTCTTAAGTGTAACTCGAATGCAGTTTCCTGAACTCTTATGTTTAATGTTGGATATATGTATTTAATTATTGCCATAAGCATTGTAGTTTTACCACAACCCTGCTCACCAGTAAGAGCAGTAACTCTGGCACCTTTTACTAAGAATTTTAATAATTCTATTACTGGTTCTCTTCCTGGATGTCTTACTAAGTTTTCAAGTACGGCATTAGGTGTATCGAATTTTCTTACGAAGAATGCCCAAGATTCTGACATACTAGGTCTAACAACAACGACACGGGAACCATCTTTCATTTCATTAATTTTATAACCATTTGTATCAGATAACTGACCCG
>JABLTK010030698.1_pt1 | contig 10770 bp, 6 predicted proteins | sample 7160131 | NCBI WGS metagenome assembly JABLTK01 (sample SAMN14651221, study PRJNA627086) | human gut metagenome | isolation source: feces | host: Homo sapiens
AAAGGAGCAGGACGTGGTCTATCCATAGGTGTTGGTGATAGGACTGGTTGAACAGGAGCAGACTGAACAGAGGTGCTCATAGATGGAATCAATGGTTTGGAATAAGTAATGTATTTAGTTAAGGTGGTTCTCTAGACTTCAACAATTATCGAGACATGATTGTATAATCGTGAGAGTCTCCAAGGCATGTACTGATAACACAATCATCCAAACTAGAGATAAAGAATTATTAGTGATATGATTGTAATAAGAAATAGGAGTGGTGTAACACAACAGTGATATTGAAACATACAAATGATACATATGAGTATATATGAACAGTTCATCAGTATCTATGGAAATGTGTCCACTCTTATTTGTTAGAAGCAACAGTACATAGGAGTATAGTACATAATGAAACATTAAGGGACTACAGGATCATCTGTAGGTCCTGGAGGAGATGTAGGTGAACCACTCTTGTTATAGAAATAGTAATCAATATCCGGGTGGTTGTTGCTATTCGAAGTATAGGATTTTAGACTATTGAAAGCAGTATCCTCAATCAATGTGAAGTCAACATCCTTTATACCAGTATCCAAAACCTCAACTTCTAAGAAATTGTCTCCAGCATGATAATCAAACACTAATGTAGCAAGAGCAGGAAGGGCTACAACTCAATAATCACCATCAAGCATACACTTTAGAGTCATCTTTGCACCCTCAATACCCTTACCCCTGGTCTCAGTCCATGACTCTCTTCCCATGTTGATTTGAGTTAGTTTCGGGCAATTCTCAACAGTGAGAAGCACACCATTCTTGAACGAATTGGAGAGCATTAGGATGGTTTCCAGATTAGGACAATCTACATCTCAATGATAGTCACATTTCTTACCTATTGCAGACAAATCGTAATTGGGGAACGTATTAGCTGCACAGGAAAGCTTCTTCACAGCACCCTTAACAGTTAGGGTCTTACGTTCACCCGCTAAACGACGACCTCCCGTGTCCCCTAGATCATAGAAGTTGATTTCTTCGACATCCCAAAAATCAGCAAAAACATCAGTTACAACATCCATAGCTTCATAAGGGATACTAATAGCGATAAGAGATGGGAATATTTCTTTAATTTCCACAGGAGCACCCAAACTCACAAGAGGTCGTGGATCCAAAATGATTGAAGTAATCTTGTCCATAGGGGCAATAGGGTTAGCAGTCTCCTGGCTATTATTAATGGTTTCATTCATAAACTCCACAAGTTTCTCCAGAGTAGTAATTGTACCACCCTCTATACCTGCCACTTCAATCACAACCTCCTTGCCTTCCACCAAATTCTGGTCTTTAGACTCCTCCGTGACGCTAACAGTAAATGCCATGCTCGTAATTCCAGCAAAAGGATTAACCTCCTCGCCATTCTTCTCAAAGACAGCACCCACCCTCACATAATTATTGTTAACATTGTCACTGTATTTGTGTCGACGAATGTACACTTCCCAGAACTCTTTGTCATTCATGAAATCATAACCAGTCAACACTCCAGCATAAGAGGGTTTCCAGTATCCAGCAGTAATGGGATCTTCGGCAGATGGTGAATGGAACTGTACATAGTTAGGATTCAATCCCAGCTGAACATACACAGGAGTACCATTCTCACTCTTCAGCAGATTAACCAAATCCTGATTTGTTTCATCTTTCATACGAGTCCAATGGTCAATGCAATACTATCAATGAGACAGAATACACCGTGTTCTACTTTTCTACACAGGAAACCAATACGCTCATAGTCAGCAGCTTTACAAGCACCCTCTATCTTTAGATGATCAAATACTCTCCTAGCATCCAAGTGATCCTTCTGATCGAGTAGAGTTGGACGAATTGAATCAACAGAAAACTCCCACTATCAATAAGAGATAACAAAAATCAATACATTTTCGCCCGGGAATTCTTTGTTGTACATGGCATTCATCAGATCAATAGCAGCATACAAAACAAAATCGTTTTCCTTTCCCTCACCAATCTGGTGATTCAAAGGAACGTTAAGCGACTTCATATAATCTGATTCAATACTGTAAGCATCAGTTACATTTGGTCTTCCAGCAAGTGCCTTAACCTCTTTACTATATTCCAATTCTGTAATAGAATAAGAATCCTCGTAGTAATTCATAGTAACATTCATATAGATACTATAGCCAACAGATCTATCACCTTTAACTCTCTGTTTATCAACAAAGTTTTTATTATAGAAACAGACGTCCCTCCTATTGAATAAAAACGAAAAAAAACACATACACTTCATCTTCGATAATCCAGCAAGATTTACCATTCTCATACTCCAACGACGAGCAACAGATAAGGAGAAAAAAGAATAACAGAAAAGATAATCCGGTATTCATATTCTATATTATTTAGAATAAGGAAACCAGAAAAAAACTGAGATAACGCCCATTGCCTAATGGATGGGCCAAAATACATATTCAGTTTAGATTAAAGCTTCGCTGGTTAGTCTTCACTGGATTCTAATTCTTCTGTTATTGATGCCTAATTGTTGATACGGAGATTACTAAGCCATTTTTCGGTTTTCAGCTTTCGAACAAATCATGTTCATTTGAGGAACTATTGTATTCTGGAGTTGAACTTCCATGAAGTGTTTTCTCACAACCATATTAGGTACTATTATCTTGTCTCACAGAATCTATTTCCCTTCACAATCTATTCTTCCCAGTTACGAACAAACCATGAATTCCACTTCGTTTCGATATGTTTCATCATGGTTTTCACTATCCACCATAATCCAGAAATCGGCTCAATTTCAGCCACCTTCCGAATTGCTGTTAGACCAAGTCTTTTGAATCAAGAATGTATTCAAGTGTGTTATTTGGATTTGTAAGCTCTTCACCAAATAGCCTGACAGAATAGACACTTCTAGCAGTAGTCTTGTCAGAAGGCAAGTTTTGCAGCTCGGATGGTTTCTGGCCACAAACAGAGGTCTTTAAAGAGGCTTCTGTGAACTGCGATTCGGGTTTTCTCAGTCGTATGTGTATGGGAGACATGGAGTGGGGCCGCATTAGTGATCATAATTGTGGTACTTCTTGTTGCACTTGGAACTCATTGCAATAGAGTGCGTGCCTTCGGAGGACATTCCTGTGCTTCATAATGTGAAACGAGGAGAAACGATCCGCCACCAGTGTGACCGTGGTTTCCTCGAAGTTACATGTAATATGACTGGTACTTGGGATGCGAAGGACATCGATGACTATAATTGCTGTAGGAATAGAAAAAGATCTTCATAGGTTAGATTGTGCAAGAAATGACGGATTCCGAATGACGGAAACTGATAACTATGCTAGTAAGAAATGTACTCTAGGAGAAGTAGACCGTTTCTGTAACTTCGGTAGGTGGGATGATCCGGACTATAGTGATTGCTGTATGTGTTTATCATAGCAATAATGGTTTTAGTCAATTTTGCTACTAAGTGTTCGTCTTCAGGTGCTCAAACTGTCACATTTGCAATTTCTCCAAATACAGGACACGAGGGTGTGGAGGTCTGTGTATTGCCAGTGTTTCGTAATTCGACTACTAAGTATACTCCAGATGAGATCAAGGATCTGGGCCGATGTACCACAGAGGCTGATAAGAATCATCAGTACATACTGTCATTCGATTTACTACCCGATCTGTACACGGCTCTTATAACAGCCAGGAAGGACTATTCACCTGTTGTTATCCCTGCTCTGAGTGCCCTACATGTCGAGGATCATTATGAGTTTCAGTTTTCAATGCCCAGTTGTGACAATACTATCTCATTCGTCACTTCTGATTCTTACTCAATCACCATCGCCAACAGTTATGTGTGGGCCTCCACCACAGCTCCCAGGATCTTTATCTACTACACAGATGATCTGACTCTGTCTCTGGCTGACATTAACAAGTTCAACAAGTCATCGTTCGAAGGAATGTCATATGTGGCTAATCAACAGTTTACCATTCCCAACCTGAAGCCCAATACGACGTATCAGTTCTATGGATTCGTGGAACCTACAGGAAATGATGTATCATTCATTCAACGCATGATCTCGAATCAAATCTTTGCTCGGACATATGATGTATGTTCAGATGAATTGTGGCCTACAGTGGGAGTAGGAAGTGAATCGAAGATTGAATGTACGATTGGTTATCATGCCTATCGTTGCTCTAAACTGGAGGACTATAAAGCTGGATTCACTACTCGAAATGATAATTGCTTCTGTAAGGAAGAGACAGTGGATGGAGTACACTATAACCAAACTGCCTACAATAGCACATACGAGGGACGTTTATGTGGCTGGCAAGGTGTGTGGGAGAGTGTGACACATGTACAGTGTGAGGCAGAAGGTGCGTGGCCTACTACACCAGAAGGCCGTTTTGCTGTTAAGAAGTGTGATAATGATGGTCAATTGATTCGCTGGTGTATGAATGGCCAGTGGCAGGATGTAGAAGACCAGCAGTGTGGATGTGCCTCTCGAGAACTGGATGAAGTGACTTGGACAGCTGCGAATCGAGATGAATCGGTTATTCATTATTGTGGTATTGGTAATATGACACGTTATTGCAATGAGTGGGGTCATTGGGACGAGTATGAAGATTATGGCTGTTATTGTGAAACTGATGGTAAGTGGTCGTCACGTCCTCGAAACACCACACAGTATTCCCAATGTGGTACAGGAGGTGTGGAAGGTAATGTGGAAACTCGTCGTTGTAAGAATGATGGCTTCTGGGATGAGGTCAATTATGAAGGGTGCCTGTGTCAGAATGTGACTGAAAATGAAATTACATGGCCAACTACCCCTATGAACGAAGCTGCTTGGATTCAGTGTGAGGAGGGTTCCAAAGCTCGTCTCTGTGGAGATGGTGGTTTTTGGGATTCGAATATTGCTGATTACAACTGTGCCTGCAAGGAGGACATGGGATGGCCCAAGACTCCTGCAAATCAGACAGAGTTCTTGCCCTGTCCAGATAACATTAGAGGATCGCAAACACGACGATGTCGTAATGATGGTGTGTGGGAAGATATCAATTCTATTGGATGCTATGGATCTTGTCCTGCTTATGGTCGTTTCTCCGTAACTCTATCGGGTACAACTGGTGAGGTGAAATGTGAACATGGAGGTGGTCGGATTCTGATGGACTGTTTGAGGAAGTTGGATGCAAATGGAGACTACTATGGAGAATGGGACTTTGATTCATGGCGTGTGGAAGGTACTTGTCAGTGTGCTAATGATGATGATGTGTTCCCAACTACAGATGTGAGTACAGACGCCATTGTTGAATGTGATAGTGGAAGTCGAACGAGAACATGTGGTAAGTTCACGGCTCGTTGGGAGGCACCTGTGGATCATAATTGTCGTTGTACAGTGTTGGATGCTCCTTTTGAAATGGAGCTCACACCTATCTATGAAGAGACGGTTGTTAAATGTGGTGCCGGTGAGCGAAGAGTGTACTGTACTCCTAAGGGTCATTATGAGAACCGGGATACTTCGAACTGTTTCTGTGCAGAGGAAGGGAAATATGAACAAACAGTTGTGGATGGGCGTGTGGATGCAGATTGTGCTGAGAAGGGTAGAGAGCATCGTAAGTGTCTTTCCTCTGGATTCTGGGATACTCCTGATTACAGTAAGTGTCAGTGCACAGGTATCCCTGAATTGACCGGATCTATGAATCCTTTAACCACCTTCATTCACAATTGTTCCATTGGAATGTATAACATCGAGTGTGATGCTCGTGGTCAGACTCAGTTCATCGAGAGAACATGTGCTTGTCCTGCTCAGGATGGATTAGCACAGACTCCAGCAGGTGAAAGCGACCGTCAGCAGTGTGGTATCCACTGGAAGATTGGCATCTGTACGATTGAAGGTGTGTGGAATATTACTGATGACTGTAACTGTCCTGCAACCGATGAATTCCCTAAAATCCAGTTTGGTGAACGAGCTGATGCCTATATCCCTAAATGTTATAAGGGTTATTGTAACGCATTGACTGGTGAAACGGAGATCGACTATTCGGACTGTGGTTGTGCTGGGATTGATGAATGGCCTACCATGAAGCATAACGATACCATATCACTGCCATGTGAAACAGGTGGATGGAGAACGGCTCATTGTTCCATGGGTGTGTTGTCAGTAGACTATGAGGAATGTGGCTGTACTGATACAGAGAATCGGAATGTGGCTGTGGGTGACTATCAACGTTTCGATTGTATGATGGGTTTCGTATTGAAGCAGTGTCGAGGAAATAACTTCTGGTACCTGATCACTGACTCTTACTGTGGATGTGCCTCCCAAGAAGAGGATCTGAAGCCTTTCGAATTTATGTTGGCTAACACGACAAAGACGGTGGATTGTGGATCTGGCTCAATGACCATCGCATGTGACGGAACAGGTCATTTCATTAGAGAGTCCCTGGTGAATCAGTGCAAGTGTCCTGCAGAGAATCTGTGGCCTGAGACGGATGCACTGGGTGTAGCAAATATTCCCTGTGCCAGCAGTAGTGATCAGACACAGCGTACATGTGGTCCATATGGAGAATGGGGAATAACTACGAGAATCTGCAACTGTCAGGGAGATGGAGAATGGGAGACATCGGCTCCTGGCATTCATAGCAAGACTTGTCCTTCTGGTAGTGTGATTCAGCGTACATGCAATGATGATGGAACATGGAGCCAGGCAACAGGTTCATGTCTGGATGACAGTTGTCCTGCTGATGGTGTGTTCCCATTGACTGCTCATCTGGGTAGCTACACCCACACTTGTGGTAATGGAGTTCAGATCACGCGTACTTGTACAGCTGGAGTTTGGTCACGAGTGGACTGGTCTCAGTGTGGTTGTGCTAATGATGATGGTTTTGTTGGTGGAGAGTTTATGGATCCTGATCTCTACTCATTCTTTGTCCCTCAGGCCTGTAGTGTTGGTGAGCGTTTACGTGAATGTCGGTATGGTGTGTGGCAGGAGGTAGACTATCGGAACTGTTATTGTCCTACGATGGGTCCTTTGCCTCAGACACAAGCTTTGAAGAATGCAACACGTTCTTGTTCTTTGGGTATGATGAGTGCTGAATGCTTGAAGAATGGTACTTGGTCCATAGTTTATGATGATTGTAAGTGTGAAACTGATCGTATCACAGTGGATGACGTTGAATTCACTAGTACTCCTCATGGTGAGTCTATTCAAATCCCTTGTTCATCAGGATCCATGGAGCGTCGTTGTGGTGATGATGGAACATGGGAACGAGTCAATTATAACAATTGTAAGTGTGTCGCTGAGGGTTGGACAGACGCTTTCCCTACTGAGGTGGGTCATATGAACTGTGAAGAGGGATCTGTGACTCGAATGTGTAAGCCCAATGGTCAGTGGGGTGCGATTTCGAGTGATGGTTGTTCTTGTGCTGCCAATATGTTGTTCCCACGTACTGTTGTTGAACAAAATGCTACTCATCTCTGTGATGAAGGATATCTGATTGCCACTTGTACTCTCAAAGGATGGGGAGAAGTCCACAGTTATGGTTGTTCATGTGGAGCATACGATGGCTATCCTGTGACACCTTCCAATACTAGTGCTTCTATTCCTTGTGGTGCTTTGCAAGTAGGCAATAAGACACGTTTCTGTCTTGAGTCAGGTGTTTGGGAGAGTGAGGAGGATGAGTCAGGATGTCGTAATTACTGTCCTGCTTTGGATGGATGGGAGGCTACCGAGCCAGGAACGAATGCTGAGTTGCCGTGTCCTCCTGGCTCCGATAATGGAAACATCATTCGACATTGCAACGACCTTGGTCTTTGGGACCAGGGAGTATCAACATGTGTCCCATTACGTTGTCCTGCTGACAGTGGATTCCCTATCACAAGTGTCAATGATACTGCTACGCTTCCTTGTCCTAGTGGTGAAATCGGATCTATCTCACGTCGCTGTATACTGGAGAATGAGAATGCTGTGTGGGCTCCGATTGAGAATAAATGTAGCCCAGCTCTGTGCGTATTAGCGGGCCAAAACTATACTCACAATGAACTTGTGGTTCGGGCTTGTGAAGAGGGTGAGATTGGTGAACGTGAAATGCGTTGTGACACAGGAGAATGGGTCGATGTTCTCAATACCTGTTCACCTGTACAGTGTCCAAGTGATAACGAAAATGGTTATCCTTCTGGTGAGTATGGCGATACCTACAATGTGAATTGTGGTGTGGATTACTCAGGAATGAAGGTTATGCGATGTAATGCCTTCCAGGAGTGGGAACATGTCTCTGGTACATGTGTGCCCATTACACCCACTCTGCGTTGTGAGCCTGCAGATGGAGCTACCAACATTCCTCTTTCAGCTCAAGATCAGGAGCAATATACAGTCTATTGTACAAGTAATGTGCGTGTGAAGGAGGTGGTGAATGATGAATTGGAGCACATGAATATTCATATTGTGTTTGAGACTCCTACAACCACTCTCTCTTATCCTACTTCAGCTGTCTTAATCTCTGACTATACTGTTGCCTTCCTCTTTGAAGGTTCCTTCCCTCCTTCAAGTGAAGGAACTCTCTACATCAACAGTGGATCCTTTGTTTCCTACACTGGTATTCAGTATCCTGCTAATACTATGATCCAGTCTTTTACGACATGTGAAGGTACACCTCTATCTCCAAGTCCTATTCTGGATAGTAGCATCACGATCCAATCTGTGAACTATGTGGAGCGAACAGCTACACTGAAGTTGACACTGCCTTTCGATACCATGTTCTATGATAAGGGTGAGATCGCCTTCATTGGTAGCAATCTCCACAGTGTGATATTCACCAGTGATACAGTGATCGTCGAAGGGGCTATTCTGAATAGTGTCATTCCAATGACCTGGCGTGTAGGTCGTGGGGACTACTGGAGTGATTTTGCTTCTTTCTCTGTCTATCGTCCTGTTGTACTGCTTCCTCCTTCTCGTCCTGTTGTATCAGGCTTCAATGCTCAACAAGTGACATGGACCTGGTCAGAAGCTGAACTCTTTGGTCATGTCTTTAAACACTATACCGTAAGTCTGGAGGCAGATGGTGAAGAGATTTTGACAGAGACTGTCTACACGAATGAGTTCCAGAAGGAGTTGGAGCCTGACAAGGTTTATTCATTACGTGTACTTGTGTGTGTGGAGTCTGACATCTGTTCAAACTTCTCCGAGCCCTCAGAAGGACATCTTGTCTCCAGTATCACCGTTAGTCCCTCTCCTCCTCGTGATCCTGAAGTCGTTCCTATTCATTCCACTTCGTTAGATGTGACATGGAAAGAACCATTGAACACTGGAGGTTCCATGATTCTCAGCTATCATATTCGTCGTTCTTCACAGGAGGATATGCAAATGATCTATGCAGTGTATGAGACTTCAGAACCCGTACTTCATCTGACTGATGTCACATCACCTGTGTATCTTGAGATTTCTGCCTTCAATGGTCATTATACCTCAGCTCCTCTTAAGTTCCATGTTGATCCTCAGCCACTTCAGGCTCATTGGACCAGTAATCAGGATGAGGATGTGCTTCTGGACAATGCTATCATTCTGAAAGGTCAGTTCACCTATCTCTCTGTTGCCACTTGCAGCGTATCAGATCCTTCACATTCTTCCTTCTCACAGACTCTCTCCTTTGCTCCTTCTAATGCTGTTGAAACGATAGTCCAGCCTCTGACTCCTAATACAACATATTACTTCACATGCGAAGTGCGAGAGATTGGATCTGAAGCTGTGGCTCTCTCGGAGTTCACAGTAACTACAGCTGTAGAGTTGGTCCCTGTTCTTGTAGTGGATGGAGAACCTACTAGCTCCTTGACTGTGTCTGTAAATGTTACTACCAATCTGCTAGGTCGTCTCACATGTTTCGTGGCTCCTTATCAGGGTCTTGAGAGTCGACCTACTTCGCTCACATTCTTTGCCAGCAATTGGGTCCAATCGGTCGAGGTGACACCAATGGAATCACCTATTGAACTGCTTTTCGCTGTGGATGTGACAGGAGCTGTGTTGGATGCCTCAGAGACATATCATGCCTGGTGTGTGATACAGCGTGAAGTGTTAGAATATGAGGATGATGTGAGTATCATCACTACTGAGTCATTCCCTGAATACTCATCTCCTCGTCATTTGCTCAGTGCTGATTCATTTGAAGTAACAGTGATTGCTCCTGTAGAGTTTGCTTCGGATGTTGATCCAAATGCTCCGATTCGTCTCTCGTTCTCGCTTCCTGCTCAAGTGAGTGAAGGTGCTGTGACCTTGTTGAGTGGCGACAATGAGTTGATTCTGGTTCCTAGTGACCAGATTCATTGCTTACAGACAACTTGTGAGATTCGATTGGAAGGAGGATTACAGTCGAACCAGAGTTACATCCTGAATGTGGATACGAATGCCTTTGTGAATGGATCAACTCCATTGGAAAAGGAGGTGAGTAACTATTACTTCGAAACTGGATTCCAGCGATGTGATACAAAGTTTGTCAGTAAGGGCCTATGGAACACGAAGATGTGTGAGTGCTTCTCTGTAGAAGGAAGGTGTGAGTGCGAGTGTGGAGAAACGTCTGTCATGAGAACTCTTTAAGTTGTGTGTGTTGTTTGTTGCAAGCATTAATGTATGTAGGGATAATCTCATACACATTTCTTTTGTTTGTTAATCTTAGTCACAGCTATACCCTACGAATTACCTCTCACAATCATCAAGAATACATCACACAATCCTTTGACTAATCAAACAAACACTTCAAACCCAAATAAACTCACTTACCAAGCCTTCTTTCGTTCTGGTTCTTTGACCTCTT
>JABLTK010042275.1_pt1 | contig 10769 bp, 6 predicted proteins | sample 7160131 | NCBI WGS metagenome assembly JABLTK01 (sample SAMN14651221, study PRJNA627086) | human gut metagenome | isolation source: feces | host: Homo sapiens
GAGGCGGAGGTATTTCCCCGGCTGGCTGTGTTTGAATCGGATCGCGAGTACACCCGTTTCGCCGATGACCAGCCACTGGAGGAGGAGATCACCTTCCGTATCGACATCTACGCCCGGGAGAACCTGCTGTATCCCATCAACGCGGCTTTGCACAAAACGATGCGCCGGAACGGCTATCAGCGGTACGGGCAGGTACAGGACGATTACCTGCAGGATATGGACATATACGTGAAGTCCGCCACCTATACCATCAAAGAACAGCTCCCGTTCCCCTGGGAGTAAGAGAGGAGAACAGATATGCCTCAGAATACCACTGTCAAGGCGCAGCGGCAGTCGCTGCGCAATATCCATTACGCCCTCCTGACCAGCGATACCACGGAGGGAGTGACCTACGCCAAGCCGGAACCGTTGGTCGGTGCGATCTCCGCCAGCATTTCGCCCACCACCAATCAGGAAAAGCTGTGGGCGGATGATGGCGTATTCGACATCGCCTCTCAGCTGGGCGACATCACCCTGGAGCTGGAACTGGCCGCGCTGCCCATGAAGGCGCAGGCGGTCCTACTGGGCCATAAGTACGAAAAGGGCGTCATGGTGCAGAACGCCAGCGACGAAGCGCCCTATGTGGCCATTGGCTTCATGAGCCAGCCCCAGCCGAATCAGTTCCGCTGCGTGTGGCTGTATAAGGGCAAGTTCCAGCTGGTCGAGGACGAGTACTCCACCAGCAACGATTCGCCCGCCTGGCGTCAGCCCAAGCTGACCGGCACTTTTGTCCAGCGCGACTATGACGGCAACTGGCAGATCTCCGCCGACACCAGCGACCCGGATTTTACCGGCGTAGACAGCTGGTTCAACGAGGTCTATGAAGAAGCCAAAGAGACCAACGGGGAGGGCTAAGATATGGCGCTGCATGACATCCGGGAAGTGCGTATTCCCATTGAACTGGACAAACCCCGTACGTTGCTGTTCGACCTGAACGCCTTTGCGGAGCTGGAGGACAAATTCGGCTCCCTGGACCAGGCGTTCCAGAAGATGCAGCAGGGCTCCGTGAAAGCCACCCGCACGCTGCTGTGGGCAGGCCTTTTGCATGAAGACGAAAACCTGACCGAGCGCCAGGTTGGCGCGATGATCTCCCTGACCAATGTGGAGAGCATCATGGAGCAGATCACGGAAGCGCTGACCGCCGCGCTGCCGGAAGACACCGGCGATGCGGAGAAAGCCGTGGCTCCCGACCCTCGGTAAAGGCGCTGTGGGACTCATTTGATACGGCAGCATCCGGTGCGCAGGAATCTGTGGACTGGGTGCTGCTGTATTACGTGGGGACTGTAGTGCTGAACATGAGCGAGTCTGTGTTCTGGAAAAGCACGCTGCGAAAGCTGCATGCGGTATTCAAATGCCACTGTGAGCATATGCCGAAACCTGATCGAAAGAAATAACGAAGGAGGTGATTCCCCATGGCGTCCGGAACGTCCGACCTGATTGTCCGCCTGTCCCTTGACACGACCCAGTTTGAAGGCTCCCTGTCCAAGTTCGAAGGACAGATGACGAAGCTGCAGGCTTCCTGCACCAACGCCGCCACCGGGATCACCAACTTCAAGCAGGTGACGGCGCAGCTGCAGACCTCCGCCCAGACCCTGACGGACAAGCTGACGGCACAGAAGCAGAAGGTGGCCGATCTCGAAGCTGCCTATGAAAAGAGCAAGGCTGAGACCGGTGAAAACTCTGAAGAAACAAAGAAGCTGGCCGCCCAACTGGAGCAGGCAAAACAAAAGGTCTCACAGACAGAGCAGGCGTTGAAGCTCGTCACCCAGCAGCTGAAGCTGTCCCAGAACGGTTTCTATCAGCTGGGCACGCAGCTGGAAAACATCGGCGCGAAGCTGGAGAATGTCGGCAAGAAGGTATCCCAGGTCGGGCAGCAGCTCACTACGAAGCTGACCACGCCCATCGTGGCTCTGGGCACCGCCTGCATCACCACCTTCACATCCTTTGACGACAGCCTTAAAACCGTACAGGCCACCATGGGCCTTGTGGCTGGCTCGTCAGAAGAGGCAGACCGGCAGATTGCCCTGCTCAACAGCACGGCGCAGGAGATGGGACGATCAACACGTTACTCCGCGTCTGAAGCCGCCCAAGCATTGAACTACCTGGCTCTGGCTGGATATGACGCTGACGAAGCGTGCGCGGCGTTGCCGCAGGTGCTGGCCCTGGCGCAGGCAGGCGGGCTGGATCTGGCCTATGCCTCTGACCTGGCGACTGACGCCATGGCGGCCCTTGGCCTCTCCATGGATCAGCTGGGCACCTTCTCCGATCAGATGGCCGTCACGGCGCAGAAGTCCAACACTTCTGTCGGGCAGCTGGGTGAAGCCATCCTGACCGTTGGCGGCACCGCGAAAAACCTGAAGGGCGGCACCGCTGAACTGAACGCTGAATTGGGCATCCTGGCCAACCGTGGTATCAAGGGCGCGGAAGGCGGCACGCACCTGCGCAACGTCATTCTGTCCCTGACGAAACCTACGGACAAGGCCGCAGCCCAGCTGGAAGCCCTCGGCGTATCGGTCTACGATAGTTCCGGCAACATGCGATCCATGAATGACATCATGATGGACCTGAACGCATCCATGGATGGCATGACCGCTGAGCAGAAGCAGAACATCATCTCCACCATCTTTAATAAGACAGACCTCGCTGCAGTGACGGCGCTGCTGGACGGATGCGGCACCGAGTTCGACGAGCTCATGGGCTACATCGAGGGCAGCGAAGGTGCAGCCCAGCAGATGGCCGACACCATGGAAAGCGGCCTCGGCGGTTCCTTCCGCACGCTGAAATCAGCGGTGGAGGGCCTTGCCATCTCCTTCGGTGAGCGGCTGGCTCCCATGGTACAGAAGGCGGTGGAAAAGATCACCGCCATCGTCAACTGGCTGACCAGCACTGCCTGGACGGCATTCACGGAATGGATCAGCGGAGTATGGGAAGGCATCAAAACGACTGCCGCTACGGTGTGGAATGCTGTCGTTTCTTTCTTCTCCGGTGTATGGACGGGCATTTCCACCGCCGCAAGTACTGCGTGGACGAACTTCACGACCTGGATCAGCGGTGTATGGAATGGCATCAAAACGACAGCGGAAACCGTGTGGAATGCCATTGTGACCTTCTTCTCTGGTATCTGGACGTCCATCAGCACCGGAGCAAATACAGCATGGACGACATTCACGGAATGGATCAGCGGCATATGGAGCGGCATCAAAACGACAGCCGAAACCGTGTGGAATGGCATTGTTACATTCTTTTCTGGCATCTGGACGAGCATAAGCACCGGGGCCAACACAGCGTGGACATCGTTCACCACCTGGATCACAGGCGTATGGAATGGCATCAGCACAACTGCCTCCACGGTGTGGAATGCCGTGGTGTCCTTCTTCTCCGGCATCTGGACAAGTATATCCACTGCCGCCAACACAGCATGGACATCGTTCACCACCTGGATCAGCGGTGTATGGAACGGCATCTCCACGACCGCCAGTACCGTGTGGAACGGCGTGACATCCTTCTTCAGCGGCGTATGGACGAGCATTTCCACTGCTGCCAATACCGCCTGGACCTCCTTCACATCGTGGATCAGCGGTGTGTGGAATGGCATCTCCACAACGGCGACCACGGTCTTCAACGGCATTAAAACCACAATCTCAGGCGTATGGACTTCTATCAAGACCGGAGCGGAAACCGCGTGGAACTCCTTCACCACCTGGATCGGCGGCGTATGGACCGGAATCAGCAGCAAAGCCACCGAGGTATGGAATGGCGTCACTTCGTTCTTCTCCACTACCTGGAATAACATCAAGAGCGGAGCCACCACCGGATGGAATAATATTAAGTCCGGCATTGAAGGCACCTGGAACACACTGAAGAGCAACGCCACAACAGCCTGGAATAACATCACGAACGCAGTGTCCTCCGCCATCACCAATGCGAAAGCAGGCATCGTGAACGGATGGACTAACATCAAGAACGGCGTGAAAGGCGCGTGGGACAGCGTCCTGGGTGTAATCAAGAGCCCCATCGAATCAGCAAAGACCTGGTTGCAGGAGAAGGTCAATTATTTCAAGGGTCTGTTCAATTTCCAGTGGAAACTGCCGGAATTCAAGCTTCCCCGTATCAGCGTCACCTGGAATGACATCGGCTGGGGTATCAAGCTGCCGAAGCTGTCCGTCTCCTGGAACGCGCTGGGTGGTATCTTCGACAAGCCCACCATCCTCGGCAGCGCCGCCGGGCTACAGGGCGTTGGCGAGGCAGGCGCTGAAGCTATCTTGCCGCTGGACACCCTTTGGACGGAGATGTCCGCACGGTTGAAAGCGGGCATGATCGATGTCATGTCCGGCTTCATGGGCGAACGCTCTACAGAGAATATGGAATCCCTGCTGCGGGATCTGATCGACGCGGTACGCGCCAACAATGGCGAGACCGAAACCGTGCCCGCCGTGAACGTGGAAAACATGGTCATGGCCAACGATATGGACGCGCAGTCCCTTGCCGCCCAGATCAGCGTTATGACGCGCAGGCGGCAGCACGGATACGGCTACTGACGGAGGTGATCATAACGCATCCTTATTTTCTTTGGAACGGGGTAAGCTCTGAGGACTATGGCATTATGGTCTCTGAGTATCCCGTCATTTCGCGACCCAAGGAGCGCGTGAGCCAGATCACCATTCCTGGGCGTTCCGGCGTACTGATGCTGCAAGAAAGCGATCTGCCCGTCTATGAGCCGGTGCTGAGAACGGCGCAGTGCTGGGTCAGGCCGGATGCCGACATTGACGCTATCTGCGTCTGGCTCCGGGGTTCTGGCAGCGTGGTGTTCGGAAACGAGCCGGACCGCTCCTATGACGCCCGGATCATCAACCAGATCGATTTCAGCAAAATTCTCCGTGGGCGGGGTTTCAGGAGCTTCGCTGTACCTTTTCAGTGCCAGCCGTATAAGCGCTTGTACCCGCCTGCGGAGGATATCACCCTGACAGCCAGCGGTATGACGATACATAATCCGGGCACGGTGCCTGCATGGCCAAAGTTCACACTATATGGCAGCGGAACGATTACGCTGATCACCTACAGCGGCGCAGTCATTCTGAGCGGCATCGGGAACGGCATCGTGCTGGACTGGGAGGCGCAGGAGTGTACCAGCCTGGATGGCGGTCAATTGCTGAACGACAAGGTAGACGGCAACCCGCAATACCTGCCGCCTGGCGAAAGCGCTATCAGCTGGACGGGGACGGTGGCCAAGCTGATCGTGACACCGAATTGGAGGTATTTATAACGGATTATACCTTCCAAAAGCTGGCGTTCCATGTTATATTGATAATGGCTGTCAAGCCAAAAAACTGGAATAAACTTTCGCAGAAGCTCAAGCTAATTAGGTGATGAGGGGGGCTTAAGATATGAAGCCGAGAGATACTTGGGAAGGACAACTCGAAAGCACAACTCTTTCTTTCGATGTTGTTGAAGAAGCCACAGCAAGTAATGCAACCCCGGGTCCAATAACTACTGAGCCTACTCTCATAAACGAATATGATCGAGCAGATAAAATCGATTATATTGTTGCAGCTTCTTGTGGAGTCTTGACTGGATTGCTGGACGCGTTTTGGATTGGAGAATTTAGTCTAAAAAATGCACAGACTTGGGGAAGAGATAAAACAAACAAATTCGTAATACGCGTAGCTCAGATGAGAGGCTATAAAAAGGATGAGCTGGAGGGTGCTATCCGTTTCTTAGAAAAGGCTGCACCGATGGCATCGGATCAGCTTACGAGTGTCTGGGGAGGAGGACTTCAGCACCATTTTAGGGATTTTGCCCACCACGCCTCAATAATTGGCCTAATTTTCTCATTAATGACGCAGTTTACAGGTATGTCCTATGGAACGAACACGGAAGGATTATTCGAAATTCATGAGTTGCATGATAAATCATTAATTGGCAGGACCTTTGAGGAAAAACTATACAACGGGATAATCATGTGGATGCTGCACTTAATCAGTGATATGGCAGGATCCAGTAGCAGTGCGGGAAAGGGAACAGGAATTCCAGGTCCACTACTTTCTCTTGCAAAAGAGCTCTCTGTATTACCCGGAATCAGGAATTTAAAGGTTGATTATAAGGATGATAATATTGGCCTTTCTGTGCTGCTGTCAAAAATCTTCAACGGTACAGCGTTTGAGCACGCAAGCTACAAGGATATAACAAGATTTGATTTGCGAACAGAGATGGGGATCTATGCATACAACGTAAAGCAAAATATTCCTGTTATCATTAATCAGTGCGCAATACGTGCTTTCTATTTTGTACGCAGATTATGTATTGAAATCAGCAATTGTAATATAAGGCGGCTTTCTGACTTAAAGCGCCTTAATCCAAGCCATTTCTTGCCACGAAACAACAAATGCATAATACGTATGGCGACCATTTCAAGTGGCGTATTCGTTGCAGTTGATGCATCAGATGCAGCAATCCGTACTTACTTGAGCGGCACGCGAGGAAAGAAGGAATTTATTACTAATCTTTTACTCAGGACGAACTTCACTGGCATTGGCAAGTTCCTGATTGCCTTGAAAAATGATATTTATGTTAATGTGTTTAATAATGAATGGACAACTATACAGCAACCCATTCAGATTCCTGATAGTGATTACACAATTGAGGATGTAGCTATCGACATTTCCGTAGATGTTGATAGCACAGGTATATATGAATATGCATTTTATCGAATGTTTGAAAGTGTGAAGAAAACAAAAGACGATTTCTCTAAGGCAATGTCTGTTGACAAAGATATGCAGGTGGCGCTCTTGCAACTCGAAGATGAAGAAACACGGCTCTATGATACGACTGTAAAAATGAGTCAACATTCACTTATTGTCGAAACAGAGTATCTTCTCATGCGGCTCCTTGCCTTCTATGGTATTGCCTATACACCGTATACTGAGAATGAAAGATATAGCTATTACATGCCGTTCTATCGAATTGAAGACGGCAAAAAGATAGCCTATGTGTTCACACCGACGATTACTACTTCTCTCAATTGGAAAAAAATTAAGGAACAATACGACGTTGATGGAATAAAAGCAGTTGCAATGGTCGAGTTTGGCCCGGATGCAGATACGAGAAACACTATCGTTGGATATGAAATTCAGAAGTCTGACGGTTTTATTGACTATATTACATTAAGAGACTTGTTTTCACTCATATCGGATGATGAGTATAACGTTTATAAAGAATTCGTAGAGAAGTATAACACGGATGTCCATAAACTGATTGGCTATAGGACGATAGTAGTTCCGTCTGAAGAAAGCCTTGATAAACTGAAACTTAATCTTGAGACTGAATTGAGGCAGCTAACATTTGCTCAAACGATGCGAGAAGAAAATTTATATGAAGGCCAGGCCCAAACAATTGAATGTAACTTCTGGGATAAGGGCTTATACAAGGCTCTGCTTGGTGACTCTACCTTTGCTGAAAGCCTGCTCAGCTCCGAATGGTATTACCAAACTCATGGTGCATCATCGTCGGCGTTAGAGCAAACAGCCATTGTTGCTGGTTATTTAAAGTCAGTTGAACAGTTACTATATGCTGTCGTAAGGTTTTCAATAGATTCAGGGAAAACGATTAAAAGAAAGGGATACGATAGAACTGCTTACGTTGATTATTCTTTCGAGAATGAAAGCTTTGTCGATTATTCTTTGGGGTCCCTTATCGGCTATATTCGTCACTATTCGGATCTGTGGATAGTAAACAGTTTCGCAAAAAACTATGTATGCGATAAATTATCCATATTCCGTGATAAGTACAGAAATGATCATTTTCATAAAGACAACATTACAAGCATTGAAGAGATCAGAGAAATTCGTAACTACTCGCTGTTCATGATGTACTTGATTCTTGGTGCTTTGAGAATTGATGAACCCCATGTTGAAGACTTGGGAATTAAAAATCCAACAGAAGAAGTAAAGCGGAAAGAGGGGCTATCTTATAGCTCTTTGGAAAAATGGCTTGACCGCATACTCGGAGGCGACGTTTTGTTACCAGTTGACTCTAATATTTATTTCTGCGTCGGAGTTTGGGGAACGGAACAATGGAGGCTTGAGTTTTCGACGGTTAGTGGATTCTCCGATCAAGGATTCCCAGAGAATTCGGAATGGCCATATATCGGTGATGATTTTAAGTGGGATTCTTGTGGCGAAGGAAAAGAAGAAGCTGAGGCATCAGTAATTGAAATGCTGAAAAGGTATATGTGTGAAGGACGTTTTGCTCATAATCTAAAAGTATACAAGACCGTATCCGCAGGGTGGTTCGGAAAACAAGAATACTTATATCGAAGACTGCAAGAAGTAGGAAAAGTATAGGAAACTGTTCGGTCTGGAGCTTGTTGCTGACAACGATGTAAATATGGAACTAATTGAGAGATTAATTGTACAGGATGAGCAGATTTTGACAGGAGATTCATAACCACTACGGCGTCTCTTCGGAGGCGCTTTCTTTATGCCCTGCGAAAGGAGGTGACCGCCAACGATCTGCATTTACGAAGCCAATACAACATCCTGGCATGGCAACGGCCTGTGCATCCTCCAGCCTTCCTCCTGCACCGTAACGGAGATCGCAGGCGGCGACTTCAGCCTGACGCTGGTGCATCCCATCACGGAGGACCTGCGCTGGAAAGAACTGCAGGAGGAGCGGATCATCAAAGCGCCTGTCCCTGCCTATAAACCGCTGGAGGACGATGGAACAGTCATCGTCCCGGCAGAACAGGCCACCGAGCAGTGCTTCCGCATCTATTCAGTCAGCGTTGATACCGCCAATCATGAGGTGACCGTGGAGGCCCGGCATATTAGCTACGACTTCATGGGCAACATGTGTGGTAAGCTGTCCATCCAGGTCGGCACCTATGTGGTCAACGCTCTCGCAAAAATGCGTGAGGCCCTGATGTCCCCGGATGACCGTATCCTGGCCACCAACATTGTTCGCAGGGTCAGTCTGGGCGACCGCAGCTTTGTCAATCCCATCAAGTACCTGCTCGACCCGGATATCGGGCTGGTGCAGCGCTCCCGGGCCAGGCTGGTACGGAACAATGCCGATTTCTATTTGCTGGATAACGATGACCCGCCCGACCGGGGATATGAGATCGTTTACGGCAAGAACATGACGGGCATCTCCTGGAGCAAGAGCACGGACGGCGTGGTCACGCGCATTGTACCCATTGGCGAGGACGCGGACGGACGCAGGATGCTGCTTCCGGAACAATGGATCGACAGTCCGCATATCAGCGAGTACCCCGTGATCCATACCGGCACACTGACGGTATCGGACGCCAAAGAAGTCGTTGTAGAAGAAAACAGTGATGACGAGGAACCGGTATCCGATATCGAACCATTCACCAAAGAGCAGTGCTATGAACTGATGCGCCAGGCTGCAGCGGATGAGTTTGCCAAGGGCTGCGATATGCCTGACCTGACGCTGGATATAGACTTCATCCATATCGGCGATACCGAGGAGTACCGACAGTACCGCAATTTGGAGCGTGTCTTTCTGTATGACCTGGTACGCATCCGGCATGCGCCGACAGGCTTTGTAGCGAAGGCGCAGGTGTCGGGCTACGAATGGGATGCGCTGACAAAGCGGTACAGGAGCATCACCGTTGGGAATGTGTTTGCAGTGGAAAGCAGCGCCGTTGCAGGGTATCAGCTGACAGAAGGCGCGGTGACTGCGACGAAGATCGCACCGGGTTCTGTGTCTGGCAGCAGCCTGCGGGAACTATCCGTCACGAATGGAAAGATTGCCCACGCGGCTATTGGTACAGCGAACATCCAGGACGCAGCCATTACCCGCGCCCAGATCGCTGACGCGGCGGTCGGCACGGCGCAGATCGGTCAGGCAGCCATCACACAGGCGCTCATCGGCGCGGAGGCAGTAGGTACCACGCAGATCGCTGACGGCTCCATTACCGATGCCAAAATAGTGGAGCTGACGGCGAACAAGATCAACGCCGGAACACTCTCTGTAGAACGGCTGGAGTTGGTCGGCTCCCATAATTCCGTGGTTTATGCCCTCAACAATTCCGGAGGCCTTGTCTCCCAGAACGTTGACTCCCTGGACGGCGATGTGCTGACAGAACGAAGCATCACCGGAGATAAGATCGTGGCCAATGCCATCACCGCCAACGAGATCGCCTCCCGGACCATTACTTCCAATGAAATTCTGGCAGGCACGATCACCGGCGGAGAGATCGCTGCCGATACCATCGAAGGCTCCAATATCAAGGCGGGCGCGATCACCACGAACCATGTGGCGTCCAATTTCGGCGAGACGCTGGACCTGTCTAGCAACACGGGTATCAACCAGCGGGTGGAGCAGGTCTATTCCGATATGGATGAGCTGGTGGGATTCCGCATCGAGATCGTATCGACATCGGACATCCTGTCTGAAGATATCCAAGCCACCACGCTCACCGCGCGGGTATGGCATGGCAGCGAGAACGTGACGGACAGCCTGCCCGCGTCCCGGTTCCAGTGGAAACGGAAATCGGCGGACGATACCGCTGACGCCATATGGAACAACGCCCATAAGGGCATGAAAAGCATCACCCTCACCACCAGGGATGTGCTGTACAGCGCCACCTATGACTGCGAACTGTTGAAGGAGGAAGAATCGTAAATGGCCATCATCGCAACCGGCTCCAAAACCATCATCGACTTGTCTGACGGCAAGTCGCTTTCTGTTTATCTGGGAGCCAACCAGCC
>JABLTK010016445.1_pt1 | contig 10768 bp, 13 predicted proteins | sample 7160131 | NCBI WGS metagenome assembly JABLTK01 (sample SAMN14651221, study PRJNA627086) | human gut metagenome | isolation source: feces | host: Homo sapiens
CCGTCTGATCTAGGAAGCTAAGTCATTACGAGTTGAGTTAGTACCAGTGTGGGGGACCCGCTGAGAAGTCTCAATGCTGTTCTTTTCTCCTTATTCTATCAATATTGGAATGAGTGTCATCACTCTACTGTTGAACTAAAAGGGTAGTAAACGCGTTGAGGTTGGCTTAGAACTCACTCCATACTGAGAAACAGGAATAAGATCATAAATAACAACAACATTGGTATTCATTTCTCTAATTCATTGTATTCATTTCAATCTATACTACACATCAATACCATCACTTTGTATAACCTACATTAATGAAAGTATCTGAATAACGAGAGTATCTTTACGCAGCTATCTCTAATTCACTCCAAAGACCCAAAGAATCATGATCTTATCAGTTATTCCCGCGATTATTCGTGACTTGTTTGTTACAGTTTAATCATTCTTTACCTGAATGGATTTCCAGAGGGTTGAAGCGGAGGTTAATCAACACCTTGATCTAGTATTCTCAATTATTGCAATCTTGACATCTAGTACTCAAGTGCTCAAAACCGGAATGATTTGAACACACAGTACAAGGAGATCAATGCTGTCATTCAGATTCTTCAAAATGCAGTTCAACACTCAGTAGGGGAGAAGTAATTCCAATAGTTTTCTATAATTTGATATAGACGGATGTACTACAGTGGATTACTGAAGAGACCAATGGAGATTCAGAGACGACTTCAACGACAACTCATAACACTGCCTTCGGTTCAACCGGTTCAAGTAACTGCTGTTACTGCTTCTGCGAGAAATGGTACAGTAAATCCCATTTCGACTCCATCTGCCTCTATTGCTGTTGAACCTGCTTCTTCCTCTGTCACACCTCATCTTCGAGTGCCTCCAGTATGTGCAATGAAGAAACGCGAATCTTACATTGATCGTCCTCTTTCCACCCATGAATTGTTCATTTTAAAGCGTACTTCCGTAATTAATGGAAATAGATTCGTCCCCTGGATGGATAAAGATGCTTTGGATTTTGACTCACAACCCTTTCTAGATGACTTTGATTATCATATGAAGCCAGAATTCATTAAGCGTGGCTGTTGCTTCGTTGCTCCCTCGAAGTTGTCTGATGATCCAACGATTATCAAATATCCTCTGGATCCGTTTGTTGTTCAACAACACAATGTTGCCGACTGTACCATCGTATCCTCGATCATCAGCTGTGCTAACTATGAGGTGCGATTTAAGAAACCTCTCATCACAGGAATTCTCTATCCACAACGAAGCGGTCGTCCTGTATTCAATCCTATGGGTAAGTACATCGTGAAATTAGTGTTCAACGGTGTCCCACGGAAAGTTGTGATTGATCATCGCATTCTGGTTACCTCCTCTATGAAACCGCTCACCACATTTAGTCGAAATATGGGTGAGTTATGGCCTATTCTTCTAGAGAAGGCCTTCTTGAAGGTTCATGGTGGTTATTCTTATGATGGTGGCAACGGAGGCCAGGATACTTACAGTCTGACTGGCTGGATTCCCGAGAGTATCCGTCTCTCGGAAGAAAAGAATGCTGATGCAGTGTGGTCGAAGCTCTATGGAGCATTCAAGTATTAGTGGAATGGATGAATGAGAAATAGTTCTGGGGACTGTCTATTAACTGCAGGAACACGCAGTAATCTTGGAGCTAATTGTGAAGAGCGTCTGGGTCTCGCCCAAGGTCATTGTTATGCAATCATCCAGATGGTGGAGATTGAAGGGTATCGACTGATCCAATTGCGCAATCCATGGGGTCATGTATCGTGGAAGGGACGTTTCAGCTATCAAGATCAAAGCAATTGGTCAATGAAGATGCGTTCGGTAAGAATCATATTGATTTTGTGATGTAGCAATTATGTCCTGATTATACTCAACGTCTTCAAAATCCTTCCTCTGATGATGGCTTGTTCTGGATGGAGTTCACAGAATTCAAACGATACTACAAGTCCTTGTAATCAATGAAACTGTCATTAACTTCTAGCAATGTGAATTGGTCTCCAGAACTCTTGAATTCTTCTGTTACCTATCATGATTGCTATACTAACATGTACCTCGGTTCTATGAGTGATCTACGGAATATCGGTGGATGTCCTCAATACGTTCTTGAACTGATGAATCCAACCAACCAGGTCATACCTGTTCATGCCATGTTAAGTCGTCACTACACGGATTACGAAGACATGTTAGGTTCCGATCATACAAAGATTGTTATCTCGTTACAAGTCTATCAGACTGATGGTGTGAAGTATTTAGTGAAGGAAAAAGATGCTATCAGACCTGTTCGTGAAGAAGCTATCTTTACCAATATTCCTTATGATTTGTGTCGTATTCTGCTTCCTCCTGGTCATACGACATATACCGTTGCTGTGATGGCATATAAAGAACAGCTTCGTAATCGGAAACCATTTGACTTCTCCCTTCAAGTTCGTTATCCATCCATTGTAACTGGATCAATGAAACCTATCACTGAGTTCCCTCAGTATCATTTTTCATCTCGAGCAGCTGGTGTATGGAAAGCTGACAATGTTGGTAAGCCTTCGCTCAAGACGTTCAAGATGAATCCTCGCTACCTTCTTCATTTGAATCGACAAACATTTATCAATGCTCGATTAGAGATGATCAATAATGGAGATATTGCTGTTGGTTTGCGACTCATGCGAATTCAGGATCTGGAAGAAGACAACATAAGTAAGCGAACAATGTTGGCTGAAGCGGATGGATTCATGTTAGGAGCATGTGTGTTAGAGACAGATTTACAGCCTGGTGATTATGTGTTGATTGCAAGTGAATATCCTTCTTCTATCACGTGCTAGTCTCCTTCATTTTAGATTCGAACCAATAGTAGATGTTCAATACATCATCTCGGTCCGATCTTCACATCCATTGATTCTTAAAGAATCTCAGGCCCATTCAATTCCTCTTCCTGATCTTGGAAAGGATCTATTTTACAATTATGCTTTTGCAAGCACATTGAATGCTCAAACAACAGGTCAGAGTGTATTAGGATTACGAGGATTCTTTGCCGCTGAATCGTTCTATTCATTCAATAGAATAATGAGTAGATGTCGTATGTACGTTAGTCAGTCTTCTCTTCTTACCGTCAAAATTACTGTGTCTCTCGATTCTGTTCCTGTGGTTGCACTTTTTGCGTGCCCAAATGGAACTCAACCAGTTTCGTTGTTGCTGAAAGACGCTGTAGTTTCTTCGAAATTGGAAGAAAATGATTCCTCGACATTCTTATTTACCCCTCTCAATCCGGGATATTATGTGCTAGCCTATGGGTTGAAGAATACTGCTGATGCTGACATGCAGTTAGGAGTGTTTAGTAACAACCCACTTCGTTTCTATTAGTATGTTTGTTACAGCAAAGAAGATAGTGAAGTGAAAAGAAAAAGCGATTAGCAATTTGCTCACTGTTCCAAGATTTGGTTAAAGAATCATGCAGCTGTCGTAGCAACTCATTGGAGTAGTTCCGAACTCCAGACAAACAAATAAGATGATCAATTACAGAAGTGGCTTCAACATCTTGGAGCATTTGGGGAAAGTAACACCGAAGAAGCGATAAGGCGAAGGAAGGAGTATAACAAAGAGCTGAAAGCGATTCAATCGTTTGATTCGTGTATGGAAATGTGAGAATGGACAACCATTGTTGTTCTGTTAGTAGCTAATCATGAATTGAATAATGAAACTAGTACAGGAAAGAGCTTAGAATACAAACTTGGTATAGGAAGCGACTCATAGACATAGGAGCTAATGCTATTTTGAATCTCCGGAATCATAGAATCGTCAACAGAAGTGTCACACTCAGTAACTCGTTCTCCCCTTTCAGTAATCCTTGGATCTACCATTTCAAATGTCACAATATCCTGAAGTCTAAATGACGGATGAGGGATAATCAGATGATCGATTGTGGGAGCATGATCTTCTAATACAGTTTTCTATACATCACTTTCTGTATCGATTTGAACATCAAAATCGAGTTGTACAGGGGACATTGTTAATACTTCTCCATCTGGAAGTGTAACTGAGTAGGGATCATCTTGAACTCGTTCGTTTCCAATTTGAAACTCTTTATTTGACTGCTGAACAGTGTTTGAAATCGAATCTAATCCTAATATTGAATGAGGCTAATCTACTCAGACTCTTTTCAATCACTGTATCATCTACATCCTTCCAGTTCATTCTCTTCAATTCTAAATGTTGGAACGAAAAGCGACTCACAGATTTCTTTTTTATGGATCATCCTGGAAGTGCATTTCGTAAGCTAGCACCATACTATGCAAAACGAGTGGAAAAATCTATGGATGATGTTGATTTGATGGATATTCCAAGTACTCTTCGTGTTTGTAGACATCATAACCTATAATAATTTGTAGCCACCTCATGTGATAATTACACGGAATTAACGGACACATTGTCATCAACAATGAAGTTAAGGAGTCTGCTTCTGAATTTATATTTTAGCCGTAGAGCGGTTAATGAAATCGATTTCGAATGAAGATTTTGTGAAAGATGCGAATGCGTTGTTGGCAGAAACACCAATTCCTCCCATGAATCAGAGTGCTTCGGGGACATTTTCTCGAGTTGTTGATGTCCCTCCTATTCTCATGTGTGAGAGCAACACGGTTTTCTTCTATGAAGAGTATCTGAATCTATTCCATTTTATTTGTAGAGTACTGTATGGATCCCATACAGTCGATAGTCTTGTAAATAACCGAATCACCCATCTTTTAGAACGTTTCTTGTATATGCGTCCCGAACGTATTTGCAACGCATATATGACATATGTCCGTCAAAAGAATAATGATGTACGATCTCAGATCCTCTTTCGTTTAGATTCCTGCCTTTGAAGTCTCTCCTCGCTGTCTTCTCTTTGCAGGATCCAAGTTTGATCTGAACAATGCTTATTCTCTCACATTTACGATTACTAATCATACCAATTCACAACAAACAGTGTCCATCGAACCTGTTCCCAATGTACAGGATGTGAATCTCCGTTTAGAACTCTCGGAAAACACAGTAGTAGTAAAGAGGGGTAAGACAGCGACTGTCACTGTATACATCACATTTACATCTCGCTCTACTCAACTTTCCAAGCTGATTCTCTTTACATCCGATGCTACGAGAGATTTTGTTAACATCTCGGCGACTTCACAGCAAAAGGTATTTGGTATTGAACCATCCATTCTCCCTTCAGCTCTGGATGAAGGATTCCATGTACCGATTGTTCTGGTAGCATTGAAAGAGAAGTTTCTTTCCGTGGGTGGATTAACCTCAGTAACGGTGATTGACTTGATTAACCACTAGCAAGGAGTGTTTCGATTAGCAGGTCTGGGAGATGATATCGATGGGTTAATTGAATATTTGGATGATCATGGAGATGAAGTGCGATCAAAAGCCGATATTCCTTGTGATCAGGTTAATGTGATCGCACCTGCCATTAAGGTACAGAACCACGTAAATCCATTTATCTATAGCAGTATTTCAGGTCGTTACCTGTTCCTATTTTCAATTCTATTGATCTTGGTGAATTAAAGAATTGTCGAGAAATTTCGGTATTTGTCTTTCTTCTGTCTCACTTAATAGGATTATTATCAGATTCTATCTCTCCTTTCCCCTGTAAGCCGAGATTTGCTGATGTGGTTGTTTTCGTTACTCGCTGATATCGCATTTTGCTGTAAAGATAATAAAATGAATTCAAAGAACTTGGCTATAATGATTGCTCCTAATCTTTTCTCCGAAGACGATGATCTGTTATATACAACATATCTTAAACAAGTCATTGATCTTTGTGACTGTATGATATCTCATCTTGTTGTTATTCGTCATGATAGGTAAGTTTGCCTTCTCCATTGTTTGTTATGAAATTATACGATTCTAAAGTATGCACTTTATTGTGTTGTTCTTTATGTTTAGAAGTCGAAACGAAAACCTCATGCACCATCGTATTCTGTATTCGTAGCAATATAGTTATATTATTTCTAGTATTCCCTAAAAGCAAAACGGAATGCTTTATATACTCCTTTCAACCCACGAGGTGCATTTTTCGTTTTTCGCTTATTCCTAGTTTATACACAGAAAAAGAAAATGAAAGAAACTATCTCAAAGACAACATTTGTAAATCCAGAGTTAGAACGACTTCAAACAGAGATTGCCCTTCTGAAAGAACAGAAGAAATCAATCGATTTAATGAACAAAGAGAAGTTAAATCAGGATTCTAAGAAAGAAGTTGTTGTTGTTAATGGAGACAAGTATGTTGTTAACGGAAGTAAGATGGATAAAGTGGTGAGTCCCTCCATACCAAAGAAGAAGGAAGATGTTTGCTTGACATTTTGCAAATATGGAAGTTGTTCAAATCCAACCTGTCGGAACCGTCATGATCCATCCTTAGTACGTATATGTCCTGCGTTTTTGAGGGTATGAATTCATGTTACATCTAAGGATAGGGTTGTTGTCAGAATGAGCAGTGTACTCTCAGCCATGTCGTTAATCCCGAACTGTTACCACTTTGTTCTTTCTATCTAACGGGCCAATGTACAAATGAACATTGTAATTTTCGACACGAAAAGGTAGATATTAGCCTTTGAATTCCTTTGATAGGTGTCTGTGGATGTTCCCACATGTCACAACTTTAATGCGGGTTACTGTGCTGAAGGTTCCAAATGTAAATACAAACATCTCTATTCGCGTAAGAATGATTCTTTGCTTTCATTCTAGATATACGGTCACAAATGAAGGATGATGTGACAGATGTCACGTCGTTCCTTCCTAGTTTTGTAAAACTAGGAACTAATTCATCTCTTATTTGTTCAAAACAAACATAACTACATCTTCTTAAACATATCAAGCATACGTCGAGTGACATAGAAGCCTCCACCGATATTCACGGCTGCAAAGACAATGGCAACCATTGATACCCAGAAGGAGATGCTATTGAAAGGATCAATGGCCTGGAACAATGCGCCCAGAACTACCACACCAGAAATAGCATTGGTGACGGACATCAATGGAGTGTGTAGAGAAGGAGTCACATTCCAAATCGAATTATAACCAACAATAATCGACAAAGCGAAGATCATCAGTTGAGATGTGAAGGTTGGAGGTAAGAAGCATCCGATTAGGATCAAACAGACAAACAGAGCCACCACAGCTAAAGCACGACGAGCATTATCACTCATCTTTTGCTGAGGCAATACAGGCTTCGAAGAAGTCGTCTTCTTGACCACAGGCTTCACAGGAGCAGGAGTAGCACTGGCCTTTGGAGGATAGGTAACTTGCTGCTCCATACACACAAGCATGTTACGAATGATTTCATCAGCTGAATCGATCTTGAAGTCCTTAGCACCATGCATATGCTCCAACAGACGGAACAGATTGTTAGCATACATCTCAGAAGCAATACGTCCCATACGACAAGGTAATTGCTTGTAACCAATAATAGTAACGCCCTTGTGAACTACCACCTCACCTGGCTTCGTCAAGACACAATTACCACCAGTACGAGCAGCCAGATCCACAATCACAGAACCCGTCTTCATAGCCTCTACATGATCCTTTGTCAGCAGCTTAGGAGCAGGTTTTCCAGGAATAGCCGCAGTCGAAATGATCACATTACACTCTCGCGCTTGAGCTAAGAAGAGAGCCATTTCAGCCTCCAGATACTCAGGAGACATAACCTTAGCATAGCCACCAGCTCCTTCACCGCTCTCTTTGCTAGGTACACGCAGATCCAAGAAGGTACCTCCCATAGACTCAACTTGCTCCTTACAGACAGATCGAGTATCGAAACAACGGACATCCGCTCCCATATTTTTAGCAGCACCAATAGCCTCGAGACCAGCCACACCAGATCCAATGATCAAGATCTTGCATGGATCATACTTACCAGCAGCAGTAATTTGAGGAGCGAAGAATCCTTCATAAGCAGCAGCAGCCTCGATTACAGCTCGATACCCAGCAATCTTTCCCATTGATGATAATGAATCCAGCTTCTGAGCAGTAGTGATTCGAGGCACATTATCCATAGCCAGCCAGATAAGTCCCTTCGAGGCAGCTGTCTTCAATAACTCAGCATTCTGAGCAGGAGAAGCATATGATACCAGAATCTGCTTGCTGTGAAGCATCTCCAGTTCCTCAGGAAGAGGCTCGTTCAACTGCAAAACGATATCTGCCTGACGGAACACTTCCTCACGTGATACCAATTCCACACCCACCTTCTCATACTCCTCTGGAGAGAACTTAGCACCATCTCCAGCACCTTCTTCCATAATCACACGGAATCCCAGTTTACGAATCTTAATAGCAGCTGTAGGAGTAATAGAGACTCGTGTCTCTTCCTCTCCAATCTCCTTGGGCACACCCACAGTCATAAAAGTCTCATACTGGGAATAATCAAATTCTTCCTCCTTCTTTGCAACAGTAGTCAACCCACCTGCTACTTGTTTCTCCAGACTCTTCGCCTTCTCCCGCAATACAGACACAATGCTCTCAATAGTATCCTTCGCATTACCGAAACACATATTTGTATTCTCAAAGAAGAACATAGGATTCTCCACATCAGCGTAACCCTTATTCATTGATCGCTTGAATACAACTACGTGCTTGGACTCCCACACACGAATCACAGGCATACCAGCAATGGCTGACTGAGGATCATTCTCAGCAGCAGGATTCACAGTATCATTTGCTCCAATGACAAGACACACATCATTCTCAGACATGGATGGGTTCACTTCATCCATCTCAAAGACAATGTTGTAAGGAACATTGGCTTCAGCTAGCAATACATTCATATGACCAGGAAGACGACCAGCAACAGGATGAATACCAAAAGAGACAGTCTTGCCAATACTGGTCAGAATCGTTGTCATTTCAGAGACAGCATGCTGAGCATGACCAGCAGCCATACCATATCCAGGTACGATCATAATCTTATTAGCATCTAATAACATCTCAGCAACACCTTCAGGCTTAATGGGAAAGTGAGGTTTCTCTTCCTTAGCCTCAGCTTTGGTCTCCTTCTTATCAGCAGTTTCACCAAAACCACCAGCAAGAACACTCAAGAGAGAACGGTTCATTGACAAGCACATGATATAGGAAAGAATGGCTCCGCTGGAAGCGACAATGGCTCCTGTGATGATTAACATGCTATTTTGAAGCATGAAACCAGCAGTGCATCCACTCACACCTGAGAAAGTGTTCAGCACCGAAATCACCACAGGCATATCAGAGCCTCCAATAGGAACAACAAAGTAATAACCATACAAAGCTGAGATGAGAATAAGCAGTATATTGAAGACAACACCATACTTTTCGACGTGTAGAACCCCAGGGAAATACTCTCTCACACAATCATCGAAGTAACTGCTTAGACCAGAAAGAACCATCAGAATGACAGCAATAATCACAAAGATTGTGTTCCATGTGGATTGAGCAGGAAGCTTCTTGAATTTCTTACCATCCAGTTTCATACAAGCAACAATTGATCCAACAAATGTGACGATTCCAATAAAGATTCCAAGCTCCATAAACACGATTTGAGTAATCGACTCAGCCGTTCTATACTGAGGTGTAAGGAACGTAAGAGCACTAAACAATCAGATAATGACTTAAGAATTACTTGGGGGAGAAATACAAAGCAATACCCTCAAGAGCAGCAGCTAAACCACCAAAGGCATTGAGGAGACCAACCATTTGAGGCATTCCTGTCATTGCAACAGAATGAGCCATCCAAACACCAATCAATACTCCAATAAGGAGTACAACAGGAGGCAACCACCACGCCTGATACAGGTTTAATATGTTGTGGTCTTTACTGGGATTAACCAGCAAACTCCAATCCGAAGTACTAGCAAGAATACCCGTACGAATATACTGCATGACAACGCATGCAACCATACCAATAATACCAAACCTATATGAAAAACAAAAGCGACTTAGTACCAGTTTCCAGCTCGAGCACTCTCCTGCTGACTCAGCCCCAAAATAGAGAAGATAAAAAGAACGGCACTTGCTACATAGATCACATCTGTGAAAGACTCAAGTGCTCTGGAAGCAGTGACGTTTTGAAGTCCAAAATCTGGGAATCACCGTGAACAAAGGACATCTCACCTAAATCCATTCGATTGTCAATTGACTAGAATGTTTTTGATCAATGGTTTGATAGTGCACCAATTAAATTGGTTCTACCAATCAAATCTGCCCCTCAATAGAAGCTCCATTCTTTGAAAGAAGGATGCAGAACAGATAAATCCTAATGTAATGGGTTTAAAAACAGCATATATGCAGTTCTATTGTTGTTGAGATCAATTAACACGCAGTTTGCTGGATGATGACAGAATTCATAGAATCTTATTTAGTAAAAGGTCAGAACAGTATCAAATGTTGAAAACGATGTTGATGTTATTGTCTCGAGAATTCCTCATTGGTATTTCATCCAGTTCTAGATATGAATACTCTCGTAATAGGAAGTATTATTGTCTCTAATCGCTTCAACTTAAGCAAGAATCATCGTGTCTTAATCATCAAGACGAGTCACACTATACAGTTGTTTGTCTCTATTTCGTGTGACAGAGAGTCAAGGTAAGTGTCATTGTACTCAAAACATTCCTATATTCTCATTTATCAAGAATTGGATGGTGGAAGAATGATGATGACGGGATTCTAATACTGGATGTAGAAATGTTCGAAAAGGAAGTTGTCATTGATTGTCGTGGCCACATTATGGGTCGTTTGGCCTCCATTGTTGCCAAGGAGC
>JABLTK010163785.1_pt1 | contig 10766 bp, 13 predicted proteins | sample 7160131 | NCBI WGS metagenome assembly JABLTK01 (sample SAMN14651221, study PRJNA627086) | human gut metagenome | isolation source: feces | host: Homo sapiens
GGAGTTATTTCTACTCTACTTAGATTATTTAATATTTCATTTTTATTTTCAATTAATTCATTTATTTCTCTATCTGCAAGTGTTAACCTCTTTCTTTTGTTATGTTATTTGTGTTTAAAATTATGTATAAGAATTAGTAGTCTTAAAAAAATACGATTTTGTGATAATATAAGTATGTAATTCAAAGAAAAAAAGCACTAATTTTTAGTGCTATTTTTTATATTCTTCATATAATTCTTTTATAGTTTTAGCTAATGATAAACTCGTAGTTAATACTACTCCTAATTCTTTAAATAGTTTTGTAACTTTATCCATTTCTATTTTTTTATTATTATTTACTATTTTATTAATTCTTTTTATGAAATCTTTTGATTCAGTTTCATCTTTAAATTCAATAATAATATTTCCAGTTATTGTTTCAATTGTTACTTCGCTATCATCTTTTGATATTTTTAAGTTACCTTTATTTGTTTTTATCTTTTTAATATTTATGTAATCGATTATTTCTTTTGTTTTTTTAAAGATACCTTTTTCTTTTTCTAATATTAGTTTATTTTGTGTAATTGTTAAACTTAATTTACCTTTATTGTTATTATATTTTAAAATATTATAGCATTTTGATTCTTTCATTTTTATTTCCTTTTATAAACCATATGTAAGTCACCATTTGTACCAGTTTTGTCATCAACAAATCCAACTTTTTCATAACAATGTATAGCTCTAAAATTATTATCAAATACAAATAAATGGAAGTTTTCTATATTAAGTGCTTCTGTTCCATATTTAATTATAGCTTTCATTGCTTCTGTTCCATAATGCTTATTTTGTTTTTCACTTGTAATTGAAATCCCTATTTCAGCAGTTGAATTTTCAACATCCATAAGTTCTATGTTTCCTACAAACTCATTTGTGGCTTTTTCTATCATTGAATAACATGCATTATTGTTTGATAATTTTTCTTCAACCCAAGCTTTTTCTCCTTCATAAGTGTATGTTTTTTCTTTATGGCTTATCATACTTGCTACTGCTTTGTCATTAACCATTTTTAAATAATCTTCTATTAATGATTCAGATAATTTTACATATATTAAATTTTCTGATTCAAACACTATTTTTAAATTTTCCATATTATCTCCTCTTTCTACTTTTCTATTATAATTAGTGGTACAAATATTTCATCATCTGTATATCCTGCATGATGAGATTCTAATACTTCGTCACCCTCATATAATAAAGTTTTATTTGTCTTCGCAATTGCTAAATAGTCTCCAAGTTCACTGTTTATTATTTCATTCTTTTCTCCGTCTCCAAATAATTTACTTTCTAGTATATCTTCTTTTGTATATAAATCAAAATCATTACCAAAATATTTATTAAATAAGTTTTCAAATTCTTCTTTTTTATTTTCTTTTATGAAGAATGAAACAGCTCTTGGTTCAGTTGAAGTACCTCTTTTTAAACATTCTATTATATCTGGATAATCTTTTAAGAATATATTATCTACTTTTATATGTCCATGATCTGCTACTACAAAAATAACTGTATCTTTTAAGTTATTGCATAATTTTTCTGTCATTATATTTCTGTATCTAATTAAATCTTTTACTGTTTTATTATCTGGTCCATACATATGCATTGTATGATCTGGTTCTTCATCATAAGCATAAATATATTTTTTGCCTTCTTCATTACAATATTTTTCTATTCTAGAATACATATCTAAGGCATCTGTATAAGGCTCTGCTCCGAATGGATATAGTCCATATGCTTTATATTTTCCTTCTTCGTTTATACTTTCAACAATTGTTTTTTCTTTCATATATTTTTGTCTAACTTTTTTTGCTTCCACTAGTGGTGTGAAGGTTGGATCAATTTTTTCAAAGTTTAAAAAGGTTGTTATTATTTTATCTATATCTTTATAATATGTGTTCCATCCGATCATACCAGTTTCGATTGGATTTAATCCAGTAACCATTGATGTTGTTGCGGCTACTGTTGTTGCTGGAAATACTGTTGTAATGCTCTTTTTCATGTTCTTTACTAAAAAGTCATTTTCATTTAATGTTCTTTTTAATATATTAGCTCCCATTCCATCATAAAGGATAGTTACAACATTTTTTGGCTTTTTCTCTTCTAATATTTTATCTACAAATTCAATTGTATTATGATTATATGAAAGATTAAAATACTTTCTTATTGAGCAAGCTAAATTTGTTAAACATTCATTATAATTATTTCTTACTTTCATTTTCTTCATATCCTTCTGTTATATTATTTATATTTTTGTTTTTTATCATTTCTTTTAAACCTTTAGGTAATATTTTATAATCGTCTATCTTTGATATTTCAATCCACTCTAATGTTATCCATTTACCTTCTTTACCATTAAATTTATTTTTCCTAATATCTCCTTCATATAAACATTCATAAATTATTTCTATTTGTTGATTTATAAATCCTTTATCAAAAGCTTTTTCTTCGCTTATACCTCTAAACTCTATGTTTGTTATATCATAATCTGTTTCTTCTTTGATTTCTCTTTTTATTGCTTCTTGGCTTGTTTCTAATTCTTGAATTTTTCCACCAGGCAGCATATAGAAATCTCTTCCTTCACTATTAAATAGTAAGATTTTACTTTTATCTTTGTTATATATAATAGCTGATGTTCTTAATAGAAACTGATAATTATTTTCTTTGATTCTAATATCTTTTAATAATTTTATTTCTATCCCGACTACTCCATATTTTTGCTGTTCTTCTTTTGAATAATATATTTCCATATCACTTGGTTCTGCTTCTTCATCTTCTTTATATCCCATAGACACTTTATCAAATTGTTTATATAATTCATCAAAGCTATTAAATATATATAATTTTGTTACAAGTGTACTTATTTTTTCATTAGTACTTCTATTTGTAAAAACTATTGTATCTCCAACTTTTATTTGTTGTCGTTTTTCATCGTATAATCTTAATTCAATAGTTTTAGTTCCCTGTTTTATTAGATTAAATGGTTCATTATGTAAATTCATTTCTCTAATCATTTTAATTCCTCCTTTATTATGTATTTAATATCCTCAATTGATTTATCAATATTAAAGCTTCCATTACCCACTGGATAAAATACTGTATAACAATCATATTTTTTATTATTTATCTCTAAAATATATTTTTCTTTTCTTGATTTAGAAACTGATATATTTTTATTAAGTACAATTTTACTTACTTGATTACCAAATAGTATTATTACTTTTGGATTAACTATTTCTAATTCTTTTTTTAATAATTCTAAATAGTTTTTATAAACATTGTCTTTTAAAACTCTTGCATCTAGTTGAGTACATTTTCCTAGATTAGTAATAAAGTAATTATGACTTTTTACTGAATCGTATACTTTCTTAGCAAATGCTTCACTCCAGTTTTTATCACTGCTTTTTATTTTATCATATATTTCTTTATCTAAAAGTTCTAACTGATAAAATAATTTCCATATATTTTTAGTTCCAATCCAAGGTGATTTTAAACCTTTCCAGGTTTTAGAAGAAGCTATATTTCTCCGTGTTGGGTTCATAAATACAAAACATATATCAGGATTATTATCTTTACCACCAAAATATATTGAATCTAAGTTTTCATCTCCATATATAGGTTGAAGCTTATCATATTCTTTTTTAAGTTCTTCTAGTGTCATAAATACTCCTTGTATAGTTGTTTTCTTTATTATATCAAAAAAAATCGTAATTTAAAATGAAGCTGTAAGACAAAATCTATATTTATCTACAACTTCATTAATTTATTTAACTTTTCCTATTCTATCAAGTGGATAAAATCTTATATTTACTTTTCCAAGTATTTCTTCTTTTTTAAAGTTTCCAAGTATTCTACTATCTTTTGATACTTCTCTATTATCACCTAAAACAAAGTATTCGTTATCTTTTGTTTCTGCTGTAAAATCTTCTGTATCTTTAAAATCTATATTTGTTTTTACTTCTTCTCCATTTATATATAGTTTATTATCTTTATATTCTATTTTTTCGTTTGGAAGTCCTATTACCCTTTTTATAATTCTATCATTGTCAGCTTCGTTTTTTAAAACAACTATATCAAATCTTTTAGTGCCATTTATTCTATAACCTATTTTATTTATTAGTACTAGATTACCATCAAGTAGTGTATCATTCATACTATCCCCATCAACCATAGCTGGTGTCACTACAAATGTTCTTATTAAGACTACTACTATTATTATGATTATATAATCTTTTGCTTCTTTTAAAAATTTAATCATTTTTTATTCCTTTCGTTTTAAAAAAAATTAGGTTCACAACCTAATTTCTTTCTTTAATTTTAAAGCTTCCTGTGATATTCTTTAAGAAGTTAAGTTTAGCTCTTCTTACTTTTCCTTTTTTAACAACTGTTATTTTATCAATAATTGGGCTGTTTACTGGGAATATTCTGTTAATACCAACGTTTCCACTTTTCTTACGAACTGTAAATGTTTCAGATACACTTCCACCTTTACGAGCTGTTACAATTCCTTCAAATGCTTGAATTCTTTCTCTTTTACCTTCTTTAATTTTAACATCAACTCTTACAGTATCTCCTACTTGAAATGCAGGAACATTTGGATTAATTTGTTTTTTGTTGATTTTGTCAATTAAATTCATACTACTAGTCCTCCTTTGTGCTTTCTTTAATCTTACATAAATTGATGCATCGGATTAAGCAATATGATAATACCACAATTTTATTAAGATGTCTAGTATTTTAGGGCTTATTTGTGATAAATACTGAGTTTTATCTATTTACTATTTTATTTATTTCTCTTTTTTTCTTTTCTTCTTTATTCTCAATATGTATTCTTTGTACTAATGCTAGTGAACATATTGTTGTTATACAGAAACTGCCACCATAGCTTAAAAATGGTAATGGGACACCTGTTAATGGAATAATTCCAAGTACTCCACCTAAATTTACGAATATATGTAGCATTAAATTTATTCCAATTCCGTAACATATTATTGAGTTTTGTAAATTATATGATGAAGATGCCACTCTAAATATTAAAGCAATTATATACATAAATCCTACTATTATAAGTACTCCTACTATTGAGCCTAATTCTTCTACAACTATTGGAAAAATAAAATCTGTATGACTTGCTGGTAAATATAAGTATTTTTGGACTGAGTTTCCTATACCTACTCCTTTAAGACCACCATTATCAATTGCAATAAATCCATTACAAACTTGATATCCTGAGTTTTCTTCATATCTATCACAAGGATTTGTATATATAAATCTATTAAGTCTATAATCTGATTTTAGCTTTTCTTCTGGTATTACTAAATATCCAAGTTTTAATGCAAGTACTGATCCAACTAAACCAATTATTGCTATTCTTTTTATTCTATTAAACCATATTTCTTCTTTAGATGTTGGCACCGCTACAAATATAAGAGCTGACAATGCTGCTATTATTGCTGCTGTTCCAAAGTCTCCACCAAACATAACTATTGCAAATACAGTAATACTTGGAATTAATGCAAGCCACCACCAAGACTTCAATTTAGGATTTTTTGATCTGTAATAATAAAATGAACCCATAAACATTATTAAAGCTATTTTTAAAAATTCTGCTGGCTGCAATGTAAATCCACCTATTTGCAATGTTACTGCTCTAACCCCATTTCCAATCCAGTTTCCTCCAAATGTTCCAACGAGGGCAACTATCAAAATTCCACCAATAAAAATCGAAGCTATTCCATATATCTTAGTAGGTATAAATTTAATTATTATGTATGCTCCTATTAATGAAACAACTATAAATGCTAATTGTGCTATGAAAAAATGATATGGATTATCATAACCATATGTAAGTGTAGCTGAAATAAGTGATGCATCTAATATTAAAAAAGCACCACCAATAGCATAAAGCATTGTCCAAAAGAACAAACTTTTATTTAAATTTTTAAATACTTTCACTATATATTTTTTCATATTTTACTCAATATAATTATACAAAATAATGAAAGATAAGTAAATTATTAATTATTTTTGGTACTTAGTGGTGTCAAGTATTTGTTATAAGCCATAAAATAATATAGGAAAGTTAAGGAGGTATAATAATGTATTATTATGGATACAATGGTGGTTATGCTGGTGGTAATAGTATGATGTATAATAGCTACCCAGGATACTACTCTAATGGTTATGGATATGGAGCTGCAATTATATTAGTATTGTTCATTTTACTTGTAATTATTTTTGGTGTAGGTTTTATTAATAATAATGGTTGTAATTCTAATTGTGGATGCAATAATTAAAGAGGAAGTTTAAAAAACTTCCTCTATTGTTATATTGTATTCTTTTTTTATTTGTTTAATTATATCTTTATTTATACCAATAATTATATTATTATTTTTGCTCAAAATTATATCAAATAAATCATAATTTTTATCGCTATCAAACTTATATATTTCATTTACTTTTGTTACTAATGTTATTTTATTATTTTTTTCATACATAAGTATTATATCTTTTATATTTATTAAATCGAATGTATCTTTTTTGAATATATAATTTTTAGATATGTATAATTTACCAAATCTTTCATATTCTTCTTTATCTTGTTTCTTTAAAGCATTTTTATCAATACTTATTGATTTTAAAAACAAAGTATTTATTACTAACAAATATATACTTATTAATAATAAAATTATAGATATTATTACTAATTTACTTGTTATTGATATTGTATATGCATCTAAATATAATATATTTTTTTCGAAATTACTTTTACCATCATTTATTGAATTTTTTATTTCATTTAATGTTTTTTCATCTATTTTTTTAGAAATGCCTTTTATATTATATTTTTCTTTAGAAAAGTTAAATTTCAAAAGTTTATTATATTCATTTTCTGACATCTTTATTATTACATAATTTTTATAGTCTGTTGTTGTTATATAGTAGTTATTATATATACCATAAGGTGTTTTTATTAAATCTAAATTACAAAACACATTTTCTTGTTTTAATGTAAGAAAATCTTCTTTTTTTGATATTTTATTAAAATATATTTTACTTACTGTAGTTACTACTAGTAATACTGATAAAAATATAATTGCTATTTTTAAAAATATATTTAATCTTTTTTTATTTTTTATTGATTTTATTACCATATTTCACCTAAAATCTTGTCATTTTTTTAACTATTTTTGATTCTCTTTGTAATTCTTGATTTAAACATTCTATTATTTCTTCTGTTATTTCGTCTATTGGTTTTATATCTTCTAGTTTTTCAAATTTATCAGTTTTTAAACAATCAATGTGAGTCCATCCATATCTTTCTGATATATCTAAATATGTTTGTTCTGCTTTTCTTAAATGTTTTTCACTGTTTTCATTTCCATCTCCAGCTACTCTACCTTTTCTTAATTCTTTAGCTGCTTCAAATGGCATATATAGAAATACTACTACATCAGGTCTAGGTAACTCGCATAAATCAAATTCTAATTTTTCAATAAATTTTAATATTTTATCTTCTTCTTTTTTATTTTTTGCTTTTCCTGCTTGATGTCCCATATTTGAAGTTGTATATCTATCCAATATAATAATATCATTTTTATATAATTCTTCTTCAATATACTTTAAGAAATTGTATCTTCTGTCGGCTGCATAATATAAACTACTAACAAGTGGATCTACATTTGCTGATGTTTCTGGAAAGACTGAATCACCTATCTCAGGTTTTCCTAAGTAAGAACCGCCTACTATTTTACCTGTTGGTGAGCTATATTCTGGAAATGAATATGTTTTTACTTTTAGTCCTTCATTTTTATAATGTTCTTCTATTTTTTTACTTTGTGTTTCTTTTCCTGAACCATCTGTGCCCTCAATTACAATTATTTTTGCTCTTTTCATAATCCCACCCTACTATTTTAAATCTAATTTAATTTTACCATAAGATTATTATTTTTGAACATTAATTTTATTTTAATGTAAATTAAAAAAGCAAATCCAATAGGAAATGCTTAATTAATCTTTATTTAACACTATCAATTATAATTTTAATTTTCTGGGTAGTTTTTTACAGATAATTTAAAATATAAATTATTATTCATTCCATTCAATTCGTTAGTTCTAACTTCCATTTAGAGCACGCTCATTATTATCTTCTCAATCTTTTTGATTAATCGGTTAAACATTTTTTTATATTTTTTACAAAACTTTTAACTATCTATCTTTCAATTTATTACCCAATTCGGAAAGCTGGAGAAACGCCGCCTGAATCAATAGCAACATTATTGATATTCCAACCACCATTACCGGCGACAAAGTAGAAATAGTTAATATCACGAGAATAAGCAGAGCGGAGCCACCACCAAGATGCAGATCCTGTACTATCTTTTTTTATTGCACCATTCCAATCCTCTCTATTTGTAGTAACGCCTTTAATTTTATAATAATCTAACTGTCTAGTTTTATCTCTTGCTGTATCAAAATTAATTTCATTATCTGTACCTTGAGGCCATATTTCTGCTGTTGAAAGTAAGTATAATTTATCTGGTGATGTAAAATATTCTACTGTATCTAATCTTCCACGCCCTGATACTGTTTCAGTAGTAATGATTACGCTCTTTAATTCTTGTGGTAATGAATTATAGATATCATTATTTATAAATGTTTTCATTTGACTATTTAGCCATCCACCTGTATTATTGCTAGTTGGATTAATAACATGTGTAGTTATTATATCAGTAAACTCTACTACAAATCCACATGCACTTTCTGAAAAGCCATTTGTTCCACATCCTTCTTCTGTTGGTGATTTTAAATTTGCTATCCTTACTTTATGTGTTCCATATTTTTTTAGTTTTACTTCTTTTTCATCTCCAACATTGTATTTACTTGTATTTCCTGTTTTAACATTACTTGCTATTGTTTCCCATGAGTCATCTCTAAACGGATTATAGCAGTCATAATCATTTAAATTTCCATCTTTTAAATCTGCATTCTTTAAATCAGTTATCTTTTTACCTGATGGTAATTCTGCTATCCACTCTCCATTTGATACTTTCATACTTTTTACTGATCCATCAGTATTTAAGAGTACACAATATTGCAAATTTCTTCCAGTCATTTCTAATTTAGTATCATCTTCAGAACTAATATAAGTTAGTTTATTTCCTTTCATATTTTCAGATATGTATTTTTTAGATACTTCGCTGTAAAGTGTTTTTGCTTCTGTTAAGAAACTATTCTTTTTAGCATCATTAAACATTTTAAGTACGTTTGGTAATGCTATTATTACTAGGATTGCTAATATTGCTATTACTGCTAGTAACTCTACTAATGTAAATCCTTTATTTTTCATTTTATCCTACTCCTTTACTTCTATTATACTTAATATACTTGAATTATAGCATTATCATGTTTTCTAGTCAATTTACATATGATTGACAAGTTTAAATAATTAAATTAAAATATGTATCAAGATAAATAAATTTATTGTATAATTTAAATATAATTAAAGGGTGATAAAAGTGGAAAAGCAAAAGACAATAGTATTTAAGCCTAGTGATAATATCAAAGAAAAAATGATTGATTATTATGACTTATTAAGAAGAGATAAGAAACCTCCATATTCAGTATTTCAAGCAGAAGAAGGTGGTACTATAATAACTTTATATGAGAGTGGTAAAGTTATGTTTCAAGGTATATCTGCTGATATTGATGCTAATATGTGGAAAGACTTAGAAAGTCATTATAATAATAGAGATATAGATAGTGAGTTAAAGAAAAAAGAAGAAAAAGAAGATGATAAAACATACTACTATTATGATGCTATTGGTAGTGATGAAGTTGGTACTGGTGACTATTTTGGGCCTATTATAGTTACTGCTACTTTAGTAGATAAAAGTACAAGAAAACTACTAGAAGATTTAAAAATTATGGATTCAAAGAAAATGACAGATGATAAAATTAGAAGATGTGCTCCTATTCTTATGTCAAAGATTCCTTATGTGACATTTACTTTAAGTAATAAAAAATATAATGAACTTTCTAATAAAGGTTTTAATATGAATAAGATTAAGGCAATACTTCATAATAGAGTTTTATATGAACTTTCTAATAAAGGTATTCCTTATCATAAAATAATAGTTGATCAATTTACTACTCCTAGAAGTTATTTTAGTTATTTAAAACAAGAAAATATCACTGATAAAGTTACTAGAATTACATTTTTAACTAAAGGTGAAAGTAAACATTTAAGTGTTGCTGCTGCCAGTGTTATAAGTAGATATTTATTTCTACAAGAGATGGATAAATTAAGTAATAAGTATGGTATTTCTATTCCAAAAGGAGCTGGAACTAATGTTGATGCAGTTGGAAAAGATATAGTTAAAAAATATGGTAAAATTGAACTTGATAATATTGCAAAAACTAATTTTAAGAACACAATAAAAATCCTAAGTAATTAGGATTTTTTCATGCCAAGTTTTAATACAACTGCATCAACTTCTTCTTTTTTTTCTTCTTGTTTTTTCTCTTCTCTTTCTGACTCTATTACATTAAAACCTTTTATTCTGGCTGTTAAAGTATTTATCTTTGAAACAACATTAGCTTCAGTAGCATTAGTTTTATCAACTAAAAGTGTCATTAGATCTGCCATTGTTCCCATAGTTTCTAATGTATTGTATTTAGTTAATTTGCCGCAGTAATCAGTGCTATGCCATCTGCTACTGTTGGTGGTATATCCC
>JABLTK010050743.1_pt1 | contig 10763 bp, 12 predicted proteins | sample 7160131 | NCBI WGS metagenome assembly JABLTK01 (sample SAMN14651221, study PRJNA627086) | human gut metagenome | isolation source: feces | host: Homo sapiens
GATGTGCTTATGCCGCTCAACATATTTCCAGAGGCTAAAACTATATCTGAAACGATTCACGCAAGCATATCCGTGAATAACAAGCTATAAGGAAAGACCTTCATCAGCTTCTTATTGGTAAACTTTTCGAGGCGTGATTCGGCCATTATTGAGAGCTTTAACAGAAAGAATATCAATAAATTATTTCATACACTCTTGAATACGAAAAAAAGCTCTCAACCTACGAATTTCTCCGTTGGCTGAGACCTTTTCAGTGATTATGAGTCAATGGTTGATGCGCTCCCGGAGAGCTTTTCCCGCCTTAAGGCAGATGACCTTCGTCGCAGGGATTTCAATCGTTTCTCCGGTGTGCGGATTTATACCGGTACGTGCTGCACGTTCCTTCACACCAAAGGAGCCGAAGCCCAATGGCTGGAGAGGCTGAAGCGTTATACGGGCGAGATCCACATCTGCGCAGATCGGAACAGCTACAGCAAGACAGATCACGACTCGAGTGCCATGTTCCCCTGCGCTCTGATTTGTGTACCCCAAAATTCTGATTCGTATATGGCTTGGAAATGGAACTGCCTCGATGGCTTGTTTTTGCCATTTTGAGACAGCCTCGACCACAGGAGTTAAGCCCTTATAGAGATTGGTCAAACCACCCGTTCAACAGGTGGTTATGACTTTTTCAGGGAAGCAGGCGCGTTCAGGCATCCCCGGGCAGGATGGGCGTGGGCTCCAGAATGACCCACTTGTCGTCAATGGTCTCGCCGGAGAGGATGTGCAGCACGTAATCCACCGCCTGCCGACCGCCGGTGGGACAGTAAAAGCTGGCGTCAAGCACGCCCTGTTCCACCAAATCCACGTCGCCGCCGGCGCCCATGAGGCCGTCCATGCCCACAAAGCGCACGCCCTCCACGCGGTATTCCTTTGCGGCAATCCACGCGCCGTAGGCCATGGCGTCGCTCTGAGCCACCACCACGTCCGCCATCTCCTTGCAGGCCACGGCGTACTCCTTGAAGCGATCCTCCGCGCGATCCTGAAGCCAGTCCGCCACCAGCTGCTGCTCGATCACAATGCCTGGATTGTCCGCGATGGCCTGTGCCAAGCCCTCCGACCGCGCAGCCACCGGCGGGGAATCCTGCGTGCCGAGGATCTCTACCACATTTCCGCCTGCCTCTCCCAGCAGCTCGATGACCCGCAGCCCTGCCAGATAGCCGATCCGGAAGTTGTCCGGTCCGATGAACAGCGTATAATCCTCGCCGCTGACCGCGCGATCCAGCACCACCACGGGGATCTTTCTGTACACCTCCGCCAGCACCGGCCGCAGCGCCTCGCTGTCGTTGGGTGAGATCACCAGAAGATCGATGCCGTAGCCCATCAGCATGTTCACATCGGCGATCTGCCGGTCGGTGTCCTGGGCGGCGTCGGTGTAGATCACCCGCAGGTTGTCGTGCTCGGCGGCGGCCTCGGCGAACTCCAGGTTCATCGTCACGCGCCAGGGCTCCACCAGGTTGGCCTGGCTCATGCCGATCAAGAACTCCCGGGGCGCGTCATCCCGCGCTCCACGGGGCAGCGAGGGCAGCGCGACCACGCCGACGAAGGCGATTGCCGTCAGCATGAGGCACAGAAGCATCCAACGCCACCACTTCATTTCCGCTTGTCCTCCATTCGATAGTCCGCAGGCGACACGCCCAGCACCTTCTTAAAGGCCGCGCTGAAGTAGTTGCCGCCGCTGTAGCCCACCATCTCCGCAACCTTCCAGATGCGGATGGAGGGATCGCGCATCAGCTGCACCGCCTTGCCGATGCGCACATTGGTCAGATACTTTGCAAAGGGCATGCCCAGCTCCTGCTTCATCGTGCGGCTCAGGTAGGCAGGATGGACGTTGAGCGCCTCCGCCACCTCCATCAGGCTCAGATCGGGATCGGAGTGGTGGGCCGCGATGTACGCCTTCGCGCCCTCCACGATGGGGGAGAGCTGCGCGCTGCTGAGCATGCGCTCCATGGCGCTGTCGTAGGCCTCGGCGATGCGCGTGAGACTCGTTACAGGCTCCGTCTCCAGCTGCACCGTCAGACCGAGTTCCCCGCCCAGAGCAGCATGCACGGCCTCAGCAAGCCTTGCATCCAGCTCCGGAGGCGCGTCGTAGAGCAGCAGCACGTTGCCCCGGTCGTCGGAGAACAGGCAGCGGTAGCGCAACTCCGGGCCCTCCTGCAGCGCGTCCTGCAGCGCATACTGGCGCAGGGTGTGCTGCCAGGGCTTTTCCCTGGCGGCGCTGCTGCGTGCGCTGATGAGCATCAGCATCATCCGCTCCGGTTCCGGGAAATCGAAGTATACACGGAACTCCCGAATCTCGTCCGCCTCCAGGCGGCCCGACACTGCGTCGCGCAAAAATTCCTCCCGAAGGAACTCACGCCGGTTGCCGATCTGGGCGATGGCCCACTCGAAGTGGCGATTGCGCTGACGGCTGATCTCCAATTGATCGATGGCCGTCTCCACGGCGCGGCGCAGCTCCTCCACGTTGATGGGCTTGAGCAGGTAGGCGTGCACGTCCAGCTCCAGCGCCCGCCGGGCGTACTCGAACTCCTCGTAGCCGGTGATCAGGATCACCCGCGCGTCGGCCCGGGTGCGCCGCAGCGCCTCGATGAAGTCCAGACCGTTGACGAAGGGCATGTTGATGTCCACCAGCAGGATGTCCGGACGAAGCCGCTCCGCCGCCTCCAGCGCGATCTCGCCGTCCTCGGCCTCCGCACAGACCTCACAGGGCAGGCCCAGACGGTCGATCTGCGCGTGCAGGCCGCGGCGGATCTTGGGCTCGTCGTCCGCAATCAGTATCTTCCACCGATCCATTGCCCGTACCTCCTCATTTCTCCGCCTGACCGCCCGCGTCCTCCCGGGACACCGCCGGGCAGGTCAGAATCACTGTAATGCCGCTGCTGGAATTGATCTCGTACCGCAGGCCGTAGTCCTTGCCATAGGACAGGCGGATGCGGTCGTTGACATTGAAGATGCCGTAGCCGTGGTCGTACTCCATACCCGCCGGCCGGCTGAGTTCGGCATTGAGCAGGTCGCACTTCTCCTGCGTCATGCCCGCGCCGTCGTCCTCTACCCGGATGTAGAGGTGCGCGCCCTCGCGCCGTGCGCACACCAGTATATGCCCCGCGCCGCGCTTCTGTTTGATACCGTGGTAGATGGCGTTCTCCACCAGCGGCTGCAGAATCAGCTTGTTCACCCGCAGCGTGAGCAGCTCCTCTGGCACGTCGATTTCGTAGTTCAGCTTGTCCTCGTAGCGCACCTTCTGGATGTAGAGGTAGCTGCGCACGTGATCCATCTCGTCCGACAGCGGGATGATCTCCCGCCCCCGGCTCAGGCTGATGCGGAACAGGCGGGTCAATGCGCTCACCAGCCGCACGATCTCGTCAGCCTGGTGCTCCTCCGCCATCCAACGGATGGTATCCAGGGTGTTGTAGAGGAAGTGGGGCTTGATCTGCGCCTGCAGGGTACGGATCTCGGCCTCGCGCTTCTCCTGCTGCTCCCGGTATACCAGGTTCAGCAGATCCCGGATGTTATCCATCATGCGGTTGAAGCTGCCGCCCAGCTGGTGAATCTCGCCGGTGTAGCGCTCGGCATCAAATTCCACGTCCAGATTGCCCCGCTCCGCCTCGCCCATCAGCCTGCGCAGCTTGCTGATCGGGTCGGTGAAGGATGCGGAGAAGCTCAGCGACATGATTGTCGCCAGAAGGATCGCCACCACTGCCACCGCGATGGTGTACTGGCGCAGCGCCCGCACCGGCTGCAGGGTTTCACCCATGCGGAACACGCCCACGGTACCCCAACCGGTGATCTCGGAGTGCGCCAGCAGCAGCTGGTAGCGCTCCCCGCCGATGGTGTGGATGCAGGGCGCCTGATCGACCCACTCTGGACGGATGCGGTAGACTGTCTCGTTCACGGGTGCGTAGACGATCTCTCCGCTCCCGTCCTGCACGAACACGTAGCCGCTCTTGCCCAGCGTAACGTCCCGGATGTGCTCCTCGATGGCGTCAGTACGGATGTCTGCGCAGATTACGCCCAGCAGCGCGCCGCTTTCGGGATCGTGCACCGCGCACACTACGGAAACGATGTCGTTGGCGGAATAGTTGCGGTAGTTGCGGATGTTGCGACCGATGGGGCGGGAGATCAGCACCCGCTCGCCCCCGGCGTCCACCGCGCGGCGGTACCAGTCATCCTCATTGAGGGGGTCGCTGGTGACGCGGTAGAGCTCGTTGGAGGCGTACAGCCCGTTCTCGCCCGCGATCAGCAGCCCGCCCAGCAGCTCCGGATTGATGTCCATGTACATGCGCATCTGCATGCGCACAGCCGTCTCCAGCGCGATGCGCTGCGGATCGTAGAAACTCCCCAGTCGCAGGTAGGAGATTACGTCCTCGTTGCGGAACAGGTACTCCATCTTGCGATCCACCGTGCGCACCGAGGCGTCGATGTTTGTGCGCACCTGATCCAGCATCTGCGTGGAATACTCGTTGGCCTGCTCGTCTATGGCCTTGGCATAATAGTAGTTGCCGAAGGCCGTCATGAACAGAAGCGGCACCACAATCAGCAGCACCATGGAGATCAACAGCTGTTTTTGCAGGCTCAGTCGGCTCATGTGTGCACCCCCCTCACGGGTTTATTATAGGATAGATGGACAAAAATGTAAAGATTTGCACTGTATTTCACTTCTGACTTGCGGGGGATAAATTCACTTTTGCCGGGGCAAAAAAAGGGACGGCGTTTGCCGTCCCTTAGTTGAGAATCCGGATTATTCGACGGAGCCGCCGTACTTGACCAGCAGTTCAGCCGCGTTGTCGGGGGTGATGACCTCGGTGCCCAGGGTCACGTTCTTCTCCAGCTCCTCGCCCAGCACGAGCAGTTTGTAGGCGCTCTCAATGGCCTCCTTGCCGCCGGTGGGGTAGACCATGGACAGACTCAGACGGCCATCCATGACGCTGCGGATGCCGCCGTCGGGGGTCGGCAGACCGTCGACGCCGATGAAGTACATGTCCTTCTCGCGGCCAGCGTTCTTGGCGGCGATGTAGGCGCCCTCAGCCATGGGATCGTTCAGGGCGAAGAAGAGGTCGATCTCGTCGTTCACCTGCAGCATTTCCTCTGCGACGGTGATGGCCTTCTCACGCAGCCAGTCGGCGTTGTTGTTGGCGATGATCTCCAGCTTCGGGTTCTTCGCGATGCCCTCGCGGAAGCCCTGATCGCGCTCGATGCCGCCGGAGGTGCCGGCCAGACCCTCGATCTCGCAGATCTTGCCGCCGTCGGGCAGCAGCACGTCGGCGACGTACTCGCCGCAGACGCGGCCGATGTAGACGTTGTCAGCGCCGATGAACTGGGTGTAGGTGTCGCCGTCAATCTTGCGGTCCAGCAGGATGACCGGGATGCCGGACTCATAGGCGCGCTTGATGACGTTGGTCAGCGGGGTGGCCTCGTTGGGGGAGGCGATGATCAGGTCGACCTGCATCTGAATGAAGTTCTCAATGTCCGCAATCTGCTTGGAGTTGTCCTGCGCGGCATCGGCGTAGATGACCTCAAACATCGGGTACTCCGCCGCCGCGGCTGCGATCTGGTCGTTCATTGCCACGCGCCAGGGCTCGCCCAGGTTGCACTGGGACATGCCGATGGTGTAGGTCTTTTCCTCCGCCAGCGCGGTGCACATCGTCGCTGCCAGAACCAGCATTAAAAGGATGGCCACAAACTTCTTCATAGGTATACTCCTCCTTCTATATTATAAGCCCGCAGGCTTATGAATCCCTTTGAAAACCCTTAGTCCTCCTTGTGCACCGCCTGCGCAAACACCGAAAGAATGATCAGGAAGCCCTTGACCACCAGCTGGATGTTGGAGTTGATGCCGTTCAGACCCATGATGTTGTCCAGCATGCCGAAGATCAGCGCGCCCACCAGTGTTCCGAACATGGTGCCCTTGCCGCCGGCCATGGAGGTGCCGCCGATGGCCACGGCCGCGACCGCGTACATCTCGTAGCTCATGCCCTCGTTGGGGCCGCCCTGGCTGATCTGCGCCGAGTGAATCATGCCGGCGATGGAGGCCAGCAGGCCGGAGAGCATGAAGGCGATGAGCTTGACGTTCTTGACCTTGATGCCCGAGAGGTGCGCCGCAGTGGCGTTGCCGCCAGTGGCGTAGATCTGCCGCCCGAAGCGGGTCTTGCTCATGATGAACCAGAAGAATGCCAGCAGCACAAGGAAGATGATGGCCGGAACAGGTACCACGCCGCCCAGGCGCATGCACAGAACCTCAAACTCCGGCGCGGCCAGACCAGCACCCTTGCCGTAGGTCAGCGGGATGCCCGCGCCGCCCGACCACAAGCGCGCAAGGCCGCGGGCAATGTTCATCGACGCCAAGGTTACGACGAAGGCCTGAATCTTCATGCGGGTGACGACGAAGCCGTTGAACAGGCCGTAGACGATGCCGATGCCCAGGCAGATCAGCACCGTGGGCACGAAGCCCAGGCCGTTGTGCACCATCAGCGCGGCGGAGCCGGTGGAGACCAGGCCCACCACCGAGCCGACGGACAGGTCGATGTCGCCCAGCAGGATAATCATGGTCATGCCGATGGCGAGGATGCCCGTCTCAGACACCGCGCGCAGCAGGTTCATGATGTTTGTGACGCTCAGGAACATGTTGCGTCCGTTGCGCACGCACACCAGCGAGCCGATGATGAACAGGGCGATCAGCGCAATGTAGCTCTGTGACCGCAGAAGAAACTCTTTCGGGTGAAACTTCTTTTCGGAAACGGCTCGGTTCTGACTCATGCGGGATTCTCCTCTCTGAGCGTTGCGGCGTACAGCAGCTTCTCCTGTGTGGCCTCTTCCTTTGTAAATTCGCCGGTGATCCGCCCCTCGCACAGGGTCAGGATGCGGTCGGAGATGCCGATGATCTCCGGCAGCTCCGATGATATGACGATAATGCCGATGCCCTGACCCGCGAGTCGGGAGATCATCTGATAGATTTCCGCCTTCGCGCCCACGTCGATGCCGCGGGTGGGCTCATCCAGCAGCAGAACCTTGGGATTGGTAATCATCCATCGGCCCAGAACCACCTTCTGCTGGTTGCCGCCGGATAGGGTCTGGCAGAGGGTTTTGACGCTGGGCGCCTTGATGCGCATGCCCTGCATCTGCACGTCCCACTCCTTCTTCTCCGCGGCGGTATCCATCAGCACGCCCTTGGTGAAGTGCTTCAAAAGCGGCAGCGACATATTTTCGCCGATGGAGCGCAGCAGCACCAGTCCCTTGCCCTTGCGATCCTCCGTGGCAAAGGCAAGACCCTGATCGATGGCGTCCCGGGGGGACTTGATGCTCACCGGCTTGCCCTCAATGTAGATTTTCCCCGTCGTGCCGGTGGGATGGACGCCGAACAGGCACTCGCAGATCTCCGTGCGCCCCGCGCCCAGCAGACCCGCGATGCCCAGCACCTCGCCCCGGCGCAGCTTGAAGGAAACGTCCGTCAGCGGTCGGCTGGAGGAGCCCGGGCGGGTCTTGAAGTTCAGATGCTCCACCCGTAGCACCTCGTCCCCGATGGGAACCGTCTCCTTGGGATACATGTCCGTGATTTCCCGTCCCACCATCATGGAAATGATCTGGTTGCGGTCGGTCTCCTTCGCGTTGACGCTGCCGATGTACTGACCGTCGCGCAGCACCGTCAGTCGATCCGCGATTTCAAAGACCTCCTCCATGCGGTGGGTGATGTAGATGATGCCCACGCCCTCCGCCGAGAGTCGGCGGATCACCCGGAACAGCTGCTCCGTCTCCGTCTTGGAGATGGCCGAGGTGGGCTCATCCATAATCAGAATGCGCGCGTTCAGCGAAATTGCCTTGGCGATTTCCACCATCTGCTGCTCGCCCACGCGCAGCGTCTTCAGCGGCCGCTTCGGACTCAGATCCAGCTCCAGGAGGCGCAGATACTTCTCCGCCTCCTGCTCCTGGGCGCGCTTGTCCACAAAGCCAAGCTTGTTCGCTTTTTCGCGGCCCATAAACATGTTTTCTGCGATGGAGAGCTCCTTCACCATCTGCAGCTCCTGATGGATCTTGGCAATGCCCAGCTCCCGGGCAACGATGGGATTGCCGATGTGCTCCAGCTTGCCGTCAATGTAAATCTCGCCCTCGTAGTGCACCAGCGACCCCGAGAGGATGTTCATCAGCGTGGACTTGCCCGCGCCGTTTTCGCCCAGCAGCGCCAGCACCTCGCCCGCATTCAGGCTGAGATCGACCTTGTCCAGCGCACGTACTGGGCCGAAGCTCTTGCCGATGCCAACCATTTTCAAAAGCTCGCTCATACCCGCGCTCCTTTTCGCACCTGCGTGCATTCGTTCCGCTTACAGTCTTTCTAGGATACCTACAGCATCATTATGCCATGAACTGCCTCCAATTTCTCTACAATTTTCTGATTTGGATTCATGAATTTACAACAATATTTATTTCAGTCTATTGAATGAAATTATTATTCTAGAATGCAGCATTTGTACCATTATATAAACGAATTACACTGGACATTCCACAATCTTCCTGTTACAATGGGTAAAAATGAATTGCAGGAGGTTTTCCCATGTACTTTGACACTTCCCTTCTCCAGTGGACGCGCCCGCCCCGCAGCTTCTCCATCGCGCCGGATGAGATTCGCATCACCACCGAGCCCGGCACCGATCTCTGGCAGCGCACCTACTACGGCTTTCAGAACGACAACGCACCGGTTTTGCAGCTGGAGACGGGCGAGACGCGCTTCAGCTTCACCGTGCGCACGGACTTTGACAGCAAGCACCGCTTCGACCAGTGCGGCGTGGCGGTGTATCTGGACAGCGAAAACTGGCTGAAGGCCTCCACTGAGTACGAGAACGAGGAATACCAGCGTCTGGGCAGCGTAGTGACCAACATGGGCTACTCCGACTGGGCGACCTCGGACATCCCCGCCTCGGTGCGCAGCATGTGGTACCGCCTGAGCCGACGCGAGGCCGACTACTGCATCGAGTGCTCCACCGACGGCATTCACTTCCAGCAGATGCGCATCTGTCACCTCCACGCAGGCGCGGGCAGGATTTGCTTCGGCGTCTACGCCTGCTCCCCGGAGAACTCCTCCTTCGAGGCGGTCTTTTCCCGGATGGAGCTGGGTGCGTGCATGTGGAAGGATCACCAGTGAACCGACTTCCCAATCATCCCGGTTCCGTCAACAGAAGATGCCCTCGCCTGCCCATCGATCGATGCGATGGGCATTTTTGCGGAACAGTATTGCATCTGCGCCGCACACATGGTATTGAAGTGCGTGTTGATGTTGGTGGTGGTGTGGTAGTCAGTGTGGCCGACGATCTCCATGGCGATCAGCGGGTCAAGGCAACTCTCGTTGAGGCAGGTAAAGTAATTACACTCCTGAATATGAAAAAAATCTCAACCCACGAATTTCTCCGTCGGCTGAGAACTTTTTCGGTGATTACGATTCAGTGGTTGATACGCTCCCGGAGGGCTTTTCCCGCCTTGAAGCAGACAACCTTCGTCGCAGGGATTTCAATCGTTTCCCCGGTGTGCGGATTTCTGCCGGTACGTGCTGCGCGTTCCTTCACCTCAAAGGCGCCAAAACCCAAAATCTGAACGTTTCCACCACATACAAGTTCGTTTGCGATGACGTTCAGCGCCGATTGCTTCCTCCGCCACCTTCTGCGTCATTCCCGTGTTGTCGGATACCGTTTTGATGAGTTCGTTCTTCGTCATAATGTATTTCCTCCCGTTTTGTTTTCGTGTTGCCCCGCATTATAAAAGAAAACCTCATCAAAAGCAAAAATAATCCGCGATCCGGAGAAAATCCGAATCGCGGTGGTGATGCGCCTGACCGGGACGATGGTCATTCGCCCGGGTCGGTCGAATTGTCCTTATCCTCCCGGTTGTGCAGTTGAGCCAGCACGTCCTTGAGCCTCTCCGGGACGGGCAGGCCGATGTGCACAGCATTCTCAAGTAAGGAAAGACCTTCGTTTGCCAGATAGAAGCACACCACGGCTCCGCGCAGCGCGCTGCCGGTACCGATTACATGTACGTCCATGATGTTTGCCACGCCCACCAGCATCAGGATCAGCACCTTCTTGCAGATGCCCTTGAAGCCCACAGCGCTGGACAGCTTCTTGTCGATCACCTCGCACATGAGACCGGTGATGTAGTCCAGCACCATGAAAACGATCAGCGCAAAGCTCAGAGATAACCTTGTAGAGATCGACAGGAACTTCATCCTTGAACTCGGTTCCCTCTATCTGTGCCTCGTCACACAGTTGGAGATCAGAAAACTGCAAAAGATGCTTGCAGAAGAAAAGTAACCACGATGCCGCAATTTTTCATAGCACAATTTAACTATGAACGTATTCGATTATTGGGAAGTAATGCACAATTGTCTTATCCTGAACTCAATACTTCAAGCGTAAAAGGGGGTGCAAATTTACCTCCTAAAGCAGTAACATGAGTAGGCTGAACCGAAAATTGGCCGTTCCATAGGGGTGTTCAGAATGAACGGTATGGTTCATTTTGAATCTCAAATCCGTTATAATGTCATTTTCAGCGGCAAACATGCTCTATTTCTTCCTTTTAATCCCCGTTTTTGCGTAATGCGGCGCCCAAATATGCAAAAATGAAGTACCCAGATATTGTATCAATATTTGGGTACTAAGGTGTGTCTGCACTCATATAACGATACAGTAAACGCTAATGCAAAGATAATACACGAACGCTGTTCGCCGAGCAGAGTTTGCCGCTGC
>JABLTK010072779.1_pt1 | contig 10763 bp, 8 predicted proteins | sample 7160131 | NCBI WGS metagenome assembly JABLTK01 (sample SAMN14651221, study PRJNA627086) | human gut metagenome | isolation source: feces | host: Homo sapiens
AATTGCTTTCTTTTTCGCTTCCCACAACATACAACACACATCCATAGAACCCCAATCACAATAAGAACACAGAATCCAATTCCAATCCCAATCAAAACCCTTTGCCAGGTATGAAGAGGAGATACATCTCTCATTCCTATAACATACTCATCACCACGATCAGCATTCAATGTATACTTCTTTCCATTAAACTCACATTCATACTCATGTGCCTCAAATCCGGTGAAACCATCATACTCTCCTTTAAATCGTGTACTTCCGATATTGTAGAAATCTTGACCTTTTTGCTGTGTGAACTGAATATTACCTGGATTACTCTTCAGAATCACACGTACACTTAACAATGAAACTCTCTTATTAAATTGGATTCGATGAATCATTCCATCGAAACTACCCAAGTCAATCATCTGCTTATATGACAGTTTCAGAGAGATATGAGAAAGAGTTGCTAATCGGCGCAACGACAATGATATAATTCCATTATCAGTATCCATTATCAATGTTAGATCACGAGGAAGAGCGTCTTCAAAATCAATTAACAAATAGTCACCAAATGTCCATTCTGTCAGCATCAAATTCAACCATTCATTCGTTTCTAAGGTTTTTGCCTTATAGAATGTAGGAAGAGTATAATGAGACGTTGGGATCTCAACAGATGACAAAGCAATTGTTTCACTATTCAATAATGAAACTCCTACCCGCGGTTCTGTAAGAGTAATTACCATATTCACAAGTCGTTGAGAATACACCATATTCTCTCCATTTCTCCCCTGAATAAATGCTTCATAATATCCAGGAAGAGAATGAGACGACTGAAGGAATAAAACTGAGTTTCGACCGTTTGGTAGTGAAATTGGTTCATGATAGCCAAACAAATCAACGAGTTCAATGGTCTCGCCTGTGATTCCATTGGCAATAAAAACAGAACCGGATCCAACTAGTTCAAATTGATCGTCTGATTCTGAGATATCTCGTTTGAAGAGTCTCGCATTCAGCCAGTTATGACCAGCTCCAGGTGAATTGGCTCTGGTGACGGTTACAATCCACTGATGTCGTGTGTAGTCACCATATCGGAATTGGAATGATGAACGATCTCGTGATGGGAAAGAGACCACAGCTGCAGCGGCAGAGTCCAGATAAGTGCTACCATCAAGCGAGAAGACACGAGGATGACCACGATGGGCATAAGGTTTCAAATAGACCCAGAAATGATTCACTCCAACAAGTTCACAAGTGAAGGCTCGATTCACTTCATCTGTCACACAGTGATACAAATTGGGTGATACCATGAATCGAGGAAGCGGATCTGGATGCAAAGGAGGAATGTATCGAATCCCTGGGGCATATGAGACTTCCAATTCCACAAATGGAATCGAATCTAATGGTTGAACAGGATCATCCAATTGACTCTCCTCTACTGTATCTGATACTGAATGAATCTTGGTAATTCGAACTCCAATTGTACCAACATCTGCCTGTTCTGGCACCCAGAGTACTCCTGCTGGAATCACACTATCTGCCCACACATTCAAACCATCCGTATTCGCACTCAACATTGTCTGTCGAGTATGATCAAACCCTGACTTCTCCACACGTCCTTGAATCACTCGTACACCACGGTTTCCAGCTCCATTCTGCTTACCCTTCTTACTTCGATACTCGAGGAAGAAGGAGCCAAAAGACACATCCGAACTAACAGTCGAACAGACTGTGGATTGTGTCCAAGGGAACTCAAAAGCTAAGGTGTTATTGGAAAATGGAATTCCAGAAATCATATCGGAATCAGCATGTGAAGCACTCTCGATACCCAAGAATGGTCTGGAATATGGATGATCCCAAGCAAATAGCCGAATTCGTGTTCGCGACTGTTCAGAGGCCAACTTAAACCAGAAGGGTTCAACCGATTCCACACTCATTCGATAGTAGTAATGAGTTGGGCCAGCAATTGTGTCCCAACTCGATCCACCTCCCATCACACTCCCTCCATCACCATAATTATCAGGACTCACAAAATCCTTTAAGAAACCAATAGTACTAAGATCAGAAGAAGATGCATGTCCAAATCCCATTGTGTGTCCGAATTCATGAACAATGACACTCAAATTATAATCCCATTTCCAGGCTTCATCTGGATCATTATTCACATTATTGATGGCCCAGTAATTCCCAAAATTGGTGAAACTATGAATCCAACCTAAACTGGCTAAACCAGCAAAACCACCAAAGCCATCATTTAAAAACAACCGAGTCATAACAGGCATATCAAGTCGGGTATCCAGGGGTTTGCAAGCCTCCATCACTTTGTTCATGAAGTTCCCATACTGGTTGGGTCCATAACATTCACTCTCCGAACAAGGACAACAGATATTGGAAATGACGGATGTTTCCAAATCCATCCGAATACGACCGGCTGAGATCAGACGAAGATGACTATCAAGATACTGAAGATAGCGAAATGCAGTATCTACCGATGCGCAACCCTCTACATCGTTACGATGTTGTACACGATAGACTGCGACAACTACTTTCTTTCCAAACAAAGGACAGTTATTGAATGAGTCACTCATCAACTTAGTGCTCATAACATCCTCATCTGGATTTGATAAAAACGAATACTGATGAAGAACAATGTCATAATCCCTCATTTCAAAAACAGCATTCGCATAACCGTGTTGCATTGTATAATTGTTGCTATTAACTACAGATAGAATAGAATCTCCCCGATTGGCATGCCAGTCTCCATGACTTGACTGATAGAAAAACAGCCGTTCATTCTTCAACTCATTACTAGTTACACCACAAAGAAGGAATATAATCAGAAAGATCATCATAGATATGGTACGAAGGAGCAAATTGAGTGGCTTACCACACCAATTGAATGAAACGCCCTGTTACGTTGAATCGGTTTCAAGTTTGTATCTCAAGGGATAATTTCATATCAAACAAACAGCACTAGGTTTTCTTTCGAGATGCTAGGGGCCTTCGTCCTCTTCCACGCATTCCTCTTGATTGTCTTCCTCTCCCACGTGGTCCTCTTTTGAAAAACGCATGATGGACTTTTGTTTCCTCTTTTGGAACCTCAAAATCCTCTGGAGGGATAATGAAGTCTCCTTCAATTGTTACCTAGACATTCATTTCTTGCCAAAAACGTACAATCTTATCTGATCCATTTTCATTTGCAATTCCAAATTCATAGGTCTCTCCTAAAAGAGTATTCTTGACTTCTTGGAACGATTCTTGATCTAACTACAGATCAAGTGAATAGCCAACAATGACCTGAGAACCGACCAAATATGCGTAGAGTTGATTCCCAGCAGATAAGGCGAAAATGGACTTATCTTCACTCAACATAAAACTCAAATCTTTCAAATAACCAAAACGATTACCGTTACCTCGACTTGTCTCATTTACGTCCATATCAATAATCTTTGCACTACGTTTCGTAACTATCTTCACTGGAGCAACAGAAGCGGGCCTTCGTTGTTTATCAGCATGCCTTGGTTGTTCCATAGGATGTTTGGTTCGAGACTCTGTTGTCTTGTTTGCCAATTCCGACTATTATCATTATCACGATACTGTAGAGTACTTGTTTGTTAGAGCCCCATTTCCCTGCTTCCTTCACATCCACTCCTGCTAATGCTTCCTTTCGCTTTCCTTGGATATCTGTCAAGTCGAGATCTTCAATCTTCTTGACTTCTAATTGTGTAGATACCGAGGTTGTCGACTGTTGGTAGGATGGAGTGATTCCTCGTCTTTTCATCTTCACAAATTCTTCAAACGACACAAACTTAGGAGGATGACTCTCTGCATTACGAACGGTGGAACGGATGCGATTCTTCATGGCCATCATTTCTTGGGCTTTCCACGCCTCATGAAGCTCTGGAACAACGCCACCGAGAATCCTAATGTGTTGGGGACGCAGAAGGATACTGCCATTATAAAACTCTGGATCCGTTATCAATACTTTGGTTCCAGGAACAGTATTCAGACTAGCAATGACAAAAAGAAATATGACCGACCTCAATTGTTGAATGGACTCATATTCAATGGCAGATACTGTAGAAACACCATCAGTAAGTCGAATTTTCAATAGCCGAGGAAATATATTACTATTTTGGTTAATCGAGGGAGCAGCAACATTTATCACAACAGTTACCTGTAACGTAATTTCAATCATTCTTTCTCTCACTTGAAGTAAGTATATTCCTTCTAGGACTGTTGTGGCAGAATTCAGGTTTGGAGGGAGGATTGCTCTTCCATACTCTTTTATATTCCGATTTAGGAGAAATTTGATAGCTTCGTCTTTGGATGAGGGGTTTTCCTTCCTCAACAACGCAACTCCATCCTCCCTACGATTGATGACTAAGTACAACCATACGAGAGTCGAAATCCAAAGGATTCCACAATTTGATCCATACTAGAATCACAATTGATTTCCAACATGGGTAAATCCATCTTGATCACTGTTGGAACGACTGGATTCGATGATTTGATTGAAGTTATATCATCGAAACCCTTTGCCGAAGCCCTATCAACCTTAGGATACTCCCGGATAACCGTTCAGTATGGCTCATCGATACGGAAGTATTCTGAAGAGTTTTTGAGACAATTGAATGTAGGTGTTTGTTCTCCTACTCTTAATCCAGATATCAATTGTTTCATTTGATTACTGTGATTCTTTGGAACCCTATTTCGATGCTATTGACGTCGTTATCGGCCATGCTGGTGAGTCTTCTCTTAGAACTATTATTGTAGGCGCAGGAACAATTCTAGGAACGTTAAGACACAAGAAACAATTAATAGCCGTAGTGAATGAGCAGTTGATGGGAAACCATCAACATGAAATTGCTGATGCTATGGAGTCAGGACATTACTTGATCAAGGCAACTCCTGCTACTGTGATTGAAGCATTAAAGTCGCTTCCTTCGGCATCTCTCAAACAGTAAGTTGTGCACTGGTAATATGATGTAGATATCCAGAAGCACACCCAGAACGGTTTACACAATTTGTATCACAGCAAATGGGTTTTTCGTAAGACTGTTTGTTTTTGCATTTGTACCATATTTTATCAGCAATTCCTTACAATAAAGTCTTTCTATTATGTATTTGATTCTTCTAATCCAGAACACGGGAATCACGTGAAAATAGCAAGAGAAGCGGTTTTCTTAGTTAGTTTATCCTATCTATCAATTCACAATTTGATACCATTAAAATCTTGGTTAGTTTCAATAGTGTGATTGATAGCCATAATTTCAGTACATAAGTAAAAGGCAATTCACTCGTTCCATTATTTCTATATTTGGTTCTAGGATTGGAGGTAGGTTGTTTTGTTTTACAAGTGATCCTAGTTTAATTCTCTTGTGGTTACTTTACTGTTTTCAAGTCTATGACTGCGGTTAATCTTTGTTGGTAAATAGATATTTATGAAGTTCACTCGTAGTATTTGTCGACATCCTGAAGCAGGAGGTGACAAGTTGCTTATATGTGCCAAGTGTGGTATTATGGTACACCAATTCTGTTATGGTATCGTAACGGCTTCTTTACCTTGGATGTGTTATCCATGCCAACTCGATGTTCTTGGCCCTGTCTGTTGTATATGCAGTTTTGTAGTTCTATTCTGGAGTGAATGACTCATAGAATCGCAAAGGTGCTTTTACTCAGGTGGATCCCGATCGATGGGCTCACACAATTTGTCTCATTCTCCATCATAATTGTGGTTTTTATGTAGATGATCGGTTGTACTCTCTCTATTCTCCTGGTTTCATGTATTACCAATTGCAGTCCAGTTCTCTTCATTCTATTCCAATTACGCCACATCAACTAACAAGTACAATTTGATATTTGTAATCATGTAGTGTCAATTCCTGCAGTTACTGAATGGATGAGTATGATTAGTGGTAGCATTCAAAAGATTCCTAGTTTCAATGGATATTGTGGGGTTATTGACACTGTGTCTGGAATTGAATGTGCTTTCTGCAAAGAACAGATAAATGGGAGTTATTTTGCTTGCTATTTCTCCAATTGTGATTCTAAATTCCATCCTCGTTGTGTTTATCAATGCTATTCTCGGTTTCGTTTTGCTCTCTCTTTTGTTTGATTTTCATAATTCTTTCATTCATAGAATGGTAAATATTCCATTGGAGTGATTTGTCAAAAACATCAGCCCATGATGCATCTGCCTTTTCTCTTTTCTCTTCCTCGTTACTCTAATATTCATAGTCTCTATTGTATTTCTATCTGTCTATTCTAATGAATAGCTCATGGAATCAGTCCCTACTGTATTATATCGTATGTACTAAATCCCCATCAATTCCTATCATCTCCAGCTTCTTCAACTGGTCTCATTCCATACATTGCAACAGCAGCTCGATCCATTATCATTCACATTCGGCTTCCTCCTGCAGAAAGGAGTACTATTGAACAATTCATAGTCTCAATTCATCTTACTCCTTCTGCTGCTGCCAAGGTTCTTATTGAAGCTCATCACCATTTCTCTCACTATGATTGGGCTGCTCCTCTCTGTTACAGTACATTTGAAGAGGATGATCTGACTTCTGGATCTAGTACTGGAGTAGGATTGGATCCTCAAAGACAGCCTATGCCAATGGCCAGAGTGAATTCAATGGAACAAATGAATCACGTCCGTTATGTAACACGATCCTATAAACGAACACATCCAGATGACTCTCAAAGACCATGGAAACAGGGAGCTCGAACATCTCCTTCAGTTATTCGTCAAGAAGGAACCACAGGATCGATTCTACCTACAAAATTGAGTTGTTCTGAATTCTGGAAGTCAATGGAACAACATTACTTTGAGACTTCTTTACGATTTCTGTCCAGTGATAACGAAGTTTCTCCAATTGTTACAGTTCAGAAAAAGCCTCCATTATTGTCACAAGGACGTGAAATTCGGTATTATATTGTATGAGAGACTCACAAGTAGATTATTGGTGTCAGGAGATATATCTATGGAGATAGTCTTCTGGCTTGATTATCAGAGTCAACAATTACTTCTTCTCTCCTATCATCCAGTCTCTTCACCATTTTCCTCTCAGATATTTGCTCCTATTTCTCTCGAAATATCCAATCTGACGGTAAGATGATGGGTCATCTTATGATAATCAGGTTCTTTTCTCATCTCTTTACCAAAGGAATATCAGTAAGATTCATTGCTTACAGTCCTTATATCAATACGATGCTGGGAATATTCGTCTCTTGAATTCCTTATCACCTCTTATTGCTATACATAAGAACTATGCGTCATTTAGACAACTCATTCTCAGAATGCAATCAGCAACACAGGATTCAGAAGCATGGGTTCCTTTGTGTTTATCAACAGAACAAACTGATTTGAGTTCTTTCCTTCACCCTTGTTTCTGTTTTGCTTGTTATTGTTCTGAAGGAACAATAGATTGTGATGGAGAACAAGAATTGGATAATCCTGTTATCCGCTGTAAGTACTGTTCTATACAAGTGCATGTGAAATGTGTTCATCGCAAGGGAACCAACACTCCTTTTGTGTGTGATTCCTGTTCGTTTTTACGGGAAGATGGTGATCCAAATCTTCTTCATTGCATGTTTTGTCCTGTTCGGTTTGGTTACCTATACCGATGTAAGAATGAAACAGAGAATCCTTTGGCTCCACCTTCATTTATCCATTTGTGGTGTGCTTTATTTCACATGGGAGCTACCATTTCTTCTTTTGTTACATATCGAATCAGTGCCACAAATCCAGTGGATTCTTTAGCAGGTGTTCCTGTCTCTTCAGTTGTTCCTTTACGACAAACTTTGGTTCAGTTTAAGAAGAGAGATACCACTGTGGTTGAAGGTTCTTATGACTTGGAGTCTCCGAATCCTATAGAGAAACAGTCATATCAAACTGTTTCGATTCCGTATAACGAGGCTTATGGAGACAAGACATTATTTGCCTGTTCTGGAATTCACACTGTCCAAGTACCTCAGGTATTACAAGCCTTTCATTGTTTTGCCCAACCCACATTGAATGAACAAGAAGAAGCTTTAAGACACATCCTCTCACCATCAGATCAAGCTAAATACAAATGTACTGATTTTATTCTCCTTTCATTCCAAGCTATCATCCCATCTTGTCCAGCAACACAAACCGCAGGCAATCGTGAATGTAGACTATGGTTCAAATCCTTTCATGTAGATCCTGTTCCAGGTGGATTGTGCTGTATCTGCAAGCTCCCAGTAGGGAATACTCGTCATTGTAGTCAACAAGGCTGCAAGTTCTCATTTCATGTTACATGTCTCTGGTATTCTGGTGGTGATATCACCATTCAGTTGCAAGAACATGAATACGTGAGTTCAGGAATTCAACCCAAGTTAATTGCATTCTGTCCTCTTCATACACAAGTGAGGATTCATATCTTATTCTCACGTAGAACTCTTGTTCTCAAACTCTTTCATATGTGTATTCAAGAAACCAATGTCGTTCTGTCACTGCTTCTAGTCGTCTCCTTTCTCCTCATCCTATTCCCCCTCCGAAGACTCGTTGTGACATTTGTGGATACTCTGCTCATTCTCCTACTACAACATTCGCCTCTGATATCACACACCACCGTTATCATGTGTTCAATTATCTCCTAGTTTCAAATGGTCGAGGGCAGGGATGGCAGTGTCTCCTCTGTGATTCTTTTGTTCATGAGACTTGTCTAGAGGTTTCATTTATGCTTCCACTTTTCCGTGAGAATGATATAAACTGTCCTTATTTTTGGAATTCTTCATTTCTAGACTATGTATGTCGACGATGTCTACTGAGTAATCCTTATCCATTACTGCAAGAACCAAGCCATTTTGTATCATCTGTGGACGCTTCTATGACTCCCGAATGCTACTGTCCTCAGATGGATCATGGGTGCTGTTGTATCTGTGGCCAAAAGCAGGGGTATTTGGGGTATGCTACGAATGGAAGCTGGGCTCATTTTCAATGTGCTCTGTGTGTGGATGGAACACAATTCAATTATGTTCCTACTGTAATGAATTCCTCGGATCACAAACTCAACTTTGTACACACAGGATGGGATTTCAAGTTGGGATCTAATTGGTACAGTGGTGTTCCTAATGCCCTTTGTTGTCATTGTCAGAAGCAAGGTCGTTGCATTGAGTGTTGCTGGCCTTTATGTCACAAGCAGAGTCATCCTGCTTGTGTGGATCCAAATACAGAAATCCTGGATATTTCTGACAAGGGTTGCATTTGGTTCTGTAATGACCATTCATCTTTCTATGGTATTAGGAATGGTGACTGTCTTGGATTGGACTGGTCCCGATGGCAAGTGCATCATGCAGCCAACAATACAAGTGCGAACCGATCGCAACGAGTCTCTGTGAAGGTCACTGTCAAGGAGGATTTGGATCCTGTTCCTTCTCCCCAATTGGAGTCTCCAAGTGATTCTCCTTGTTCTTCTTCTTCCCAGCCTTTAGAATCAGACTCATCCCTTTCTTCTCAACCTCTGATGTCAGGTTCATCACCTTCTCCATCTCCAGTTTCTCAGCCTAGCAATCTTCAATCATTAAAAACAGAACTTGTATCAGCTTCTGATCAGTTGGATTTGGGCCCTGATCAGTGTCTTGATTCAAACCCCCAACAATCCCACCCTTCCTCACTTATACTGAAAGAACGTTCATCTAAGAAGAAACAGTCACTTCTCTTACTCTGCTTGAATAAACCAACACGGATTCGAAAGCTAATTATGAATCGAATTCAACAGTTCTTTGACAATAGTTCTTTTTTTGTCGATTCCACAAATTCACTCAAGAAGAGTGTTTTTCGTTATCTGAGTCGAATTGATCTGCATCATATTTCAGCGTCAACTCGTTCACAGATTATTCAAATCTGCGAAAACTGGGATAATTCTGCCATCTTCGAAGAGGTTTGGATGATTAATGCCAGTATTCTAGAATTGCATAATCGTCTCTTCTTTGATTCTGTTTGATGAATAGGCAAACCTGAGATAGCAAAACGTCTTCACCAACAGATACAAACAGAACAATTGTGGGTGTGGTCCAAATATGTTGAGGCTGCGAGAAGAAAAGTGAAAGGAAAGTGTCATTCCTATTGGTCTCAGAAGAAACGAGTGTTCCATCAGAGGTAGATATCAAAAGGAGAATGAATTGATAGATTGACTCTCAATTCTGAAGATGCGGCAACGATGGCAATGTATATTCTTCCTTCATTACTTCGTCAGTGTTCTACTACTAAATGCGGTATATGCAGGATAACAGAATATCACGAGTCATTTAATACTGTGAGTTGTGATAAATGCATGTCACTTAGATACCTGGCCAAGCCTTTATTTGTCCAGACTGTTGTTTATATTATGGAAACTATTTGATTAGATCCTTTATTCAAGTGAAAATGGTAGATATTCGATTGGACTCTAACAATAAGGAATGTCAGTGGAAACTGTATCTAATTGTCGGCTGGAATGAATTGGATGGATATCACATTCTTCGGGACCTAGATGGTTCTTATCAAATTCATTTTATTGGAACTAGCCCTTATCTTCTTCGTACTTTGCTGGACATTGTCGCTGAAGTAATATCTGAGGATTAGTTTGAAATGTAGTTATCAGAGTGCAAAGAGCTCGATTTTCATGATTTCTATCAAAGATCAACGAACATAAATGGAAATAACGTTGAAAGGGACATGAAGTGCGAACAGTGTGGAGCTAGCTTATATAAGGTGAAAGGATCGAAGAGATTTGGTGTCCGTTATCTTTGCAATTCATGTCGTGAAC
>JABLTK010116187.1_pt1 | contig 10757 bp, 5 predicted proteins | sample 7160131 | NCBI WGS metagenome assembly JABLTK01 (sample SAMN14651221, study PRJNA627086) | human gut metagenome | isolation source: feces | host: Homo sapiens
GGTCGCTGACGCTCACTTAGTCCCATTTTAGTACAGATATCTCAGGATAGTAGCGTTCTTTTTTGATAGTCGGTGACAGTGCAGTTGTAATGATACACTCACGAAATTATTAACATCTTATCGGTACGGAAGCTGTTTTCAGCGGTGTTGGCTGTATATTTATTACTTTGACATTTTTCCAATATATTGAATTGTAATTTTAATGTAATTTGATAAGCTGAAGAATTTTGTCACAGCTCCTTTTTATGCATAAATACAGCCCCGACCTTGCGGTCGGGGCTGTTGTGACGGAACAAGAAGAACTTGTAGCGTTTAGCTCTTTGTAAATTTTATCGCAAGCGATACCTCAAAGACATCATCGCCTGTCGGGATCGTGACTTTTCCGTTTGTGACTGTCAGCGTGTCGCTTTCGTATGACTTTGTATATCCGTCCATGAATATATCGGGGAGCGTTACGGTTTCGCCTCTGTTCGTGTAAAGCATATAACGTGTTTCCGGATTGCCGTCAACATACACTTCTACGCCGAGCATAACCATAGTGTCATCGTTCTTGGCAAATCTTCCACAGAAGTAAACATCTCTGTCGGGCATTGTGTATCTGCCTTCCTTATTCACAAGAGAAGCGTCCGTGCATATCCACTTTTCGTTGAACAGATAGCCTTCCTTGCGCGGCAGGTCGATATAAGCGAACATTTCCTTGCCTACAGGGACATCGGTGATAGTCATATACGGCGTTGCTTCGCCATCTATCATATAGTAGACGTTGTAGGTTGCCGTTGTGTAAACACACTCAACGCTTACATCGTTATGAGGCATTGTAAACTTGTATTCGCCGTTTTCCTCATAAATAGCAACATCATCGGACTGCCAGTAGTAAGTATAGCCGTTCTTCGCCGGAGGTTCGGGAAGAGTTACCGTACTCATATACTGTGCTTTCATCGGGCTGTCGGAGCTTGCGCTTCCGTCAACCGTCATATTGACATTATAGAGCTTAGGCGATGAGGTCGCCTTGAATGTAACATCGTGAGCAGGCATTACAAACTTGCCGTCTGTTACAGTGATACCGTCTGCAGACCATTCGGTCACATCGTAATAATCCTTTGTCGGCTTTGCGATGAGGGTTATCGCATCGCCTATCTTGCCGACCTCCTTTGTGCCGTATAACGTACCGTCAAATTCGTAAGATATATAGCACTTTGTGGTCGTACCTATTGCAGTAAGCGTTGACGCAGGCATCGTGTCGGGCTGTCCGGATAATGCGCCCTCAGTGCCGTACCACGACCAGCCGCCAAAGATATATCCGTCTGCTTCTTCGGGTGTGTCAAATACGGGAAGTGCATCGCCATAGTGATAAGACACTCTTTTTATCGTCTTACTATCGAGGACAAAGGTTATCGTGTATTCCTTGTATGCACCGTCTGTCCATACCGCTGTCAATGTCGTATCCTTTGTCAGCGTTATTATATCATCTGCACCGTAGATATTTCCGTCCTCGTCCTTCCAGCTGACGAAGATATAATCTCTCAGGTCGTCTGTCTTTGACGCAGTCGCCATATCAGACAGCTTGATCTGAGTACCGTAATCCACCGTGCGTTCATCGCTTCCTGTCAGCTTACCGCCGTTTGCGTCAAGCTTTAATGTGTGCTTGTGGATAACCTTCTGCCATCTGTCAAAAGCTATGTCAAGTGTCAGTCCGTCATCGGACGGTTCGCTTGATGAGCCCTTGAACACGAAAGTACAGCCCTCGCCCTCGACATCGGCAGGAGTATAATTGTTGTACTTTTCAACGAATGCGAGATAAGCATCATATCCACCGCTGAATTTATCGGTCTTTTCTCCGTTCAGAAGTACACCGTACGGTGTGGATACATTTACCGTATAGGTCTTGGGCGTAGCTTGATAGATTGCTGTCAGCGTTGTCGAATAATCGAGCTTTACCCTCTGACCTAAGGCATATATCTCGCCTGTAGTGCTGTCCTTCCAGCCTGTAGGCTGATAATCGTTATACTTGTCGGCATCCTTAGTTGCCCAACGTGAAATTTCTACCTCGTATTTATCCTGGCTGTAGCTCTTGAACTCTTTGCTTTCTTCAAATATCAGTCTGCCGTCGCCTGCGTCCAGCTTAATTGTAACATTACGTTTGAATCTCGGACGGAGTATAATACTCTTGTAAATGAGCGTCTTGTCGGGTATAAACTCGTTGAGGTAAGCATCACCGTATTCTTCACTCAGGTATACATCGCTCCAATCGATGAACTGTATCGTTGTGCCTTCCTGCCGGTTGAGCTTGCTCCAAGCCTCGTCAAATACCGACTGAGGTACCTTTGAGCCGCCCTCTATTTTCAGCGTCTTATATGTCTTGAATTCACGGGTCGCATCATCGTAATACTGTATCTCAACATCGAATATTCCGGCTTCGTAAACCGCATCGTATACGGTATCCTCATATACATAAGGCAATTGCTCATTGAATACGGTATCCTTATCGTATAAAGTTTTACCGCCGTCGGGAGTGTAGCCCATGAATGTCTTACCGTAAGGCCAGCTTGAAATAAAGAATTCCGGTCTTGTGCCGTAAGGTGTCTTTACGGTTGTCGACTTCTTATCGCCGGCATAATTATAGTAATTGTACGTTACGTTCATCAGCGCTCTGTCATAATTTGCACTGAAGTGGAGCGCAACCTTCTGATAGTCGTTGTGATGATTGAAATAGAAGTTTTCGGAAGCCGCTCTCTGGGTGTTGCCTGTAACCTTGTAAAGCGGTTTATCTGTAGGCTGACCGCTTGTATAGTAATCCTTGCGGCATCCGGAGTCTATCGCTCTAAGCTTATTTCCGGCATACTTATACATCTTTTCAAAACCGAACGGTACTCCGTATGTTGCGTGCCAGGAGGTCAGCTTCATATACTCGTCACTTGAGTTATCGGGAACTTCGGGAACATCGCCGGCATTCACTGCCCAAAGTTCTACTACCCACTCTTTGTTTACGGTGTCGTAATACTCTATTTCAGTAAGAGTCTGCGCTCTTGTTGCGGTGTATACTATTTCATAGTTGTCGTGGTCAACGGCTATGAAGTATGGGTCTTTGTCCTTCCACTGGCAGTCAATGTACTTCCAGCTGTCGGGAGCGTTATTTGTGTTGTAAGAGCCTGCAAGACTGCCCGCAGGTACTTTTCTTGTTTCAACAAGAGTTTTAACTCCGTCAACCTCTCTGTAGAAATTGACAGTGAATATCTTGCCTACGTCCTCTTCCTTAACTCTCGACTCATCGTACCAGATGACCTTTACCGACTTCGTAAGGCTCATTTCGGGGTCGGCGGTCTTTGTGAACTGAAGTGACGTGCCTGTATAGTGTATCAGACCGACACCTTCGGCCGTACTGTTCTTGTAGAAGCCGGACATACTGTATGGCTGCTCGTAACGGATAAATCTGCCTCTCCTGTCATAGAGCATTCTGAAGCCTTCACCCGAAACGTTCATCGACAGCTTGCTCCACGGTACAGATGCATTATAATTTATCACGCCTGTTGTAATATCAAGCGTCTGTGCGGACACTGCCGGAAGATCATTCACATTGACCTCTCCCCAGTAAGTGCCGTTTGAGCTGAATAATATCGGAGTTGTCACATCGTTAAGGCATATAACAAGGTTTTTATCGCCCATTGAGAACAACGGCCATTTGATTTCGGGTATCAGCGGTGCTTCAAGCCGCAATTTGAATACCTTTGATTCCGCGACAAGATTTACCTCGAGATAAATTCCCGCTTCAAGATAAAATCCGCCAGTCAGCGTCCGGTATACCGTACTGTATCGGTGATCCGGTTTGACGACGTGATATTTTGCCAGACCGTATATATCAAGATATGCGCCTACCTGGACCTCAACGCCGACCTCGCCCAGTCGTCTTAAACCCGTGAACGATACGGTAAGCTGTCCGGAAACGCCCATCTTGACACCGACATATCCGAATACCGTAAGATCAAAGCTGTACCTGTCGCCCTCGACCAGCTTGTTTTTGTACATACTGAACTCTTTATCCTTTGAGTTGCCGTGTGTACCTACCTGCGTTGCGTCAAGTATCGAGAACTTACTTCCTATACCGCCTGCAAAGCTCATCTTTACAACAAGGCTGAGTTCAAAGTTAAGCTGGAACAGCGACAGCGGTTTAAATGCCGTGAAGAACGGTATACGGCATATTTCTATCTCTCCGCCCTTCTTGTTAAGCATATCCTTGACATCCTTTACAAGACCTGCGGTATCGTTCTTCTCATCACTGCCAAGCATCTTTGCGACTTCGCTCGTGATATTCCTGTAGCTGTTTGAACCTACCGAGCAGACAAGAACTTTAAGTTCAATATCCGTCTGCGTATAGATATTAGCCGCATAGTTGAATTCAAGCTCAGGCAGCTCAAACCACTTGAATTCGAATGAATTATAGCCCTGGAATGAAACATTAAGATATTCGCTTACTGTAAATGTTGCATCTACCTTGAGCTTTTTCTTGATGGTAGTCTTATAATTCAACTCGAATGTAATGACCGACCAGTAATCCGGGTTAACGGTAGTAAAGTTATCGTTTTCTGCTTCACCGACCTTTACGGATACGGAAAGACCGATAGCAAGACTTGCGGCGATACTTTTGAGCGTATCCTCTTTAGGACGTGTATAGTCCGAGAAATCCTTTAATCTGTCATCGTCCGAGGCGGCGGTTACTGTATCGGTAACAAGCGGTTCGCCCTCCATTATCTCGTTTACGGTTTCATCTTCTGCAAGCAACGCCGCGAGCACGAGGTTCAGCTGCTGTACGCCCTCGCTGTTCTTGACTTCTTCCGCTATCGCCTCGGTATCTATCTGTTCTTCAAGGAATTTGTTTTTTGCAGGCTCGACAAAATAAACATCAACATTGTCATAAACATCTTCCGCTTCGCAATCGGCTGTCTGAATGTAGTAAATGTTTCCGTCCTTTATTGTATCTGTAATTTTTACAAACAGGCAGTCTTCGGTAAAATTCTTCGTGCCGTTGTCAATGCAAAGCACATCGCCCACAGCAAGAGAATTTTCTTCAAAATAATCCGCCTGAACCATATACTCATCGGTTTTATCCGTAGCGAACAGCTTGGCTTTGTCGAGATACTTGATATTGTCCCTGACCTCGATTATATTAGTCTGCTCTTTGTATATCTTGAATGTATACTCGTTTACCGTATCGTCAAGGCCCTTGAATGTAACTCCCTCGCCTGCTGTCATACGGTACATACAGCCGGCTGTGTATGCGGTTTCGGGAACGAGTGTATATTCATCTTTCTCGTTTGATGTTACAACGAAATTTTCCGGAGTATCACCCGTATACGCAAATAAGGTGATGTACTCCCATACATTATTTGCCGTTATTTCTTCGTCACATATAAGCGTGATCGGCTGATATTCCGCACAGTCCTCCACATAGTAGGTGGTTCTCACGCCGGATTGGAAATCATCGGCAGAATCCTCAAACGAGGCATACAAGGTCATATCCTCGTTTACCGGAGTATTGGTGAAAAATTCAGTCGTGAATGCCGTATCGGTAAACCAGCCCATAAATGCCTTGCCCGCACCGAATGATTCGGGAAGTCTGCTTATCGTTTCGCCCTTCTTTAAGGTTATCGGGGCTACCGGTGTACCGTCACCCGCGTCAAAGGTCACTGTGACCTCTTCTTCTGCGGGCTTATTCTCGTTATATGTAACCTCTGCGGTTATCGTCTTTTTAACGCCGTTTACGGTTATGTCCTTACTTGCCGTAACACTTCCGCTTGCACCGGGCAATATGACCTCGTCCGCAAATACATCTGTCGGTAATGCGGTCAGCGAGATCACAGCGCATAAGAACAGCGACAATATCTTCTTACCGTGCTTCTTCTTTATACCGAGTACGGTAAGCGTACCGCCCGATAAAATACTCAGCGTCAGCCACAGCGGACACAGTGTTCCGCCTGTGGGAGGATTATCGGGATTATCCGGTGTCGAAGGAACGTCCGGAGCTGTTGTTTGTTCTGTTGTAGTTGCAGGTGTCGTTACCGGTGCAGGAGTTTCCTCCGGCGTTGTTGCAGGCGCAGGTGTTTCCTCCGGCGTTGTTGCAGGCGCAGGTGTTTCCTCCGGCGTTGTTGCTGGCGCAGGAGTTTCCTCCGGCGTTGTTGCAGGCGCAGGTGTATCAGGCGGAGCAGGAGTTGTTTCTATATACGCAGTAAGCGTTTGCGTATTGCTCTCCCCCGCCGCAAGCAGATATTCGCCGTTTGTAAGGCTTCCGTTCTTAAGGGTCAGTCCTGCGGGTAATGATATTACCGACTTTACCTTGTCGATCTCATAAACGTTACCGTTTGTGACGTTAAGAGTTATACCGACATTTTCCCCATCGTCATAGCTCTCCTTGTCTGTAGCAAGCGTTGCGGATACAAGTGACGCTTCCTGTGCCGCCGTTATAACCGTCATCACACTTGAAAACGTAAACAGCGTTATAAGCGTTATTACCGCCGCCAGCCTTTTCCTTGTTTTCATCTTTTTTAACATAACCCACCTCCGTAATTATTCGTTTTCGCTTATGTACTTTCAATCGCTTTTTCAAGCCCTGTTTCTGCTTTTGCGATTATTTCTTTTATCAACTTTTGTGCAACTGTACTGAGATCAAACGCAAGAACTGCTTCAATAAGACAGTTTCTCTTTTCCGAAGGAACGTCATACAGCTTTAAGCTGCATTCAAGAAAACGTCTTATCTTTTTCGTTATGGTAAAATACATATCGCACTTCTTTGCCATAAATCCACGCATGATACTTCCCGACGCTATATCCATCTCATAGAAATCTTTATCTTCAGCCCCCGGCATAAACGGTGAGAATATAGCCTTTATCTGCACTGCTGTACTTTTTAAAATATATTCTGTAGTGCTCGGCAACGTATATGCCATTACATATATCTCCCTCAGCGGATCGGACAGCTCGGTTATATATATCTGCAATGAGGTTTCAAGGCAGTACACCATAAGCGGCTCCATATCCTTTGCAAATGTCCTCGCCTTTGCAAACTGATTTTCAAACATAATCTGCGTAAGCGTCAGAAGCAATGCTTCTTTATTTTCAAATGCCGCAAAAAACGATGTCGGCGACATTCCTGCCGCTCTTGATATCTGTGCGGTGGTAGTTTTTTCATATCCCTGCTCTAAAAACAGCTGTATTGCGGCAAGCAGCATTTTGTTACGACGGGCTACGCCCTTCGGTTGTAATCCTTTCAATTTGTATCCTCCTTATTGCCATCTATACTATAATTGAAAGTCTGGTTTTGAGTTTACTCAATTATAGCATATTGTTTCTCAAAAGTCAATAACTACCGTATTTTTTATTCAAACTCGTTTATGCAAAACCTACAAAACTGATAAGAATTAAGCAAAAGTTTTCGGCAAACTAATTCCACTAAACCTATTGACAAACTAGGTTTAGTGTGTTATACTCATAACAACGAAAACGAAAGGGGCTGACGAAAAAATGATGAGCATAATGCGAATGTGTAAAGACAATATAATAATGCGTCTGTCCCGCAAGAACATCTGAGCCTCTCAGAACTTCAAAGCGCACGGACGTTAAGCAAAACGTGTCCGTTATTTAATGGGAGGATATATGATAGAGCTTAAGGATCTTGAAAAGACGTACCGCACTTCAAAGGGCAGCGTCACGGCGATAAAAGACATTAACATAACAATAAATGACGGTGAGATATTCGGTATCATCGGACTTTCGGGAGCCGGCAAAAGCACACTCGTACGTTGTATAAATTACCTGGAAAGACCGACATCGGGACAGGTAATAATCGACGGCAAGGAGCTTGGAAGGCTGAGTAACAAGGAGCTTTTAAAAACCAGACAGAATATAGGAATGGTGTTTCAGGGCTTCAACCTTCTCGCACAGAGAAACGTTATAAAGAATATCTGCTATCCGCTTGAAATTGCGGGTATGAAAAAGGCGGACGCTGTGAAGAGAGCCGAAAGCCTGCTGGAGCTTGTAGGACTTTCCGATAAAGCAAAAGCGTATCCGTCACAGCTTTCGGGCGGACAGAAGCAAAGAGTTGCAATTGCAAGAGCGCTCGCCGCCGAAACACACTATCTTCTGTGTGACGAGGCAACCAGCGCACTTGATCCCGACACCACAAGATCGGTACTTGAACTTCTGAAAAAGATAAACCGTACGCTCGGTGTTACGATAATCGTAATTACTCACGAGATGAAGGTAATAGACAGCATATGCGACAGGGTCGCAGTACTTGACAACAGCACGGTCGCAGAGATCGGCGATGTAAGAACGGTATTTGCAAATCCGCAGTCGGATATAGCGAGAAAGCTTATCATGCCGCAGGGCGGACTTCCCGTAACAAGCGAGAACGGAAAGAAGATAAGAATTATCTACAATGGCGAAAACTCTTCAAAGTCACTGTTATCGGATATGATATTAAAGTGCAATACGCCCGTCAATATTCTTCACGCAGATACGAAAGACATTGACGGCAAGGCTTACGGTCAGATACTGGTACAGCTGCCCGATGACGAAATTTCGGCAGAAAAGATAACAGCATATCTTAAAGCCAACAGCGTTACCTATTCACAGGTGTAAGGGGGAAGAAAAATGTCAGACGATCTTATACAGCTGTGGGATAAAGGCGTACTTTTACAGGGTATATGGGAAACAATATATTTAACGTTCATCTCTTCATTTATAGCTTACGTTTTCGGACTTCCGATAGGCGTACTGCTTACAGTGACCGATAAGGACGGAATCCACCCTATCCCGTGGCTGAACAAAATAATCGGTATTTTAGTAAACATCTTCCGCAGTATCCCGTTCATCATTCTGATGGTTGCGTGCTTACCCGCCGCAAAGGTTATTGTAGGAACAAGTCTTGGCAATAAGGCGATGATAGTAATGCTGGTGATAGCGGCTATCCCTTATGTGGCAAGAATGACAGAGTCCTCTTTCAAAGAGGTTGACAAAGGCGTTATTGAAGCGGCTCAGGCAATGGGCAGCTCCACATTCAAGATAATATACAAGGTGCTTATCCCGGAAGCAAAGCCCGCGCTTATGGTCGGCGCAGTCATTTCACTGGTAACTATTCTAGGTTATTCGGCAATGGCGGGAACGATCGGCGGCGGCGGACTCGGTATGATAGCTATCTCATTCGGCTATCAGCGTTTCAATAATGATATTGTGTGGATATGCGTACTGCTCACGGTCATCATAGTACAGCTCATTCAGGAGCTTGGTATGCTGATAGCGCGAAAGGCAGACAAACGTATAAACAAGTAAGGAGAGATATAATATGTCACTGCTTTTTACAAAGCTCTTAAGACAGAATTTCCGTTTCGGGCGAATGTGCCTATGTTGTATATAACAGATACCATAAAGGTGCAGAACGAAGAAAGACAAATAAAAATACAACAATGGTCATAACCGACAGATATAAAGTCGGACAGGCGGTAAAACCGCAGAAACGGAGAATTAACATGAAAAAGATATTATCACTGATACTCACAGCGGCTCTTGCAGGCGCAACACTTACAGCGTGCAGCTCAAGCGGCACAAGCTCAACAGCTTCTTCAAACGATGCTTCATCAGCAGATACATCTTCTGCAGCATCAAGCGCCGCAGAAAGCACGGCAGACACAGACAACGTTATCAAGATCGGCGCAACAGCTACACCGCACGGCGAGATCCTTGAATTTGTAAAGGATAAGCTCGCTAAGGAAGGCTACGATCTTCAGATCACAATTTATGATGATTATGTACTGCCCAACAACGCAGTTGCAAGCGGTGAGCTTGACGCTAACTACCACCAGCACACACCTTACCTCAACAACTACAACGAGAAGAACGGAACAGACATAGTTCCCGCCGCACTTATCCACTACGAGCCTTTCGGTCTTTACGGCAACGGCGTTGAAAAGCTGGCAGATGTCAAGGAGGGTGCTTCAATCGTGATCCCCGCCGACGACAGCAACGAAACCAGAGCGCTTCTCCTCTTACAGCAGGAAGGTCTTATCGAGCTTCCCGAGGGTGCAAACGCTAAAGACGGCGTTACAACGCTTGATATAAAGGACGACCACGGCTACAAGATAACAACGGTTCAGGCAGATACGGTTGCCGCTCAATTTGCAAACAGCGACGCAGGTTCTTTAGCGGTAATCAACGGCAACTACGCTCTTGCGGCAGGTCTTGACATAAGCAAGGCTCTCGCAGTAGAGGACGCTTCGGGTGATGCGGCTCAGACATACGCTAATATAGTAGCGGTTAAGAGCGGCAACGAAAACCTTCCTAAGATAAAGGCGCTTATCAATGCTCTGAAGTCCGATGATGTAAAGAACTTCATCAACGAAAAGTACAACGGTGCGGTTGTAGCGATATTCTGAGCGAGTTAAACACAGATACGGTATTTTCCCTTACAGTAAGTGATATAAACAGTGGGGTTGTGACACAACCCGGAAAAGAAAAAGTGAGTCGAAGTGCAAAAAATAGTGCGCTTGGCTCACTTTTTTGGTATGTGGAAAAAGCTTTTTAATGTACTTCTGTTATACCGTTTTAGCAATTAACAGGGATAGCAGGCTACCGATAGTGCTATTTGCCGGGTAGCACTTCTCGGGTTCGCTATTCTGTGCGATAACGTTGCTGCTATTATCGAGGGAGAGAACCAAAGGGAACAGGAATAAGTCTGAGCCTTGCGCACGCAAGGCTCGTGCACTCCGCTA
>JABLTK010068184.1_pt1 | contig 10749 bp, 5 predicted proteins | sample 7160131 | NCBI WGS metagenome assembly JABLTK01 (sample SAMN14651221, study PRJNA627086) | human gut metagenome | isolation source: feces | host: Homo sapiens
CGGAAGGGAACATTGTTAATTAAGTATATGCGGCATCCCCGGTGTTCATGATATGTCAGATCTTTTTTATTATATATCTGTACTCTGTGCCCTGTTGTGTCTTTCTGTTGTGTTTTTCTGTTATCTGTATATATTTCCGGGAAGTCCCGTCTTAAAACAGTTCCAGAATCTCTTTAATGTTGTAACAGGTCTTGTCGGTTCTCTCATTTGTGGTATCGTTTGGCATTATAAGGTCAACCACCATAACTGTGCAGAGTCCGGCGTCGCTGGCAGAGATAACACCATTTACAGAGTCCTCCACTGCCACTGCCCTGTCAGGAGACACCTTAAGCTTCTCACATGCCTTAAGGTAAATGTCCGGGTGAGGCTTACCCTTCTCTATCTCGTCACCACACACAGTCTCGTCAAAGAAGTCGATGAGTCCTGTTCTGGTAAGCCTGTCCACCGCCTTCTGTCTGTCGGTAGATGTGGCAAGTGCCATTTTCACTCCACGCCTCTTAAGCTCAGTGAGGGTTGATACCACATTCGACTTAAGGTCTATGCCATGCTCATCTATATATTCCTGGAACATATCCATGGTCTTCTTCCTGAATGGGATATAGTCGAAATCCTCTCCAAGATATTCCTTCACTACCAGGGCATTTGTAGCTCTTGTTCCACCTGCAAGCCTGTCGCATACTGCCTTCATCTGCTGGGCGGTAAGTCCCTCGCTCATTCCATTCATGGTCCAGCACTGTCTGTACACCTTCTCTGTATCGGTCAGTACACCATCCATATCAAAAACCACCGCATTATATGGGGGATTCATATTGTTCACTGTCTTTTTCCTCCTTTACTTAACATCAGCCCATTTGAAATTTCCCGAAGGCAAAGGGCTGACACTGCGTGTCAGGTTTATATGAAAACTTGCCACGATCATCATATATTAAAACGGGCATACAAAGAATAAATCTTATCCCCCATATGCCCGTTTCATCATTTTATATTATATCCGAAAATCCATCAATCATTATCTGTGGATTTCCTCATTTTGTAAGTTCCGCATTTCTTATCTATGCAGCCTGCTTGTTGTTCTTTCTTCTCATTATAAGGAAGATTATTATTCCAAGGAGAAGTAGAACTGCAACTCCGATGATCACCCATACCACTACAGATACCTTCTTTGCAAGAGTAAATGTAAATACGCTGGTGATATTTCCCTCTTCATCTGCTGCAAATGTTGCACTTACATTTCCTGCTGCGTCCTCTGCTGTAACATATAATTTGTATGTATCGTATTTGTCAACCTTGTACTCATATACATTATCTGCATAATCCGCTGCCGGGATCTCTGTATCGTTTATCTTAATGGATGTGATCTTATCACTTGGATCCTTAAGGCTTATCTTAAGTGTGAACGGATCGTTTAACTTCTGGTTATCCTCCACTGAAGTAATTATCTCAGGAAGAGTACCATCATAAACGAACTCAAATTCATCTGTTGTAACATTGCCAAGGGCATCCGTTACTGTAAGTGTGATCTTATGCTTTCCATCCTTAAGATCTGTGAAGTCTATAAGATCAACACCATCAAGCTTGGCCTCAGGTGTAAATGGCGATGTATCGTCAACACCCCATAAACCATCATAGCCCTTATCTCTTATTGCATCAAAGTCTGCCTTGTTAAGAACAATCTCTCCGTTGTTTTCCTTCTTCTTGAAGCCTGCCAGAGCGTCTGTATCCTTTATAACAGGTGCAGTATTATCAACTGTAAATGTAATGGTCTGCTCCTCTGATACATTTCCTGCTGCATCCTTTGCTCCGATAGTTACAACATATACTCCATCCTCGGCAAAGTCGATAACCTGACCTGTAATTCCCTTATAGGTCTTAGCCGGCTCATTTGCACCGTTCTTCTTAACAGAAACTGTAACCTCGTCGCCTGTATAGAAGGTTTCTTTTACTCCGATAGTAAGCTTAACCTTTTCAGGATTCTGAACATTACCTACTGAACCGTAATTTGCAACAGGCTCTGTAGTATCGTTCTTTGTTGCCTTAATGGTAAGCTCAGGAGCAACCTTATCTATCTTGAAATTTCTTGTAACTGTATTTGCAACATTTCCTGAAGCGTCCTTGCCTGAGAAGGTAATGCTGTAATCGCCGTCCTCGGTAAATCTGTATCCTGCCGTGTGAGGATTACCGCTGGTGAAGCTTCCGTAATTAAGTGTTGCTACTGTTGTTGCGGCACTGCCGTCAACCTTTTTCGTAATAGTAACTGTTGCCTCAGGGCTCTTGCCATTCACAACACCAAATGCCTCATTCATTGTAAATGTTGCGTTTACGTCTGTATTCTGCATATCGTTCATTCCTGAGATTGAAAGCACAGGAGCAGTCTTATCAATTACAAATGTAACAGGCTCTGACTGTGACTTGTTTCCTGCCTTATCGTATGCAACAAGATATACAGTGTAATTTCCTTCTGCGTCAAACGGTATTGAACCTGTTGCGCCTGTGCCTGACCATGCTGTCTCTGACATATCCTGGTCATATTCAACATTTCCCGAAGGGCCTCTTCTTGTTACATGAGCCACAATCTTGTCACCCATGATGTTATCCGAAAGAGTATATCCTATTGATGTTCCTCTTGTATTTGTCTCGGCAGGTGCTGTAAGTCTTATAACAGGAGCTGTAACATCATATACATACTTTGTATATCTGCTTGTATTATTGCCAAATGCGTCAGTGATCTTTATCTGGAGGTTATACACACCCTCTCTGTTGATTCTGTAATTCTTTGTTCCGCTGGCAGCACTTAAATCAGTGTCCTTATTGAGATAGCTCACATCTGCAGCATGCTCTGTTGCATTGTTGATTATCTCGATCTTATGATATGCACCGATCTCATTTCTGCTGTACTGATCCTTATATGTTACCTGGAAAGGTATCTCCTTGTTGGAATATACATAATCATTGTTCTGCGGCTTAACAGCCACTGCAGGAGCAATATTATCAACATAGAACCAGTCAGTCTTCTTATATGCTTTGTTTCCTGCCTCGTCTGTCACACTTACTTCATAGTAATACTTGGTAGCATTCTTGTTTATAACATTATTTGTTGTTGAAGCAACTCCCTGGATACTTTCCTTGAAGCCTGCACCTGATCCGCTGTCCTCAAAGTATTTTCTTGATCCACTGCTTGCCAGGCTTAATTGTACAGTCTTCTCTGAACCACCCTGGACAACATAATGCTTGATGACCTTAACCTTGTTCTTATCATTTAAGTTCACACCATATGTATCATCTACGGTGATATCTGTCTTGCCTGATGTGATAAGCTTCTGTGAAGGTGTTCTTGTTATTGTGATATCAGGCTTTGAGTAATCGATTACAAAGCAGAATTCCTTGCTTGAGAAATTACCTGCCTTATCAGAAGCATATACCGTAAGAATGTACTCGCCCTCGCCATTTGTTCTCTGTACATGAAGATCTCTTGCCATATTGTATCTTCCATTTCCATCTACAGCGCCCTTTGATACATTCCAGTAACCAACCTTCTCTGAATTCTTCTTTAACTGGTAGTTAAAATGATCTATATCACAATTATCTTTTGCTGTTACATCTGTCTTCCTGATTGTTACATCTGAATTAAACCATGTACCTATATCGTTGGCAGTCATCTCCGGAAGTACAGTATCCCAGTAAACCCTTAAAATGTCATTAAGGGTTGTGATATTGTTACCACTCTCGCCGTCACTCTTACCTGAAAGGTTATCGTTTAAATTGATATTTACAGAATACTCTACATTCTTAAGCACATCATCTGTAAGATCTATTGTTGCAACAGCCTGCTTACCGCCCTCTGTTGTTGTTGACTGGTTCTTAAAAGCCTGAGTCTTGGTACCGAGTATTTCATTTGTCTCAGCATTTACCAGTATTACATCTATATTGCCAAGCTCCAGATTATCGAAGGCTTCAACCACAAGCTTAGGTGTTGCCTTCTGTCTGTAATATGAAACTCCGCTTATTGTTGTAGGATCACCCGTTCCTACACCGCCCTCAAGAGCATATCTTACTGTATTAGGTGCCTCTGTATCAAAGTAGATCTTAAGGCTCTTATTTGTACCTTCCACAACAGTATCCTTGTTGGTGTACTTTGTTCCTGAGAAGTTGAAGCTGTATGTTCCGTCTGTTGAAGCGTCAGCCTTCTTATCAATAACATATTTAACGGTAACCTTACGAAGTCCTGTAGACGGATCCTCAGGTCCCACAGTAACACTGCAATCTTTATACTCAGCCGGTGTTCCCGGTGCGCCAAATGCTCCTGCAAGGTATGTTGAGTTATTCTTTATATTATCCTCACTGACCTTGAATGCCTCGTATGTATATACAACCTCTACTCTGTCTGCTCCTGTATATATGAAGCTTGAGCTGCTGTCTGAAGCTAATGTTGTTCCGTCTGCCACAACAGAGATAGCAGCATTACTGTAGCTGGTAGCAACTGTAACCTTTATGGTCTTCTCTGTAATGTTGCCCGCCTTATCAAGAGCTGTAGCCTTTACATTATATACACCCGGTGTATCAAACATATAAGCATTATCTGTAAGAGTTACCGGTGTGCCGTCAAGTGTCATCTCAACGCTTTCGATTCCACTGGCATCATCACTGGCAGACACTGTGATAGTCTCATTGTCACTTACATATACTGTATAGCTCTCGTCTGTATCAGTAATCTCTCTTCCAACAGTTGAGCTCCACCATCTGAGCACAGGCTTCTTAGAATCAATATTGAAATCCGCTGAAGCTTCGCCTGTAAGACCGACATCATTCTTAGCTTTGATCTTTATGTTGTATGCCCCATCCCCGCTTACAGGAAATGTGGCACTACCCTTTCCTGAGAGAGTGTTGTCTGTTGCGCTGTAGCTTACTCCGTTGACATTCGGAATACTGGTTACAACATTATTTCCCTGGGCGTCTGTTATCTCTATTGTTATATCTGCAAGATCGGAGTTAACCTCTGTTACATCATAGTCAAATGTAACTTCATTTCCGTATACAACACCTGCCGCCTGATAATCATCAAGGGTTCCGTAGGTCTTTCCGTTTATGCGGATATTCTTGATAGAAACATCCGGAGCAGTTCTGTCTACGAATATAAGATATCCGGCTGCGTCAAATGCATATGACTTGCCGCCCACCTCATCTTCAACGTACATTGTGAGATTACCTCTGCAGTCCTCTCCGTTCACAAGACTTGAAGGAACAGTGATCTTGGCTGTGCCATTCTCGAAATCAATCTGGTTGTTCTCGCTAAGCCTTCCGTTCAGATTAAATGTATAAACCAGCTTAAGAGGAACATCAACTCCATCAGCCTTCTCACTTGCCTTTACTGTTATCTGGAAGAACTCTGTATCTGCAAATCTATTGCCATAATTACTTGGAAGATCTGTGCGTCCTGCTGCCTCTATTGAAGTAACCTTTATCCCCTCGGCGTACTTAAGTGTTACGCTTGATGGATCAGACTCATTTCCGGCTTTATCAACTGATACAAATGAATATGTTCCGGTTGATGTGATAGCCGTCTCATAATAACCGCCTTCGCTGTTATAAGAAAGCTCTTCCGAAGCATCTCCGTTCTTCATATAGACCTTATCAACACCGGAATCGGCATCTCCGGCATATATGTGATATTTCACGGTCTTTCCCTCCTGCACAAGAAGGTAACCGCCCTTATCCTTTATGCCGTCGGTTGATACAAGCTCTTTCCTGTCAATAGATGGTTTAACATCATCATAGAGGAGTCTTATCATTCCCTTGAACACATACTTTTCGAGATCTGTACCCTTGTCTTCAAGAGTATAAACCTCTACAAATTCCTGCTTATTATCCTTATCAACCTTAACTGCAGGTAATGATGATGCAGCAACAGGTCTCTTGGCCGCGTCTGTATCTGTAGCAAGATTAACATATGTTGCACCGTCATTAACTCTTATGTAATAATTGCCATAGAACTCAAAGTCTGTAGCCTTACCGGTTGCCACCATAGCCTTCTTAAGCTGATCTGTGATAACCGTACCGCCTTTTTCGCTCACCTGGATATTAGTATCAAATTCTGATTCAAGCTTGGAAATATCAATATTTTCCTGTGCATTTGCCGCATTTGTCCTGAATCTGTTATCGAACACTGCCAGGGTAATAATCATAACTACCGCCATTGTCAGTGCTATCAGGCGATGTAGATTTGAAATTCTCTTCATATTCTCACCCCTCCTATACCACTTCATCTGTATGTACTACAATCACATCTACTATCATCTTTAACTTCGTATCTTTTCTTACATCAGTCCGCTCTCCATCCTCAAGCCCTGCTGTAAGTACATTGGTTTCGCCCTCATTCTCTTCATAATCCTCTGTAAGGATATCTGTGGCTCCTTCTTCGTAGCTTTCTGTAAGGACGTCAGTTTCTCCCTCTTCATAGCTCTCTGTAAGGACATCGGTGGCTCCCTCTTCATAGCTCTCTGCAAGGACATCGGTGGCTCCCTCTTCATAGCTCTCTGTAAGGACATCGGTGGCTCCCTCTTCATAGCTCTCTGTAAGGACATCGGTAGCTTCCTCATTGTAGTTCTCACCAAGCACATCAGTTGCCTCATCTTCTTCATATCTTACAGTGTTCACATTCTCTCTGACAGCATTTCTTACAGCCGCCTGATGCTTTGCGCTTGCACTGACATGATCACCTCTGCTCTCCTGCTTACCACTGTTGTCGGCCTGCTTTCCTGCAGAAGCGCTTACGGAACGAACCTCAATATGTTCCTTTTTGTCCTTGGATTTAATAGCCTCTTTCTTTGATGCTCCTCCACCCTGGACACTTTCATATCCTTTCTCACGAATCTCCTCGATCTGTTTTCTGGCTGTGGAACCTGTAACTATACCGATTGCCTTAGGTATATCAAGCTTCACAAATAATATAACCGCGACCACTGCACATATTACCGCAAGAGCAATGCCGCCATATAACATTATAGTGTATAAAGTTTCCATGACATCACTCCCTTTTTAATTTGCTATGATCTCTGCTATAACAGAATCATTTATCAACGAGTTCCACTGTGTATTACTCTTACTTCTGAGAGACTCTATCTTATTTCCTGCTTCGTATACCGCCTTGACAGCCTTCTCACCATCCCTGCCCTTCCATGTAGCAGGATTTGTACCATACTCCGACTTATACTTTGTACAGAGGAAATTAAGATGTGCCACATATACTGAAGCTGCATATCCGTCGCTTCCAAGGGTCTGTTCTGCCTTTGAATATACATCAGCCGCCTTGGAATCATTTCCTACCTTGGTATAAGCAGAAGCCTCCTTGTTGCTGTAGCTTGCATAGGCCTTCTTGTCAGAATCCTTTGCACTTCCGTCAATAATGGAATCCTCTATAGCATAAATGTAATTCTCACACATTATAGCTTCATTTGTATAATCCTCAAGGACCTCATATGCATCTGCAAGAAATCTGTAATACTGACACAGGTAATATTTCTTATTAACCTCATCAAACGCCTTTGGATTATCATTCAGCTCACTTATTGCTCCGTCAATGTTCTCGCCGGCGTTACCTGCAAGCATCTGGATAACTTTATTCGCCAGTTCGGTGTTATCTGTCATGTTATCTACATATATAGAAGCTATATTATAGTAGTTAATATACCTGTTCTTGTTGCCTCTGTCCACCTGATTATAATTGTATTTCTCAAATGCAGCTATGCTGTCTGCCTCGTCATCATAGCTGGCATTGGTCTTAAGCTTGTTATCACAGATAGCCGCATAATAGCCTGCAACCTCCGCATCATCACCATCGGAGTTCTTAACCTCCTTGAAGTATGTTGATGCCGTCTTGTAATCCTCCAGATAATTATAATAGGTAAGAGCAAGCTCATATTTAACCTCATCATCAACGGCATCAATGTGGCTAAGCACATACTTAGCTCCAAGCTCTGATCCTGCATTTTCATTCTCATCCTCAGCCGGCTTATAATAAATATTGTATTCATCCAGAAGACCAATATATGCTTCAGACTTGGAATCATCAATATCAACCGCCTGCTTGTAGTAATCTATGGCCTCATTTACATCTGTTGTATTCGCAGCCTGTTTAATAAGATTGTCGTAATTCTTATATTTAAGTGCTCTCTTCTGGAGTCCACCCGTTACGGCAACACCTATAGAAACAAGAGATAATCCTGCGGTCACTGCAAATGCAATGATCTTCCTTTTCGCCTTTGCCTTATATGTATTGTCAAGCTCATTGTAATGGTCAAGGGCATATAAAAGCTCTGAACAGGACTGATATCTGTCATTAGGATTTGGCTGACAACATTTTATTATGATCTGCTCAAGTCCTGATGATAAAGCCGGATTCCACTGTCTTATAGGCTTGATCTCATAAGGTGGCTCACATGGGTTCTTACCTGTAACCAGATGGTACAGTGTAGCACCCAGATTATATATATCCGTTCTTGCGTCTGTGTTGTAGATACCATGTCCCTGGGCATCACCGAACTGCTCCGGTGCAGCGTAACCTCTTGTTCCAAGAGCTGTTGTATCTGCGTTATTCTCTATTATATATTCCTTTGCAGTACCGAAATCTATGAGCTTTACCGAGCCATCCGGCTTAAGCATTACATTGGAAGGCTTCATATCTCTGTAGATTATAGGCGGGTTCATGGAATGAAGGTAATCAAGGGCACTGGCAAGAGCACGCCCCCACTCAATAACATCTCTCTGGCTCTGGGCTCCCTCTGTCTTTAATACATCACTGAGAGGCTTTCCTTCTACAAAATCCATTATTACGTAGATGGTACCATTCTCATTAATAATATCCACTATTCGTGGAAGTACCGGATGATCTACGTTCTTTAATATATTTGCCTCTCTCTCAAGACCTTTAAGCAATGTCTCAGTGCTCTTGGAGCCGTCATTCTTTATCTCCTTTACCGCCCACTGTTTATTCAGACGGTTATCCATAGCAAGATAAACTATAGACATTCCGCCTTTACCAACCTGCTTCAGGATCTCGTATTTTCCGTCTAATACTGTTCCTAATTCTGTCATATTATCTCCCCGCTACACCCGTTTATATCTATGGTGTAGTTCTAATGCATAACACTGTAATATTATCAGTCTCTTTCCTGTACTTATCAAGCTCTGTAAGAAACTGGCAGCCCGTAGTCAGCGCATCATCATCCACATCTGCTGCAGGACCGATCCTCTCTATCATTTCCTCATTGCTTATCTTATGTCGGAAGCCGTCTGAGCACAACATATATACTGCATCTCCCACAACTTCCCCTTTTATAAAGTCAGGCTCAACAACCGGTGAAGCACCGATACACTGAAGAAGGACGCTTCTACGACTGTCCACCTCTGCCTGCTCAGGAGTCATTCTTCCGGCAGCGACCTCCCTGGCAACGAAGGTCTGATCATTTGTCAGCTGCCTGGCTTCCGTGCCGGTTATCTCATACGCCCGGCTGTCTCCCACATGTATGATATAATAGCTATCCCTGAACATCAGCATCGCTGTAAGGGTTGTACCTATCATTATGCCGTTGTCCTCTCCGTAGGCTTTCAGGATCTCGTTTTCATTCACTGCAATACTATGCCACTGTTTCCTCATCAACTCTTCATCAAACGAATCATTGTCTATCATCTCAGCGAAGCTCTCCTGAAACCAGTCCGAGAAAGCACATATCACTTCCTTACTTGCCACCTCACCCTTGGCAAGTCCGCCCATGCCGTCACATATAACTGCAAATGCAGCCATACCATAAGGTGTATCCGCTATTTTTATTGCAAGGGAATCCTGATTAGTCTTTTTCCTTATGCCCACATCTGTATGGTAGGCAGCCTTATATCTCATATTTTCTCCTCCCGCATTCTTGAACATCAGCCTATTAAAATTTGTCTTTTGGGGATTGCTCCCCCCCTATTCATCCGGCATCACAATTACAATATGCATCTGCGATGCACGGGTACCTCCTATGACAAAGGCCCGACTCCAAAAAATCTATCTGATAAAGAATACAAATTCTTCATCTCCAAGTTTCACCGTTACATTATTTGTAAGGAATCTCTCACCGCCACGATCAAGCTCCTGATCATTTATAAATGTACCATTTGTGGAGTTATTATCCCTTATATAACATACTCCGTTTCTTCTGGATATTATGCAGTGAGCACGGCTTACTGCTGTATTGTCTCTTATTGTATAATCTGCATGGTTAGCAGACTTGCCAATCACAAATTCATCCTTATCAATATATATCTTCTCACCTGTTTTCTTTCTTACAAGATATGGAACAGGTCTCTCCGGCATTGATGGAATATCACTTACGGAGATCTCTTCTTCATTCATCTGAGGTCTCTTAGGAAGTCCCTCTGCATGAGGCATCTGTGGTTCCTGTGGCATTTCCGTAACCTGTGGTGGCTCCGGCATAGCCGGCATGGCCGGTGTCTGTGGTGCAGCCGGCATCGATGGCATAGGTGGCATCGGTGGCACCGGTGCTTCTGATACAGGCGGCATATTTGATGCCATACCAGATGCAAATCCGTTGTTTCCCTGCATAAATCCGCCAAATGGTGGGAAGCCGTTATTCTGCATAGGTGGCACATCAGGTGCCTTTGGTGCTTCCGGCATCGGTGGTACTTCAGGTGCCTTTGGTGCTTCCGGCATCGGCGGTACTTCAGGTGCCTTTGGTGCTTCCGGCATCGGCGGTA
>JABLTK010128554.1_pt1 | contig 10746 bp, 10 predicted proteins | sample 7160131 | NCBI WGS metagenome assembly JABLTK01 (sample SAMN14651221, study PRJNA627086) | human gut metagenome | isolation source: feces | host: Homo sapiens
CTATGGGGTACAAATATAACATTATATATAACGCAAACGGCAAAATTCATAAAACCAACCACAGCAAAACTGCCGATTTTGAAATAATGGAAGAAATTAAGGGTGACATTTTCACTTTAACTTTATTGCCGAAAACAGATATAACATTTCAAAAATTTGAAGTGACGGGTGATATTTCATTTTCACAAAACAGTAAGTTTTTTGTTAACGGATACCAAAGTTGGACAGTATCAAGGGAATATGCGCCAAACGAAGATATGCGTGCTGATTTCAATCCGAAATTTTTATCTGTTTTTGATAAAAAGAAGCTTAATATCCGAGGTATTTGGGGCGCAGGCGACCTCACTTTTCATAAATATCCGGAAAAAGCAGGGATTTTTTACGGATATTCTTATGCCTACATACGAAACGAAAATGATATTCGCCTTTTTGCATCATTAAGCGAAAAGAACGGTTACACCATAATCACATTTGATACAAATAATTCGTCCGTCACCATTGAAAAAGACCTTGAAGGTGTTGAGTATAAAAGCGGCGAAGAAATCAACATTCTTGAAATATGCGATATTATTGACGAAAGTGAAACCGCATTTGATAAATATTTTGAAATTGCAGAGATTAAAAAGCCGACTGCAAAAAGAATGTGCGGCTACACAACTTGGTATAACTACTACACATGCGTTACTGAAGAAATAGTTAAGCGTGACCTTGAGTCAATATCAAAACTTGATTCTAAAATTGATATTTTTCAAGTAGACGACGGGTATGAAAGAACCGTAGGTGATTGGCTCATTGCCGATAATAAAAAGTTTCCGTCGGGTATGAAATCTGTTGCAGATAATATCCACAGCCACAATATGCTTGCAGGGTTATGGCTTGCACCTTTTGCCGCAACTCCAAAATCGTACATTTACAGGAAACATAAGGATTGGTTTGTAAAAGATAAGGATGGCAAAATACCTTTTGCTTCGCATAATTGGGGCGGATTTTATGCGCTTGATATTTATAACGAGGAAGTCAGGCGGTATTTAAAGAAAGTTTTTGATACCGTGCTTAACACATGGGGATACGATATGGTCAAGCTTGATTTTCTCTATGCCTGCTGTATTATTCCGTATAATAATAAAAGCCGCGGCGAAATTATGTGTGACGCTATGGAGCTTTTGCGCAGCCTTTGCGGTGATAAGCTTATTTTAGGCTGCGGCGTTCCGCTTGCGCCGGCTTTCGGAAAAGTTGATTTTTGCAGAATCGGTGCAGATATGGCACTTAGTTGGAATAAAAAACCTTTTTCCCGTGAAGATGTTTCAACAAAGCACGCTTTGCTTAACACAATCTTTCGCAGGCAACTTGACGGCAGGGCATTTTTAAATGACCCGGATGTTTTTCTGCTTCGTGATAATAATATAAAAATGCCTTTTTCACAAAGAAAATTGATTGCAAAAACAGCAAGTTTATTTGGCAATCTGTTATTTGTAAGCGATGATGTTTCAACATATAACAATGAACAAAAAGAATGCTTTGCAACTGTCACAAGTCAAAACAAAGCAAAAATCAACTATGTTGATATGAATAGAAACGGTGATATTTCAATTAAATATTCACTTGACGATAAAAATATCGGCTATTGCTTAAATATAAATAACGGTACCGAAAAGAAATATGTATAGTAAACTAAAAAAATTATCGTTTCACTATTGAATACATACAAAACCTATGGTATAATTAGGTTATGAAGTAAAAAGGAAGCGATAATTTGAAAATTTCTACAAAAGGAAGATATGCTTTAAGGCTTATGCTTGACCTAGCACAAAATCAAAAAGACGGTTTTGTGGCACTTAAAGACATTGCCGAAAGGCAGGATATATCAAAAAAATATTTGGAGCAGATTGTGCCTATATTAAACAGAGCCGGCTTGCTTAAAACAACAAGGGGCTACCAAGGCGGATATATGCTTGCAAAATCACCGCAAAACTACACAGTCGGCGATATATTACGAATTACCGAGGGTAGCCTCGCTCCCGTTGCCTGCCTTGAAGATGAAGAAAACCAGTGTGACAAATACGAAACCTGTATGACGGTGGGAGTTTGGAAAGGACTTTATAAAGTCATAAATAATTATCTGGATTCAATAACTCTTCAGGATATTTTGGATAAAAGCAGAACTCAGCTTATTGATGAATATTATATATAAAAATCCGCGTAAAAGTTTTTTCAAAAAAATCAAAAAAATACTTGACAAATAGCAAAATATATATTAGAATGTCTAAGCATTGAAAAAACGACGAGGTGTAACTCAGTTTGGCTAGAGTGCCTGCTTTGGGAGCAGGATGCCGCAGGTTCGAGTCCTGTCACCTCGACCAAAAGACATCCTCTCGGATGTCTTTATTATTTTAAAATTTCATATCGAGGTGTAGCTCAGCTTGGTAGAGCGCTGCGTTCGGGACGCAGAGGCCGCAAGTTCAAGTCTTGTCACCTCGACCAAAAGGACTACCTAATGGTAGTCCTTGTTTTTTATTCAAAAGTGCATTAAGCCCTTTATTTAAGCCATATTTTAGAGTTTGTTATAATTTTCAAATCAATTCAAAATATGTTAAAATCAATAGAAAATGCAACCCGAATGCAACCCATAAAAACAACAAAACGCCCTCGGCTGAATAACCGAGGGCGTTTCATAATGCGCTGTGTACCGGTAATAGGATACCCGTGACACAATTGTATTTTAACTTTTACATTCCGTTATGTCAATATTTATTTTATATTACTAGATTTGATATATGCTACTCTGCCGGTCTTAACAACCTTAACCTTATTAACGCTTTTGCTGATATGCTTTTGAATGATAATTTCAGTTTTTGGTAAATACTCGTATTTAATTCCTGTAAGGTTTCGATTTTTATACAAATATGTTTTACCTTTCAATCGGTAGTGCTTGCCGACCGTTGTTTTGTATACGACCTTTTTCGGCTTATCGGCAACAACTTTAGTTGTTGAAAGATACGCACTGCTTACCCAACCCTTAGCCGGAGATGAAATGTAAGACCAAGAGCCACTGACTTTGGTAACAGTAACCTTTGTGCCTTTTTTGAGCTGAGTTAATACCTTTGACGATTTATCGGCTTTTGCTCTGACATTAAGCGACTGTGATTTTGTTGCCACATACTTTGTAACTGATTTTTTAGTTTTAGTTGTTTTCTTAACATAATCGTTAGAAAAAATCCAATAATTAACGGTATTGCCGTACTTTTTGAAATTTTTCTTGCTGACGAAAACAGTGTTGCCGCTAAGCTTAGCACCTGCAGCCTTTCTGCTCGGTGTGCTAAATTTTCCAACATAAGAATAAGGGTCGTAAACGGAGATAGTACCACTATTATAGCCAACAAGCACGATATAGTGACCTGAGGTTGTGAAAAGACCATAATTACAAGAGGCAACGATAAAATAATCAGATACACCGTCCTTGTTCTTATCCTTTTTCAAATAGTTTAAGGCTTTATCAATATTAGAAGTTGTAGCATATTTTTTAAAATTAAAATAGTCAGCTACAAAAGACCAAGCCGACCACGCAGTACCGTTTGACTTAGTTCTATAACCGTTATCGACAAAAAGCTTTGCCATAGTTGTTGGTAATATCGCACCTTTTGAGGAGCTTACAACCATTGCCGCCGAAGTTGGACCGCAGCCACTTGATTTAATCGTCTGCGTTTTGTTTTTTGAGCTTGTATATGGTGCTTTCGCCCACCTGCTGTCAGCCTGATTATAATATGTAAGACCTGTGCAAGCACCGAGAAGTGCTTTACCTTTGCCGGTGTTTGTGCCGTCATAAGAAATATCCTCTTGTTCAACAACGGCATCCTGCTCAATTAAGCTTTCATCAACAACAGTGCTTTCGGATTTAGGTTTTGCGATAATAGGCTCATCAGTGCCGATATCCTCGCCGTTTTCAACTTCGTCCTTAGTTTTCTCTGCTTCTTTCTTAACATCAGCAGAAATAGTAACTTCGGGTTCGGTTGTTTGCTCAACGGTAATCGTTTCTGTCGGTTTTGTTTTTTTTTCAATATCAAAATCATTACAACCACAAAAGATTGATATAATCAAAAGCAACGACATAATCACGGACATTATTGCTTTATTTCTTTTCATTACCTTTCACCTCTTTCTCAATTTCTAAAAATGATTTAATCGCGTTTTTTACAGATTCAAATACTCTTTTGAAAAGTTTGTCGTAGCCGTACATTGCACCGTAAGCAATAAAGAACGAGCCGACGACAGCGCCGACAATTATGTACCAAACGAGTTTGAACGGCACAATCTGACTTGCCGCAATGACTGTAACAAGGGTTAAAATCAAGGAAACACCGAATACAATCAAATTATAAACGATATTTTCCTTATCCTTAAATACGGATTTGATGATTTCTGTAATAATTTGCACTGCTAAAATAAGTAATGCAATAACGATTAAAGATATACATAATGTTTTCATTGTTTTACCTCCTCTGCCGTTTCAGGCAGTTGCATAGTTTCATTATAGATTTTAGTTATTGTGCCGTTACCACCAAGCGAATGATAAGCAGCATAAGCCTTTGTTAAGGCATCTTTTGCATAAATGGGGCAATATTGCCTTTGAGTGTATTTGTCGTGCTGTCTTATAATTTCAGCACGAAGCAAAGAAAGCATACCCTCTTTAATGGCGGTATTTTCTTTTCTTACACCTTTCACATATACAATAACGCCGCTTACTACTGCCGCTGTCAGTGATGATATAACTGTTGAAATAATAGTTGCCATTACTCTGTCACCTCGTTTTGCTCATTTGTCTGTTTGGCGGCAACAGCTTTTTCCAATGCTTCTACTTTGGCCCATAAATCGTCAATATATAAATATACATTTTCAGCAAACGCTTTTAGTGTTTCATCGTTTGTTCCCTCATGTTCATAAGTAATATTTGATTCACTCAAATTGAGCTGCGCTGGAACAATTGTTAATTTTGAACTTGGGTAATGCCCATCCATACCAGAACTAACAAGCATGAGGCCATTACCCATATTAACAAACTCATAAATCGGATTCTTATTTTCATCTTTTCGGGTTGTTGATGCAAGTAACCTGTGCCTTCCACTTGGAATGTTCAAGTTTTGAAGTGTCAAATCATATAAGTTGTGGCCGAAGCTTATACAATTATCGCCATTGATTTCTGAGATTTCTGTCTGTTGATAACAGTTTCCGTCCGCATGAACACTCAATTCAAATGCAGTAATATCGAAGAATGAATTTTTAAAATATCCTTTTTGTGCTGCATAATTTATTGCGGTTTCTCCGTAATTTTGTGAAATATCGCCTATATAAAGAACATCTGCAACATTCTTATTCACATCAAAAAGGAGCTTGATAATATCACCTTTATTGACTTTAAGCGTAAAAGGTGTGAAGTCGGTTGTGCCGGGAAATCCGATTAACATATCGCCGCTTTCGGCAATGTCATATCTACCGGAAGCAGTTATGGCTGTTGACATGTCTGATTTTTTCAAAACAGTTGAACCGTTATTGAGCGAAAGCATTGTTTTGGTTCTGTTAAAACTTAAACCGTTGTCAGCATCAAAACTGTGCTGACGGTTGTCGAGTGCAGAATTTACTGTCTTAAGTTCATCTTGTAATTCTTTTTCCGTAACTCCATAATAATCTGTCCAATCGTCATTCGCCTCTTCGGGTATGTTATCTATACAATAGCAACCGTAACCGCTTTGGATATTTACTGTGTTTTCCTTTAAAAACAGCAAATTACCTTTATCAAGTTTAAACTTCTCGACGCCGTTATATGTTACAGAAGTTACATCACTCGCTTCATATCCGCCGTCTGTAATCTCTGTAAGTTCAAGCGTTCCTGAACATAGTGTTCGTGGTAGATTCTGAAGTTGAGTGAAATCGGTAACTTTGAGAATATCCTCAATGCTCTTTTGAGCCGTCTTTCCGCCAAAAACGCCCAACAAGGTATCATCCTTGTTAGGCGTTCCGATTGATTTAATTATATCTTTTAATTTTTTTAGCTGCATTTTTTACCTCCTTATACCCATTCAGTCCAATTATTATCTACTTTTCTTCTACAATAATATCTTCCACTATCAAGTGGAAGATAAATTTGAATTTTCAAGCTTGTCAAATAATTGAAATTTATTAGCATACTACCATACTGTGAATGAACACCAGGCCCTCCGGACACATCAGCACCTATTAGAAATATGCCGCCGACTGTAAATGTATCAAGATTTGTAGTATTCAAATATCCAAGTCCTTTACACAACTCATTTCTTAATTGAGTAATAGATGTGACGCCTGTACCTCCCTTATTAACACCTAAAATGCCTGATGTGATGTCATTTGCAGAATGGTTATGTGAGGTTTTTGCAGCTCCTATTTGAACGGTTGTAACATTATGAGGGTTGTTTCTATCAGACATATGATTTAATAGCGATGATATAGCCTTTTGAACTTTCCCCCAAAGCGTACTCGTTTTGTCACCTGATGAAACATTTTCAAATCGGTTTGCTTCTGTAAATTTTGGTACAGCATCACTTGATGAAACATTTTCAACTTTTCCAAGTCCAACCTGTTCAGCAGTAACATTATGAGGGTTATTTGCATTTTCTGTATGTGTCTTGAACTGATTAACAGTCACGGTATCGTATTCGCCTAATTCAACTGTTATATTATCGGTATCGGTTATGCTAACTGTAACATAACCAACATAGAGTGAGACTACACCCTGCTCTATTTTATCAATCGTTATCGGTGTATCGTCATATGCGTATGCATATAAAAACTCATTTCCGTCCTTATCTTCAGCATAAAGACCGTATTCGCTCCAAATAAAACTGTTGGAAATTTCAGATGTGTCAAGTTCCCATTTTAAATTTAATATATTTTGATTCGTCGTATTATCATACGAAACAAACGGTACAATTGCGACAACATTATTCAGTTCATTCATTTGTGCAAAATCATCAGGTTTCGCACCGCTTCCGAATGCAACCTTTGTAAATTTTATACTATCGCCAAAAACGGATTTGATATGCATAGCTTTACCGTTATTTGTCAACTTAAATGATGTAAACATTTTTCTCATCCTTTCTATTCAAAAATATATATGTCTCCATCGTCACTGAGAAGTAAATTATCGTCATCATCAACGCACAACACAAGCGATGTATCTTCTTGATAACTTTCAACGCTGATTATGTTAGCTTTTTCAACTTTTGTTAAAAAACCAATTTTCAAGCTTTCTTCGATTTCGGTTTTACCGTTCAATGTGTAATTTACATTCATAGGTAACCATGTATCAACAAAGTCTTTAATAATCGGAATATCGACTTTATGAATATTGAGCCATATAACAAGCTGATAAAATTGTTCTCTGCTGTTGTCAACAGTAAAATTATCTTTGCCGCAGTATTCTTGAAGCTTTGAAATAAATTGCAGCAAGGTCATACTTGCCACTGTATTCCATTGCAACAGCACCTTGTTTCTTCGATTTTCAATACTTTGGCTCGAAGTAGGAATAATTCCCAAAAGCCGCTCATATTTGGACAATACGGTTGCATCGCAATCCGAAATAAATGCTGAATCAAAATTCCAATCAACCGCTTTGTCAATACTCGAAACCTCAATATCGCCCGATTTGCAAAGCTGCTTGAATTCATAATATTCACGCAAAAACGGCGGCAAATATTCTAATAAGGTTTTGGTTTCATTATCTGTTGCCATTATGAAATCACCTCATCATTTATTTTAAGTATTCCGAGAGTGGCAACACTTATTTCATCTAAAGTAACGCTTTGACCGTTATTCAAAGTACAGGAAACATTTGTAATATAATTACTGCACTCATTATATATAGCAGTCAAGAACTGAATTGATGCAAGTTCTGTACTATCATTTAATTCCCATTCGTTCTTATATTCTGTTAATGCATTTTGAATAACATCCTTAACTGTGGCCTTAACATCCTCAACAGAATAGCCTTGTTTTAAAGAAACCGTAATGTCAAAATCAATATTAACAAGCTTTGCACCTTGCACATGTACGCAATGGCCTATCGGAACTAAACCGTCACCGCCACCGTCTGCCGGGTCTAAAGTATCTTTAAGTTCTTTAATAAGTTCATCACTCGGTTTGTTCATATTACTGTCAAGAATATACACTTCAACCGTTCCGCCTGATGACAGCGTTTTACTTTTTATGGCGGAAGATACAGAAGAAAGCCAATTTTTTACATCGGATGATAATGAACTATCAACCGCAACATCGGCAATCCATTGATTAACCGCCTCATTAGGAACATACTCCGCTATACTTGAACGCATAACTTTGCAAGCACCGACTTGACGATTTTCCTTAATTTTATTGATATAGTCCTCACGATTGCCGCCAAAGGCTTTACTTTGCAAAGCACTAAAATACCTTTCACGAAATGTTTCCACATCTTCTTCGTCAACTCCGGGAACGATAACAGCACTTTTATAAGTTTCATTGCCATTATCGTCAAGAACCTTATTTCCCTTGTCATCATAAATAACAGCGCCCTGAATTTCAACACTTTCAAGACCGTTTATTTCATCAACAGGAATAAGCGTTCCGCTTTCAAGATTACCTACAATTCCCTCCGTAAGGCAAACAATATCATAAGAACCTGCAACATCATCACCGCCTATCACCTCAAAAGTCAATTCGTAATCTTCCGAAGTGAATCTATCGCCTACTTCAATTTCGGCGGTTGGAGGGTTTGCAATCATACGCAGTGTTGACGGTGTTGCTTCAATCGGATATATATTTCTTTCTGCGGCTCTTTTTGCTAAATAATAATAGGATGCTGTGTCAGCAAATGTTTCAGTCAACACCTCATCAAGTGCCTCATAATATGTTTCAAGCTCTAATGCAATCGGAGCAAGAGCTGTATATATAACCGAACCCTCTCGCTTATCTATATCATCATCAACATTATTTAGCATTCTTTGAATAATTGTATCAAATGTTTGATTTTCATACATTTATATTCACCTCCGTATCAATTTCAACATCTTCATCTGCCGTAACAACCGTAAATTTTGCAAAAACGCTTTTATTTTTTACAGAAATATCAAAATCGGTAACATCTTCAATTCGGTCATCCATTGTTAAAACTTCTATTATTCTACTCGGCAAGACTGCACATATATAATCGACATCTTGACCAATTAAATCTTGATACTCAAAACCGTAGTTAGTGCTGAAAATTTCACTATTATACCTTTGAGTATTTAACATACAGAACACAGCCTGTCTTATAGCACTTTCGGTATTTTCCTCGTCAATCTTACCGCTAAAGCGTTTTACATCAGTATTCATTTTGAATGTGCGATTAGGATAAGACAATACAGTAACATCATTGTCAATCTCATCATCTTCTGATTCGCCAATAATATCATCGTCATAATTGTAATCATTTGATAATGCCATTTTTAACCTCCTAATCTAAAACATCCAAAACAAGATATTTACCGCCACCCTGCTGACGGAGTAAAACTACTCTCGTTTCTGTTTTCTTAATATTATCTCGTGCTGTTTTTGTCACATATAAAAAGTTCTCATCAACTGTAATTTTTTGGCCGAGCGATATTTTTAAAGGGCTGACACTCTTAACTCTTCCGAGCTTAATTATGCACGGTTTAGAAGCATCCACAGCCTCTATCGCTGCTCTTTTCATCAGCTGAACAATATTAGAGTTACTTGCCATTAAAACCACCTCCCGAAAGTATAAGGTCCATTGTATGTTTGCCGTTTTCGAACTTGTGAGTTACTTTTTCAACAAGTAAATAACTGCTTATTTTACAGTTAGGCAAATTCATAATAACCGGGACCATTGAGCCGGCTCTCACCTGTCTGTCGCCAATTACATCTTTAACGGTAAGGCTTTTGGTTTTAGCGTTATACATTTTCATATATGCCTGTGCCTTTAGTTTTGCAACCTTGATATTATCCACCTTTTCGTAAAGCTGAAGTACACCCCATTGATTGATACTTTTTGATGATTGACAAACAATAGTATGATAGGTTGTTTTCTTATCATCTTTGTTTGTTTTTTCATAAACAATTTTCACTCGATTGTATGTATTACTGTCAATTGAGGTTTCAAGTGAATAATCCTGCGCCGTTTCAACATCAACTACGCAACTATTCCTTTTCATATTGCTTATGTTCTTCAATGTCAATTTACCGCAATTATCATAAAGCACATATATTTGACTTTTTTCGAGCATAGTGTTATCGAGAGCATCCTGAATAATATCAAAGCACTCCGAACCCTCTTCAATAGCAGACATTTTATATTTTGTATCTGCTATTGAGCCGTATTTCAAATTCATTCGCTTAGCCACCGTTTTAATGACCTGCGATGCCGTTTTCTTTTTGTATATAAGGAAGTCCTTATTTTTCAGATAACGCAGTTGGTCATAAGCAACATAGCTGTATATGCGGTCTTTTGAGATTTTCTTTGTAAAAACATATCCTACAAACATTGTTTTCGGGTCAGTTCCGTCACTTTTGCAAAGAGAAACAATAATACAGTCGCCCTCTTGAATGTTATATTTGTGATTATCGTCATAAACAACCTCAAAATTAAATTGCCCCGGTGTGCCTTTTCTTTCCCAAGTAATTTTAGCGCCCTCTTTAACAGGAACATACCTATCAATATATGAGCCTTGGGTAGTAGTAAAA
>JABLTK010014740.1_pt1 | contig 10739 bp, 7 predicted proteins | sample 7160131 | NCBI WGS metagenome assembly JABLTK01 (sample SAMN14651221, study PRJNA627086) | human gut metagenome | isolation source: feces | host: Homo sapiens
CACGGAAATTGTTTTCAGCGGTGTTGGCTGTATGTTTCATAATACTGCTTTATCGGAAATGTGCTGTAATGAGAATTATTGCCTATATACAAAAAAATGGGGGGTGTGACACAACCAGAAAAAGGAAAGGTGAGTCAAAGCGCAAAGGATAGTGCGCTCGGCTCACTTTTCCTTTTTCGTGCTATGTCACAGCTCCATTTTCTCACCCCAACGTACAGTCAAGCACCATCATAACAACAAACCCTGCCGCCGCACCTATCGTTCCTATGTTGCTATGCTCTCCGCCCTGTGCCTCGGGTATAAGCTCTTCTATCACAACATACATCATAGCACCCGCCGCAAACGACAGCATATACGGCAAAAGCGGAGCAATGAAAGAAGCAAGCAGTATCATTGCTACCGCACCTATCGGCTCGACAACGCCCGACAGTACCCCCATCGCGAATGCCCTGCCCTTTTTCATACCCTCACCTTTAAGCGGCATGGATATTACAGCACCTTCGGGAAAATTCTGAATAGCTATACCGAGTGCCAGCGCAAAAGTGCTCGCCACCGTCATGGTTTCGCCTGCCGCTCCCGCACACGCTGCTCCGACAGCCATACCCTCAGGGACATTGTGAATAGTGACCGCAAGCAGCAGCATTGTCGTTTTTGAAAGCTTCGTTCGCACGCCCTCAGGCTTATCGCTGTCAAGGTGCAGATGCGGCACAAGACTGTCTATCCCCAGCAGGAAAAGTATTCCGACCGCAAAGCCGACCACAGCAGGTATCCAGTTTAAATTTCCGTATGTATCGACCGACAGCTCCATAGACGGTATCAGAAGCGACCACACAGAAGCCGCGACCATAACTCCCGACGCAAACCCGAGCAATAATTTTTCGGTTTTAGCGCTCACCTTATCACGCATAAAAAATACGGTCAGCGCGCCGAGTGTTGTCCCTGCAAGCGGTATCAGCAATATAATCAATATATCCGTATATCTCATCTCCTTTTGAGTTAGCGTATGCTTACCGTTTATATTTTACCACAAGCAAAAGAAAAAGCCAAGCGTTTAGCATGACTTTTTCAGAAATATTTACTTTTTACGTCTTCCCGATATAATTACGCACGTCATCAAGGCAACTGCTATCACAGGAGTAACCGCCGTTGCAAACGGCATTTCGCCGCTCGTATCGGGATTTGCAGGCTTTGCAGGCTGTTCGGGCTTAGCAGGTTCTTCCGGCTTTGCAGGTTCTTCCGGCTTTGCAGGCTGTTCCGGCTTTGCAGGCTGTTCGGGCTTTGCAGGTTCTTCCGGCTTTGCAGGTTCTTCCGGCTTTGCAGGCTGTTCGGGCTTTGCAGGCTGTTCCGGCTCTACAGGCTGTTCGGGCTTAGCAGGTTCTTCCGGCTTTGCAGGATTTTCCGGCTTTGCAGGCTGTTCGGGCTTAGCAGGTTCTTCCGGCTTCTCCGGTTTATCCGGCTCTTCAGGCTTTTCGGAATCTTTTTTTACCGTCACAACAAATTCCGATATGTTGCTTACAAGCCTGCCGTTTTCACCTCTTGTAACGCTGACAGCAAAATCCACATCGCCTACCGCCGTATATCCCTCGGGGATCTCTGCTTTTGCGTCATATTTTCCGTAAGGCACATATTTACTGTACTCATAAACCTTATTGCCGTTTTCGTCAACAATTTTAACATTGACCGCAGGGAGCTTTTCAACAGGCACTACGATCTCACTGTCGGCAGGATGCCATTTGCCGTCTATATACAACAGCCTTGTGATATAATCTTTGCTGCTTCTTTGCTCATACTGATAATACCCGTATCCTTCAGGGCAATCAAGGTTGTCTATGTTGAATATTGTGCGATCGGCGTAACTTATCGTGTTCTCTTCTATCACCTCTTCGGTAAATGCATCACAGTAAACAACATGAGTTTTCTTGTCCGAATTATCAACGGCAGGCTTTATGTTGAATGCCACAAAATCCTTTTGTGCGACATAAGCACCGTCTTTTTCGGTAACATTCACTGTTGCCTTGTTTTTTCCGACGAATACATATCCGCAATTTCCAAGCTCCTTTTCGTCATATTCAATTACACTTTCACCGAGCGTGGTGAGATGCTTCTCATCAGTCAGAACAACAGTTCCGTTATAATAAAAATATACCGGTATAATAACACCTTTTAATGTTTTTACCTTGATCGTTGCAACCTCAGAAGCAAATTCGTCATCGGTAGCTTTCTTTCTTACCTCTATCGTATATTCCGCATCGCTTGCAAGCTCTGTGATATATTCGCTGTCACCTGTCCATGTATCCTGACCCTGTAAACGGAATTCATATATTCCGTCACTGTCAATACCGATATTATTGATTCCCGATTTTGTTTTAACGTTTTCGGGGGCGGCAGGTCTTTCGGGAACATCTATACAAAGTATGTCGCTTGCAAATCCGTTTATGTCCGCTATACGCTGAAGGTAAATATTCTTTCCGGGTGTAAGCGGTATTGTTTCCTCGTCCAATGCTACCGCGTCGCTCATATCGGGATCATATGAACAAATATATTTATCGCTGAATGTGTAAAGCGTTTTCTCTTCATTGTAAACCAAAGCTTTTACATCGGGATTAATCGTGTATCTCTTAGGTGTTGTTTCAGTCGCAATAAGCTCATTGTCTTTGTTATAAACGCTTATTTTCTGCTCCGTAAAGTCCGATAAAGAGTCGCCGTTTGCAAGAATATTTCCGTCCTTGTCCTTTACTATATATCTGCTTTCGTCATACTTTATCGTTTCCTTGTCCGTATCATATCCGATATTCTGCTTTGAAACGTGTATTGTATATTCTGTTTTATCCTTGCCGTCAGCAGATGAAGTAATAACTATATCACGGCTTTCGCCTGCAGTCAGCTCTATTTCCTCCGACCATTCATCGGATGCGGCTGTTTTTCCGTCGATTATGATAACGTCACTGCCTCTGGGGCGTATCGAAACGCCGCTCACAGCTGCAGGCAAGGTCACTTCGGTATCCTCTCCGAACATATCCGGTGTCACAAAGAGCTTCTTATCTCCGTATTTGACCGCATATTCCGTAAGCGCCGACTTTGCCTTTGTATATGTACGGCTGACGATATTGCCGCTTCTGCTGTCCGTCTTGCTCCATGCCGAAACAGTGCACTCCTTTTCAATAACGATCGGCTTTGTATAATGTATAGCCGCTCCGCCGTATATGCTGTACCATATCTCGTCCGCACCGCTCAGCTCAAGCTTGCTTCCAAGCGCAACAGGACCTTCGATTATCGAAAAACGCACATTTTCCGATGCGGTTTTGCTCTCCGGCAGAGGATTTGTAAACGCACTAAGACAAAAGCCGGTAGCGCATAATGTATATCCGTCGGTTACATAGGACAGCTCCGACACGTCATTCCAATCCTTGCCGTTTTCACTGTACATTGATACTCTCCCGTCATCGGAATACTCCGGCGAAGAATTGTAAAAGCCATTATAATATATCTCGACCGGCAACGGATATCCATATCGGGGATTTGTAAGCTTGACCACCACGGAAAAATTCTCTCCGCTTGTCAGTGCGACCGCCTTGTCAAGCTCCACAGTATGATAACCGGGATATTTTTCCGTTCCCGCCTGACCGCTTAAAGCTATGCTGCCGCTTACGGGGTTTTCCTTGTCGGTATCGGTATAAACAGTTATCTCATACTGCGTATTTACATCAGTCGTATAGAACGAAACCGCTTCAAGCTGTTCATCTCCCTTTGCCGTGAATATATTCGACATATAGCCGTATTTCTTGGCATTTTCGTCTTTATAGAACGTATCCGCCGAAGCGTTCAGCGACCACATCTTTCCGACACCGTAATAATTGCTGTAGTTGTCCTTGCTATCAACGATATATTTTGCCACCCAGCCTATAGTCGGGTCTTCATACGACAGCCAGAAATATCCGTCATCTCCCCAGTTGGCACCCCAGCTGTTCTTTATAAGCCATGCGCCGTCTTTTTCAGGACGGGTGTCATCATTTGTGCCGAATTTTTCTCTTGAAAAATCATCATCCCATCCGACAACCGAAACCGCATGGTCGGCAACTTTATTCTCGTCATAACAAAAGGAAGTGTAATATTCATTGTTGTAGTAAGCATCATCACTGCAATACGATATCGTCGATGCACCGTATTCGCTTACAAGCTCTTTTATGATTTTTTCGGAAATATCTTTTTCTAAAATATTATCGTACCCATCCGTAATATAGGTTTGTGCCGTCGCAAAGTACACATCTGTAAGATGAAAATCGCTTTCACCCGTCAGATGCTCATCGGTATCGTCCTCGTCATACGGCAATCTGTAGGAATAAACAGGACCGTTCCACTCCGCCAGCGTAGCCGTTGCAAGGCTGTCAAAACCACCCATATCATAGGGATTATCGAAATCCTCTTTGCTTCTTACCCCGTTGAAGAATTCCCGCATATAATCGTTCTCATATGCGTTCCAGACAAGGTGTTTTTTTGAAAAAGAAATATCGGTAAACTGCGTTATAAGCTGTGACTCTATTGAACCAAGCGACGCAAACGACCAGCAGGTACCGTACGGCGACTGATTTCCGACCGGCGACACCCTGCCGTGATCCCTCAGGTCATACGATGACGGGAATTTTTCATCTGCCGTCTTTGTGAGCTGTGCGTAGCTTTCGCCGAGGTACGACACATCAAGCATAGACGGTGTATTCCCCGCTTTGTCGCCCTCGCCGGAATGCATATATCCGATATATTCTTCCGACACCGATGAAAGCATACCGTGACCGGCAGTTTCCACAGGAGCCAGCTGTGCCGATGCTATCGTATTGAGCGGCACACTTCCTGCCACAAGCGCAACGGCTGTTATCGCCGCAATAATTCTTTTGAAAGGATTTTTCATATTTCCCCCTTATTTTCAATCAGATTACCATTATGTAGCAATAATATTATACAATATTTTTCGGACAATTTCAATATGTTTACAAAAAAATCTCTGTGACCGAAAAGCCACAGAGATCAATTTGTTCATATTACAATTAACTAACGGGATTTACTTGATAACCTCAACCATCATACCGGGAGCAGCCATAACAGCGTTTGACTCATCGGTATCAATATGCATAGCATCTGCGAAATTCTCGCTTACTCTGATAACAACGTCACCGAGTACAGCACTCCTGCCGTCCGAGTTCACCTTAACACTTACAACGTCCTTGTTCTTAACGCCCCACTTTTCAGCGGTTTCGGGAACAAGGTGGATATGACGTTTAGCGACAATAACGCCCTCGCTGATCTCGATCTCGCCCTCAGGACCTGTGATCTTACAGCCGGATGTGCCTGCGATATCGCCCGACTCTCTTACAAATATGGGACATCCGATAGAACGTGCGTCTGTAGCGGAAAGCTCAACCTGTGTAGCAGAACGTACAGGGCCTAATATAGATACATTGGCAAGCGATCTCTTCGGACCTGTTATAGTAACTCTTTCTTCGCAAGCGAACTGACCGGGCTGAGAAAGATCCTTCTTCTTTGTAAGCTCATGACCCTTACCGAACAATGCTTCGAGAGCCTCCTGTGTAACGTGGATATGACGTGCGGAGGTTTCCAGTAATACTTCCATTTTTTCCATAATGTTATCCTTCTTTCATGCCAAAGGCAATTTTTACTGATAACATTATACACCCATGAAGTAAAAATTTCAAGGGGTTCATATAACGAATATCGGTCCGAGCAAAAAAGATATCCCCGCATCCGCTATACCAAGCAGAAAGCAACCTATACAGCACACCGCAAAACGTTCAATATATATCTTATAATAATGCGGAGCTGTTTCACGTCTGCCTCTTAATGTCGCCAATATGTTATTTGAACACGATAAAGAAAGCTGACACTGATAACAGCATACGAATGTTCCTATAAATGCGGACGGCAGGATAAACGCCGCAAAGGCGGGTATTCCGTTCGCACCGTATGTATCCAAAAGCGCCGAAAATGTCATTCCTATACCTATCCCCTTGAATGCCGGAACAAGCACACCTACAGGCTGTCCGACAGCACACAGTCCGGATATAAACGGCACTATGCACCATATCAGCGCCGCGATAAATGAAGCTGCCGCGTTGCCGAAAAATCCGCCGTGTATCCTCCCAGAAAGATAATTTTTCAGCATTTCGTCCGATATGACCACCGTCATATCACCGTAAAGCACAGCTCCGGCAACTACTCCCGCCACTGCCGTTATAAACAATATCAGTCCCGCATACTGCCTGCTCTGTCTGTTTTTTATCACTATTTCCGATACCGTAATGCCGTCAGCTGTCAGTTGCTCATCTTTCCCCGCTCCGGGAATAACTATCCTCGGACCTTTTGACGGCTCGTCCGTTTTTTCATCGGCAACAGCGTCAGGCTCATATATCGCATTGCGTTCACTCAAAAACTCTTCTCTTGTCATCAGCTCGTTCATACTGCACGTCCTTTCCTTTCGGGTACTCTACAGTAAATCTATGAAATGAGAAGAAAATTTATGACCGTTTCGCAATAAAACACAACCGCCATGCCTCAGCACAGCGGTTGTTTCCTGTTATCCGTTAAATTTCATATTAATAATATCCGGGATCCGGCAGACCGCTGAGATAATATCTCGGGTTCAGTCTTTCCGAACCGTATCTTACTTCGAAGTGGCAGTGACATCCGTACGCAAGTCCGGTTTCGCCTACTGCGGCTATACATTCACCCTGATTTACCTCCTGTCCCGCACTTACAAATATTTCACTGTTATGCGCATATACAGTTGTATACCCATCGGGGTGGAGGATCATGACCGCATTTCCCAGACCGCCGTTGTCCCAGCCCGCAAAGATTACTGTACCGCTTGCACCTGCATATACGTCCGTTCCGTATGGCGCACCTATATCGACACCACGGTGTCCGGCATAACCGCCGTCCCACCAGCCCCATTCCCAGAACGTGCCGCCGTCAACAGGCCAGATGTACTTTTTTCCCGTTTCTGCCGATGCGTCCGAATAATGCGATGACTGCGGAGGAAGTGTGCCCTGCAATATGATCTTGGTCACAGGCTCCTTCACTCTTTCGGTTTTTTGTATGGTCCTCTTGACTTCCTCATCATTTACATAGTAAACCTTGGCAGTTATCTTGTTTTTGCCCTTTTCGCCTTCCTGCGATACTGTTTCAACGCCTTCATAACGTGTATCGTCGTCCTGATACTCGGTATCATAAGGAACATCAACAGTATAGGTTTCAATTCGTGAGATACTTACCGACAGGAAAGGAACTTCCTGCGTCTTGAGCAGCTTTTCACCGGCTCTGAGAACATAGTCCTCGTCCATTATGCCCGGGTTCAGCGCTTCAAGCTCATCCATGCTTATGCCAAGCTTAGAACAGATCCCCGAGTGGCTGTCGCCTTCAACGACCGTATAATATGCGGCCTCTTCCTTTTTCGAGTTTACGAGCTTTATGATCTCGTCACTTGAAACGATACTGTCCGACAGATACAGCCCGGGTACATATTCGATATCTTTTTCAAACGCAACGTCTTCGTCCTTTGCATTTGTACGATAACCGTCGAGTATCTTCTTAAGCTCCGCTTCGACTGCCGTATTGTCGATCAGCGCACCGTAGAACTTGCCGCCTATGTACATACCGTATGCGTACTCTATAGGAGTATCACTCATTTCAAGCAGCTTGTTTGCAAGCTGATATTTTGTAAGATATTCCTGATCTCCGAGCATTTCAAGCGAATAGCTCGGCTCCATAGTTATCTTTTTCTCGTTGCCGATATAGGTTATACGTTCCTGCATTATGCGCTCTGCATCATTGAATACCTGCTCACTCTCGACATAACCGACAAACTTGCCGTCGACCGTAAGCTTTATCGCATAATTCGTTCCGGTAGCATATCCGACAACACTCATCAGAAACACGATCGCTATGATCGGTGCGGCGTAGTTGAAAAGCGTTACAGCAAGTCCCTGCTTGCCAAACACCGCATTCTTCGCTATACTTCCGTACAGCCTTGCCGCTTTCTTGTTATCGCCTTGTTCCTTTGCCGCCTTGATCTGTTTATTAGTGCGCTGAAGCACACGCTTTGACTTGATCAGCGGAGAGAAGAAAAAGTTTCCGATCTCCTTGAACGTTCTTTCGACCGCATCTCTGAATAAAGCCGTGTGTTTCCATACAAACTTTGCACCGTGTACAACATACACAGCGGGTTTTGAAAAAAAGTCAGCGATAATATGGCAAAAATATTGCCCCGCCGCAACAAAAAACTCAAAGATCTTATCCATTGCTACAGCAACAAAAGACTTTCTGCTTTCTTCCTCTTCGTTGTTTCCTTCCGTCCGACCCGCTCCGCTATCACTCTCAGTCTGAACCGTATTCTGATCGGGTTCTGTATTTTTACCGTCATTGTCGGGAATTACGGTTTCCTCGATCTCGTTGCGGTAATCGGGTATTTTAAGGTTTCCCATACTCTTTCCTTTTCCGTTTATACAAATAAATACGGGCTGTAATACAATACCGCCCGGTACACAACACAATAATATAATAGCCTGCCGCTGTGAACGACAGGTGATAGATTAACGCATATCCCGTTAAAAGTCGGAACGGGCTCAAGCCCGCCCCATACCTTTAAGGTTGCTTTTCTTTCCGTCATGAAAGACAGCATTTCTTTTCCGTCAGTATTAAGTATATCACAAGTGGTTACAAACCTGCAACAAATTGTAACCATTTTGTTACCATTTTGTAACCTTTTCGACCTTTTGTACAATTTCCTGACTATCGCGACATAAAAAATCGTACACTTTTGATAAAGCCTAAGTATGTTTCTTAGTTTATTGTGATTTAGCCTAAACATTGCACGTTTATTTGTGCATTCCAACTAAAATTTTATCCGGTTTTACTGTATCAGTTGACACACCATACACATTCGTGTTAAAATGTAACAGTGAAAATATGTTTATAATCTCATAAAGGCAGGTGATGACCATGAGCACGAACAAAGAAACAGTAGAAGAGCTGAAAGCGGAAAATTCCTACCCATCCAAAAAGAAAAAGCTTTGCGGCAATGCTTTTAAAATTTCTTGTGCCGCAGGCGGATTTATAGCTGTAGTTGCTCTTTGCGTTCTGTCAAGTCGTTTCTCATGGTTTGGTGTACAGGCAAACGAAAATGCGATAAGCTATGACAACGGCACTGTTTCATCACCCATATCGACCACACCAGCACTCGCAGAAAGCATTCCGTCTGAAACAAGCCGACTTGTTACATCTTCACAAACAGCCGATACCCCCAAAAAAACGACCGCGACCACAGCAGCCGTTACGACCCCAAAAACGACAGCGGCCACGACCAAAGCAGCTACGACTCCAAAAGCGACCACGACCGCTTCAAATACTACTCCGACATCGACTTCAGCCGCTACAACCCCCGCGACTACTGCCGCTCCCAAACCTGCATGGACAGAAGAAAAGCGCAGCGGTACTATGTATATAAAAACCGCAAGTTGCTCGGCAAGAAAAGAAGGCTTGCAGGGTTCAAAGGTCGTTTCATTCAAGCATTACGGCGATGCCGTGAATGTTACGGCTATCACCGATACAGGCTACTACAAGCTTGATGACGGCACTTATATCCACAGCGATTATCTTACTGACACAAAGCCCGCCGAAACAACGACCGCCGCCACCTCCGCTCCGACGCCATCAACTACACCGGCACAGAGCAATATGCAGATATCCTCGGCAGACATTACCGATGAGCCTGTAAACTGCTCAGCCGAAGAGGCCGAGGTATTCCGCATTGTAAACGAGCTCCGTGTTTCATACGGACTTACACCTTACAAGTGGGACGCAAACGCATACAAGGCGGCAAAAAAACGTTGCGATGAAGCCTTTGATGTATTCTCGCATCTGAGACCTGACGGAACTAAGTTTTACACGGTATACGGTATAAATTCCGAGGGAGATAAAAACACCGTATTTAAAAATGTCGGTGAAAATCTCGGCTCGGGTCAACCTACTGCACAAAAGGTCGTTGACAGTTGGATGGCATCCACCGCAGGACACCGCGAAAACATACTAAACCCCGATATTGAAAATATGGCAGTTGCATTCGGTACATATAACGATGATTTCAAATATTACTGGGTGCAGGAGTTCACGACCTACAGATAAACCGACATAGAAGCTGTGATGAAATGCAAAAATTTCATCACAGCTTCTCAGCTTTTCAAAACCTCATTGAAATTGCAGTGCAACATATTGTCAAAACGTCAAAACAATAAATTACAGCCAACACCGCTAAAAACAACTTCTACACTAACATGGTGTTAATATTTTCGTGAGTGTACCGGTGCAACTGCACTGTCACCGAAACCTCCAAAAACGCACTGGGGTTTAGCGTTGTTTAAAAAAAGGAGTATCACACTTGGCTTATGAACGCTCTGTTGGTTTCGCGTCCTGCGAAACTTTGGGCGTTCAACTTCGGGCATCCTTGCCCTTCCCTTGTGTAAAGGTGAGCTTCTGTTGCTGAGTTAAACTCAGCCAACTCTTGAGGGATTGTTAGCGGAGGTGATGGCAGAAGTGAAAAAGTTAATAGCAAGCGATCCCTCAGTCTTGACAGCAGATAAGGTATGTGTAATATGAATGGTGTAAGCATCGCTGAATATGATTGTATTGAAAACAAGTAAGCCTTGCCGCAAGCCAGCTCCCTTTAGCAAGGGAGC